>Ga0154471_140_pt1 | contig 75640 bp, 68 predicted proteins | sample RifGroC2_FD_115950 | JGI IMG/M metagenome (GOLD analysis project Ga0154471, IMG submission 115950) | Geobacteraceae bacterium GWC2_53_11
ATTTTGGCGGCCAGTTTCGAAAGATCATGGATCGGTTTCAGCAGGACATCATCAGCCGTCATGCCGACAGCCCGCAACTCATCTGACAACGAATAAAGCAGGCCGGTGTGGATAAAAAAACCTACTGACGGGCACATCGCATAAGCCGCGATGATAAATGCTTCGCCATCCATACCGGGCAGCCGCATGTCGGATATGCAGACCACGGGATGAATCCGCGTTAACAGCTCCAACGCCTCTTCGCCGCTGGCGGCACAATGCACACGGAATCCCTCATCATCCAGATAGGCGGTCATGCAGTCGCGAATCATGTGATCATCATCAACAAGAAGCACCTCAAGTTCACTGCACATCATCCAACCCTCCCCTGCAGGGGCAACGTGATCCGAAAGCAGCTCCCCTCACCCGGTTGCGACCGTACCTCTATCGAGCCATGATGCCCTTTGGTAATAATAGCATATGCCACCGACAACCCCAGGCCGGTACCGATACCTACTTCCTTGGTAGTAAAAAACGGCTCAAAAATACGCAAACGGGTAGCTTCATCCATGCCGGGACCGTTGTCCTCAATGTCCAGCACTGCCATACCGTCCGACACTCCTGTCCGCAGAGTAATGCGCGGAGGCCGATGCAGAGCCGTATCCGCCATTGCTTGGGCCGAGTTTTTCAGGATATTCAGCAGCACTTGTTCAATCTCCTGCAGGGCTATATTGACAAGAATCGGCTTGTCGTCATACTCCCTGACTATGTCAATACTGCGAAACGAATAGCTCTTCTTCATAGTGTAGTCAGTTGCCGCTAACCCGACTACCCTCTCAAGCACGGCATTCACATCAGCGTTTACGATGCCTTTGTCGCTCCGGCTGCTGAATTGAAGCATCTGCGAAATAATACCGGAAGCGCGCATTCCCGCTGAGCGGATATGTCCGATAAAAGCCAGGATACCTCTCCGCTCCAGATACTCCCGCACAAGATCAAGATCAACCCCCACCTCGGCGGCGACCCTGCGGTTTGCCTCAATATCTCCCGAAACCCGGCGCTCGATGTTCTGGGCATGCTGCATGATCGCCCCCAACGGGTTATTGATCTCATGGGCCATGCCAGCGGCCAGGCCGCTGACCATGATCATCTTTTCCGTTTGAGCCATCATGTCTTCAATGCGGAGCCGTTCGGTAACGTCATGGGCAATTCCAATAACGGTTACCGAATCGCTTTCATCCCGGTGGCGAACCCCACGCGTCGTATGCCAGCGCCAGCGGCCATCCAGATGCCTGATCCGGTACGTCTCTTCAATGGCGGTATTGTCCCGGAATGCGGTGGTTATTGCCGCTTCGCAGCGGGGGATATCGTCCGGATGAATGAAAGCGCGGTAATTACTCCCGAGCACATCAGCTGGTTCATGACCAAGCACGCTTTTCCAGGCTGGAGAGATAAAGGTAAAGTTGCCGGCCTGGTCGAGCGAAAATATGATATCGCAGGAATTCTCCACCAGCACCCGGTAGCGTGACTCACTCTTGAAAAAAGCTTCTGTAGATTTTTGTGCCATACCTCGACCCCTTGACTTCGACTCCGCTCAGTCACCGTCACTCCGCTCAGCCTGCGTCAAGCAGTTCCTGAGCGGAGTAGAAGGACTACAATTTAAACTGTCCGACCAGTTCTTTCAGCTCTTCAGCCTGCCGGGACACGTCATTGGCGGCTATGGCGGTTTCATGCAAAGCGTGGTCGTTCTGCTGGGCAAGATCATTCAGATTCATAACATTACCACTTATTTCACGAGTTGTTGCAGTCTGCTCCTCGGCGGCAGTGGCGATCTGACCGATCTGTTCGGTAACGTCATTGATAATATCGAGGATCTCCTGCAGCGAGCGCCCTGAATCAGAAGCATGGCTGGTACCCTGTTCTACCTGAATCACACTCTGCTCCATTGAATTTACGGCGTCTCTGGTTTCTTTCTGGATGGCCTTTATCATTTCGCCAATTTCTTTTGTCGCCCGGGTCGTCCGTTCGGCAAGAGCGCGCACTTCGTCGGCGACAACGGCAAAACCACGCCCCTGCTCTCCCGCACGGGCCGCTTCTATGGCGGCATTCAACGCCAGAAGGTTGGTCTGATCGGCAATATCCTCAATGGTGCCGATAATGGCGCCGATCTGTTCGGAGCGTATACCGAGCGCATCTACCGTACCTGAAGCGTTTTTGACACGCTCGGCAATGCTGTTCATTACGGCAATGGATTGTCCAACCACTGCTGCTCCCTGATGGGCTTTCTGAGACGCTCCGCTTGCGTTCGTAGCTGCATGGTGACAGTTGGTGGCAATATCACCGGATGTGGCGGACATTTCTTCACCGGCAGTAGCCAGCGACGTGGACTGCGACGACAGCTGGGCGATGCTTTCGGTCATCTGGCGTGACGTCAACTGCAGCTCAAGAGCTGACGATGCCAGCTGCAGGGAGCTGCCGGAAACCTGACTGATGATGCCATGCAGTTTATTGATAAAGGTATTGAACCATTCACTCAGCTCGCCGATTTCATTGGCGCTGTTGACCGGCAGGCGACGAGTCAGATCGCCTTCACCCTGGGCGATGTCCCGGATTGTCGTAACAACCAGCTTGATCGGACCGGTGACCGTCCGCGCCACGAGCCAGGCCAGCACGATACCCAGCAGCAGCAGGACCACAAGGGTTGCTCCAATGCGGATCTGTATCTGAAGCATATGGGCCGTTACATCATCGACATATATTCCCGTTCCGACGACCCACCCCCATGGCTGATACAACTCGACATAGGATATCTTGGGAACCGGCTTGCTGCTGCCCGGCTTTGACCAGACATACTCGACAAACCCTTTCCCTTTCTCCTTGCAGATCGAAGCCATCTCAACAAACAGCGCCTTGCCGTTGGGATCCTTGTTGTCGCTCAGATCCTTGCCGTTCAGTTCCGGCTTGATCGGATGCATGACCATTTTCGGACCAAGATCGTTGATCCAGAGATAGTTTGAACCATCATAACGCATTGCCGCTATTTTTTCCGCGGCCTGTTTTTGAGCTTCCTCTTTCGTAAGAGTTCCGGCCTCTACCTGTTTCTGGAACGAGGCAAGCACGCTGGCCGCCCCCTGCACCATATAACTGACCGTCGCCTGCTTCTCATTCATGATCAGGCCGCGAATAAACGGAACCAATGCAAATGTCGTTGCCAGCACCAGCACCAGCCAGGTAAGCAGCGACAGGCTCATTATTTTGGCAAAAATACCCCAATCCTTGTATTTCAGTTTCATGATTCCCCCCGTGTAATTACATCGTTGCCTACGATATGTTGATCTCGCTCTGCAACGCCTGTACGAGCAGGGAACATGCCACCGGTGACACTATATTTTATACAATGATTACGTATTGTTACAAAACAAGCAGGGGACAAAGCCAGCGACATAAGTTGACATAGGGAGAAGCAAAGGGGAGGTTATCGAGTAGTTACTGTTGGTTGGGTTCATGAGACAAAAACTGCTTCCGCAATTTTTGTCGCTGGGGGTGACACGGGGCGATTACTCAATTCGACCGGGACAAACGCTTGTTAAGAGCCTGGCGGGAAATTCCCAGACAGGCGGCGGCCAGGCGCTGATTGTTATCAGCCAGCCGCAGCGCCTCGGCGATCAGATACTCTTCGGCAACTTTAAGGGTCGGAAATTTTCCGGCAAACGGCCAGGCGAGAGAGCTGCTCGTGAGAGTGGTAACGGAAGCGGGAATACGGAAATCACCGCCAATTGCTTCGATAATGGGTTCGAGGGGGAGAATGCGGCTTGTTGAACGGGCAACCGCATCATGGATGATCGCTTCCAGTTCTCTGATATTGCCCGGAAAACGATACGCCGACAGATAACGGTTCAACTCAAGCGGAGCAGCCGGTGGAGTTTTGCCAAGCAGGGCTGCCGCCTTATCAATGAAATGGGCCGTCAGCAGGGAAATATCCTCGGGGCGGTCCCGCAGCGGCGGCAGCTCCACCCGGTGGCTGAACAGGCGGTAATACAGGTCGGGCCGAAACGTGCCGAGTTCCATGCGGCCTTTCAGATCGGCATGGGTAGCCGCCACGATGCGGGCATCACTCTTCTGCACCTTGTCGGAGCCGAGCGGCAGATATTCACCTTCCTGCAGCAGCCGCAGCAGCTTTACCTGTGAACCGGGCGACAGGTCGCCGATTTCATCCAGAAAGAGCGTTCCCCCGGAGGCCCGGCGCACCAACCCTTCCCTGACACGGTCAGCCCCCGTATAGGCGCCGCGCTGATGCCCGAAGAGGGTATCACTGAACATGGCATCATCCAGCCCGGCCAGATTCAGGGCAACAAACGGTCCGCCAACTCCGCTCAACGCATGGATGGCTCGGGCAATCAGCTCTTTGCCGGTACCGGTTTCGCCGGTAATCAGCATCGGCTGCCGGGATGGCGCAACCGACTCCAGATAGAGAAAAATGGTGCGCATTCGTGGCGACGCCGTAATGATGCTGCCAAAAGCGGTTTCATCTTCCAGCGCCCCGTCGGAAAGACGCCGCCGGAGACGGTCAAGCTCCCGTTTCGTCTCTGCCCGTTCCAGGCAACTATCGATCGTGATCTGCAGCTCTTCAAAATTCACAACCGGTTTGGAGAGATAATCCCAGGCCCCCAGGCGCATGGCGCGCACGGCTTCATCAATCGCTCCGGCTCCGGAAACAACGATTGTGGGCGTACAGTCCGTTTCAGCGGCTATCGCCTCCACCAGGGCAAAACCATCCATGACCGGCATACGCAAATCAGTTAAGACCAGATCCGGTTTCTGATGGAGGAACAGCTCCAATCCCTCCTTACCGTTTTCAGCTTCCAGAACCCGGTAGCCCATATCGTCAAGATATGCCGTCAGAGAGGCTCTGACGTACTGCTCGTCGTCAACCACAAGAATGGTTGGCTTCTGCCGTGGGGGTAATGATGTTTTCACCGTCCCAGCGCCTCCGCAACCATCTGGCTCAACACAGAGCGGTTATACGGCTTTTGAATAAAGCCCCTGGCTCCAAGTCTCAGCAATTCATCACCGGTCCCTTCACTGTTAAACCCGGAGCAGAACAATACGTTGATGTCAGGTTCCAGTTCACGCAGTTGCAGGTACGTCTCCCTCCCCCCCATTTTCGGCATGATCATATCCAGAATCACCAGAGATATTTCACTTCGGTGGGTGAAAAAAACCTCCAAAGCACGCAGGCCGTCTTCCGCGAGGAAAACCGTATAGCCCAGTTCTTCCAGTAAGTCACGTCCGACGTCGCGTAATATTTCTTCGTCATCAACCAGCAGAATTCCGCCCTTACCGGTGATAATCTCGCAGTCACCAACCGCAAGCGTGACGTCATCTTCAACAATCGGCAGATATATTTTGAAAATGGTGCCGACATCCGGTTCACTCTGGACAGATACTTCACCCTGATGACACAGGACCGTACCGTACACAACTGCAAGGCCAAGACCGGTCCCTTTGCCGACCCCCTTGGTAGTAAAAAATGGTTCGAAGATATGTTCCTGAATCTCTTTTGACATTCCTACCCCGGTATCAGACACCGAAATTTCAAGATAGTGGCCCGGTTTGAGTGAAAGTCCCAGAGCCCGGCAGGAGGCATCATCCAGAATTTTCCTGGCTGTTGCGTACGTCAGCTGCCCCCCCTGCGGCATGGCGTCACGGGCATTGATGCCCAGATTGAGCAACGCATTTTGCAGTTGGGTATGGTCACCCATGACAACAGGAGCACTCTCTGTCAGCCGAGAGGAAAGCAGTATTTTCTTGTCGATGGTTCTCTCCAGAAGCCCCATGACCGCAGCTATCGTGTCATGAATGAGAACCGGAGAACGGACGACGGAAGTCTTACGGGAAAAGCTCAGCAATTCACGGGTCAGATCGGCTGAACGGGTGGTTGCTCCGATAATTGTTTTCAGCAGCTTATCGTTTTTCTCATCACTGGGCAGGCGAACCTTTAACAATTCGGCTGCCGCCATGATTCCAGCCAGCATATTATTGAAATCATGGGCAATGCCGCCCGCCAACTGACCAACAACATCCATCTTCTGCGACTGAAACAACTGGTTTTGAAGCCGTTTCTGTTCCGAAATATCCATGACCGCGCTCAGGATAAACGACCGAGCGGCAATATCCAGCCGCACCCCGGAAAACAGCGCCATGAATGCATCACCATTTTTGCGCCGCATTTCAACTTCAAAGTTACGCACAAGACCGGTTTCCTTTATCATCCCCTGATAGCGGATCCGGTCGGCCGCATTCGCCCAAACACCCAGTTCAACTGACGTTTTCCCGACAGCCTCCTCCCGCGAATAGCCAAAGGTATCAACAAACGACTGATTAACTTCACTGAACGTCCCGTCTTGCAGCGCCGTCAACGCCACTGTTATCGGTGAATGTTCAAAGACAGCCTGGAATTTCTGCGAGCTTTCTTCCGCCACCTCCAGTTGAATCCGCAGCATTTCTTCGGTAGCCAACAGTTGATCATGAGTACTCTGATACTCGCTGATCTGTTCCCGCAGCATCTCTTCAGTGGCCTGCAACTCGTCCTGGCTCTGGATATAGTCATCAACCTGGGTGCGCAACAACTCCTCTGTCGCCTGCAACTCCTCCTGCGATTCCTGATACTGCTCTATCTTCAGCAGCAGCATCCTTTCAAGGGACCTGCGTTTGCGGACATTCACTATCAGAACCACCAGACCGATCGTGGTGAACAGCGTAAACGCTACCCCCAGCCAGACGGCTCGCTTGTTGATGGCAAAGGTTGAGGCGGGCTTGTTGATCATCTCCGAATCGGCTGGCAGACCTGCAGGGCTTATGTCGAACTTTTTCAGCACACTGTAATCAAACATCGGATGCGACAGATTACCGGTAACGACCGGCAGATTTTCGAGAGATTCGCCACCGATAATGCGTACGGCAAGCTCAGCTGCCTTGCGTCCCTGTATCTGCCCCTCCATCATACGGCCACCGACGACGCCGTTCCCCAGCTGCGCTGCGTACACTGAATACACGGGAACCGGGCTGGCACTGCTTACCAGACGGGCCGCTTCGGCGTGGGTGAACGTTCGCCCCCCCTTTTCTACCGTGTACGAAAGCATCAGCACCAGATCGCCGGGAGTAAGCATCTGCAGCTTTCTTACTGTTTCCTCAAGCGGCATCTCCTCCATGAACTTCAGCTTTATCGCAGGAAAAAGTTGCGCCATTTTTTCCAACTCCCGGCGTATTGCCATGCCGGTATCGGTATAATCATGAATGACAACGACGTTGCGCGTAGAGGGGTGTAACTGAAGGGCGAGGTTAAGAGTGCCGGCAAAATCGTGATACTCGGCAACTCCGGTCAGAAAATCCTGGCCCGCTATCATGGCCGCTTCATAATCGTTGATGCCGCAAAAAACCAGGGGAGCTCCGGGAGCAATATGCTGCCGGTACCGGAGCGCAAACTCCAGGGCAGCATTGTCCATGGCAACGATTACATCAAGATTCCGCTCGGCATACTTGGAGGCCAACAGAGCAGCCGCGGCGGGAAAATGTTTCTTGGCAGGGAATTTTTTCGTATCAAGATGTTCGACGTACAGATCAATCCGCGGATAGGCTTTAGCAAGGGTACCCCGCAGCCCGTCCATCTCCTCCTCCCACCAGTCATAACCCATGTTGTATGAATTCAGCACGAGTATGCGCGGCACGGAAACCGCCGCATGGAGATGCATGACGGTTAGAAAGAGTAGCGCCCAGACCATCACGATGGCGCTTGCAATGCCTGCCGGAATGTTCATTCGCAAAGGTTTCATGTGTGACACCTATGACGTTGCGTTATTTATTGTGCGCCGACAGAACAGAAGACGGAAACGAGGTGACAGAATATTGATATTATTACCACATTGGCAAAAGCAGTAAAACCAAATAAAAACGGCTGTCCGCAACACATCCGGACAGCCGTTCAACAGACACCTGTGAAGAACCGCTATTTCAGCAAAAGTTCAATTTTTGCCGTTTTTCTGGTTTCGGCAAGGTGTTTTTGAATTGCCTCGTTTACTTTCTGCCCCTTAAGATACTCTTCAATCTTTGCTTTCACATCTTTGAGTTCGGTAACCGAAGCAGTTTTTTTCTCCGTCAGTTTGATGATGTGATACCCGAACTGAGTCTCCACGACATCGCTGATTTCACCCGGTTTGAGTGCGAAGGCAGCTTTTTCAAACTGAGGCACCATCTGCCCTTTTCCGAAGAAACCAAGGTCCCCTCCTTGCTGACTGCTGGGGCAGGTTGAATTCCCTTTGGCCAAAGCAGCAAAGTCAGCCCCGCCCGCCAGCTCTTTCCGTAATTTTTCGGACTTTTCGCGCGCTGCTTTCTTGTCGGCTACAGAGGTTTTACTGTCAGTTCCAATCAGGATATGACTGGCTTTAATCGCATCTCCTGTTTTGAACTTATCAGGATTCTTATCGTAGAAAGAACGGATTTCAGCATCCGAGACTGCTGTTTTTGACACAAATGTTGTCTCAACATAACGGGAGATCAGAAGACCACGGCGGACATACTCCCGCAGATCCTTTTCGTTCATTTCAAGATCTTTAATGGCTTTTTTGAACTCCTGCTCATCCTTGAAGCGGGTTCTGTCCTGAGCTATCTTGGCATCAATCTCCTTGTCAAGATCCTTGATCTCAAGTTTGGCTGCCGCCTGATACAGCAGTTCTGCCGAAACAAGCTGGTCCATAGCCTGCTTATCAAGCATTGCCTGCTGTTCAGCAGGAATGGTTTGCCCACGCAGCAGAACCTTTTTAGCACGGCGCAGCTCAATGGCATCAATAGCGGTACCGTTGACGCGCGCAACAGCGCCCTTGGGCTGTGCCTGGTCAGAAGTGACAGCACTCTCTTTTTTTGCGTCAGCATCAGCGGCTGCGGCATAACTTCCGCATGACATAAGCGCAACGACCAGAAATCCTTTTGCCAACCATCGTGGTGAGTTAAAGTTATGCATCGTACCGGATACTCCTTAATATAAATTTTTGTCTACTCTAGCACACACCTCAAGGGTATGAAAAGCCAAACATACTTTTGACTTTTGTTTGGCTTTCGGTTACATTCCCAAATGGTTTCAGAACCGGTACGACGCGGTGTCGTGCTTGATCTGGCCGCAGTCAGTTCATCAGGAGGAAATGTGGAAATGAAAAAGGTTCTCGTAGTTGATGACAGCCTCTCAGTTGCCCGCCAGCTTGAGAAGATCATTGGTGAATCAGGCGATTTCACCTGTGTCGGTCACGCCAAAAACGGTGCCGAGGCGATCAAGATGAATCATACGGAAGACCCGGAGATTATCTGCATGGACATGAACATGCCCGGTATGGACGGCCTGACGGCTCTTCGCACTCTCTCGGTCATGGATAAAGATGTCAAGGTAGTTATGGTTACGTCTCTGGGCGGAGTTGGCGACAAATTTACCGAGGCTCTTAAGCTCGGCGCCAAGAATGTTATTTCAAAACCATTCGAGGCCGACAACGTGCTGCGTATTTTGCGGGAGCTCTGATCCACCCCGCTTGGCGCGTCTCTACGTAATCTGTATAAAAGAAAACAATCTGGTTAACCTGTGTATCCTGTGTATCAGGGCCAGACAAGGGGCGGAATATGGCTGTTAAATTTTTCGGACAATTTTTGGTAGAACAGGGCATCGTCACCAGCGAAGCGCTGCTGAATGCCATAAATCTTCAGGACAAGAACAACCTTAAAATCGGCGAAATGGCCATGGAAATGGGGCTGATATCTCCGGCAGATATTCAGCGGGCCCATAACGCACAGATGTCCAAAGACATGAGACTTGGCGACTTGCTGGTTGAAATGGGCTTTTTGACACTTGCACAGCTTAATGACGTCATCACCCGCCAGAAGAATACCCACCTGTACATCGGCGAAGCGCTGGTACAGGTGGGCGCATTGACAAGCAGCGAACTTCAGAAGCACCTGGACGCCTTCAAAGCCGACCAGGCCAAATACATATCAAACGGCATCGAACTGCCGATCACTTCCGCACATAGTGAAATATGGGAAATGACCGCTGACCTTACCTACAAAATGGTTACCCGTGTCCTGGACCTGCAGTTCCGGCCCGGTAAATGTGTCGTGGCTACCACCCTCGCCCCTAACTTCATGTTGGCTGCGATGGATTTGTCCGGTGACGTTGAAGCCCGCTATCTGATCTCCGTATCCGAGGGATTGCAGAAAACCATAGCCAAAGCAATTTTGAATGAGACCTCCGTCGATGACGAACCGGCTGAAGTTCTGGAAGATACCGTCATGGAGTTTGTCAACGTCGTCTGCGGCAACGTGGCGGCCAAGGCATCCCAGATGGGAATCATCATGAATATCAACCCGCCGGTCACGATTCACCCGCCGGCACAAGGCCTGCCGGTCCCTGACGGGCACACGGCGCTCAGCTTCCCGATTCACATCCAGGATGGCGACACCATGGAACTGGTGCTGCTGATCAAGAACTGATCCGCGGAGCGCGGCTCATCTAACTGAAACGGCATCCTCTCACACGAGGATGCCGTTTCAGTTTGTATCCTGTGAGTATCACGGCATCATCGCCAGACTTCATCCGTATACTCCCCATCCATATCCCGCACGAACAGCGGCGGCTCTACCACCGGAGCACTCTGTCTCCCCTTGGCCAATTCAGCCATGAACATGGTCGCGGGTGATCCGGCATTATTGTGGATCATCCGTATGCGCAGCACCGCAAGCTTCATCTGCGCGGCCTCTGCCATAAATTCCGGTAAACGGGATGGAAGCTGAATAAAGCAGATCCTCCCCGAGGGTTTCACCAGGTACTTGGCAGCCGCAATAAAATCGGCAAGCCCTGCCGTCGTTTCATGGCGGGCGGCGTCACGCCCGGCTTTGGGACTTACCCTGCCGCTCCACGGCGTCCGAAAGGGGGGATTTGACACGACCAGATCAAAGGTCGAATCCGGAAAACTGCTACGCAGATCAATGACGTCCCCGCCATGGATCGAAACACTTCCGGCAAGGTCATTGTGCTGAATATTCCGCTCAACCAGCGCAGCCATAGCGGGGTTATTTTCGACCGCCACAACCGAGGCATCAGGGTTGACGCGGGCGAGCACCAGCGAAATTATGCCGCATCCGGCGCCGAGATCGATGATTCGCCGCCCCGGCTTCAGCTCCGCACAAAAACGTGCCAGCAGAAGCGGATCAAGCGAATAGCGATAACCGTGGCGATGCTGGAACATCCGCAGGTCAAACAGTCTGAGTTCATCTTGGGTCAGCTCTTCACTCTTCACTCTTCACTCTTCACTCTTCACTCTTCACTCTTTTACGGCACAGGAGCCATTCCCGGATCAGCATGCCGGCAAACAGGGCCAGAGACGCCAGAGTCAGGTATTTGCCGATCTTGAAGGGAAGCGGGTCAAAACGGAATTCCACCGTATGTTTTCCCGGCGTCAGATAGACACCGCGCAGGACGTGGTTGGCCGGGTAAATTTCTGTCCGGTTTCCATCCACAAAAGCCTGCCACCCCTGGTAATACTTTTCCCCGATTACCAGCAGACAATTGGCATTGGTTGTCGCCGAGAGGGAGATCCGTCTCCCCTCGTACGTGCGTATGGCAACTTCACCGTTGAACCCTGATTGTTCCTGCCCGAATGCTCCCATCCGGAACGGAGGTTCGGATTCAACCAGAGCTGTTTTTCTCGGATCAAAATTCGGCGACAGCATTACCTGGGGAGCCAGCCCCCCATTAACCGTGACAACCGATGGCACAAGCCATGCTTTGGGCAAAACTGATTTATTTTCCAGAACGATCTGGTGGCCGTCCGGCGCCTGATATACCGGCTGATATTTTCTGTCAAGCTGTCCCTTGTCCTGAAGGTACTGTTCTGATGGGTACACGAGATATTTGACATTAAGCATATCCGCCATGGAAGTGTTCAGGTTAAAAACATCCAGAAGCTCCTGCCAGCGGCGCTGTTGAATAGGATTCGAGGTAAACAGGACCGGAATCTTGTTGGTCGCAAAGTACATCGGATCACCGCCAACCGGAAGAACACGATAATGGTCTATCCCTTTCGAGATAAAATCCACCTCGGGTGTCTTCACGCCGCGGGAATGTTCCGGCAACTGAATAGTAAACAGGAACTTGTCATTGACACGCCAGACATCCGCGACAAACAGCAGGACAAGCATAATAACGGTAGCCCGGGCAGACAGCCAACGACGGCCAAACGCAATCATCACACCGGCTATACCGAGAGCCAGTACGGCAGCAATTCCCGTTTCAGTTACCAGATTGCCCCAGCGTTGGGCAACCAGTTGCGGACCCTGTTCAAAGCGATTCGGTTCAGTGATGAGCGGTGACAACAGACTCATCCAGAGCCGCGCTCCGAACAATTCCGAGCAGAACAAGGTCGCCAGAATGAGCGGCACCGCGGCAACACCCCACATATAGCGCCTGAAAGCAACGGTATCGCGCACCTCTTCACGCACCAGCAAGTCAATGCCCCGCGCTGCCAACATCCCCACCCCCAGCAATGGAATGAACATAATCATTTTCGGCACGCGAAAACGGTTTATGCCGGGGAAATAGTCGTATAACAGATTATAAAACGGTGTGTATTTGCCCATGGAGAACAGCAGTCCGCCAACAACGGCCGCAACGGCCAGCCATGTGTATTTGTCCCTGCGAAAGAGAAGCGGAACCGGAATCAGCAGCCACGGCAGGAGCCCCATGTAGCTGGCAGTCTGGGTAAAGACCATTCTTCCCCAATAATAGGAAGGGACATTGGTCGGATTTTCGCCCCCTTCCTTGCGGGAAAGGCCAAAGAGCCCCGGAATGACCATCGCCCCCAGCTCTTCAGGGGGCAATGACCACGACATGGCTTCTTGCCGTTCAAGCCCCCCCTTGCCCTGGTTGGCACCACTCTTTACGCCGCGATTGGAATGGGTAGACCAGTTTGCCAGCGGGGCCAGTGAAACGGCAACCGTTGAAAGAAAAAAGAACAGCACCACCAGATTGTACGCAAGCAGGCGAGGCAGTGAGGATGGCGCTCCCTGCGCACGTTCCGAAATGACGATCCCCACCGTCCGGCCAATGCTATACACTGCCAGAGCCAGGCAGGTATAATAGACAATCTGCCAATGGCCGCCACAAAACTGAGCCGTCAGGATGACACTGGTCGCCATGAACCAGATCAGGCGCCGCGTCTGAAAAGCCTTCTCGATGACATAGAAAACCCAGGGAACAAAGCAGATCGTTGCAATTTTTATGACATGGCCGGCATTGATCAGAGACACGGTTTCAGGCGCCAGGACAAAAATCAATCCCCCGAACAAGGCGGCTGCGCGGCCTGTACCGATCAAACGGCAGCACGCGTAGACACCAACGCCGCCAAACAACAGATGCAACACGATGAACCAGGCAACATTGGCAGGCGCCGGAAGCAGCATGAGCAACAGCGGGCGGTACAGGTGTATCAACTGGCCGGCGATCCCTCCCCCTTCATCGGTTGCGCCGCTATTGATGTAAATGTCCCAGCCGGGTGAAAACTGAAGCGTCTTGAAGAATTCGGCAAATCCGCCGCGCCGTAAACTGTCAACCCACCAGTAAAATTCATTTATTATATCCGGTGCCCGGATCACCTTGTCGGTAAAAAGAATCCGGGAGAAAAAGGCCAGTAAAATCAGCGCCAGCAGTGCAATCACGGCCAGATCTTTTCTGCGTTCAGTCATACGTTTCCTCGTAGGTCCGGCAAGGGTTTCCTGGCCACCAGATAGGTTTCAGAGGCCAGTTTATGGGCATTGGGGTGTTCATTCAAGAGCAGATCCAGCGGTCGTAACAAAAGGCTGAACAGGTTCCAGACGATCAGCAGCGGCAGGGCCAGAAATGTGGGGAGAAGGTAGCGCAGGAATTTTGAGGTCAGGTTGAACATGGTATAGATCGCCCCGACGCATACTCCCGATTCGCTGACCTCAAAACCATGCGAACTGAACAGATGCTGGTGACCGGTCAGGGTAAAGTTCTGATAATGGTGAGGATAGCCGTGGTACGCCTGTAAGAAAGGAGTAGCGGCAAACAGCTCGCCACCGGGGCGCAGAACCCTGAACATCTCCTGCACCGCTTTGAACGGGTCGCTGAGATGTTCCAACACCGCCTCACAAAAGATGGCATCGACACTGTTGTCGGCATAAGGCAGCTGGTGGGCATCCGCCACCACCTCCACATTGGGAAAAGGGCCGACATTCAGATTTACCAGCACCTTATGACTCCTCCCAGGCCCCCCTCCGATTGAAAGACAGAGCGCATCGGACGGTTGTTGGCCAAAGATCCTCTCTACAGCAGCAACAGCTGACCTTTTACGATAATCGGGCACCAGTAGTTTCTGCACCTTGACAAGCAGAACCTCCAGTGAAAAACGTTCCGGTTTTGAGCTGTATTCGGCAGTCATCTTGTCCGACGCCGTCACATAACCGGCAAATGCTTCCGGATCAGGCAGCATGAGGGGAACCCGTCCCTGCAAAAGAGGGTAGGATCGGGATCCGTCGGCTGTTTTCAGCAACGTGCCGGTCGCATCAATCGTAAGCTGTTGCAAGGTAACCGGACAAACCAGCCGCCCCTCTTCAATCTGTCTGAACACATCCATCATTGCAGTTCTCCATCTAAAGCGCCAAGCGCTCTGTAAAATCGGTCAAGTTTACCGGTGTAGGTACGCCAGGCGAAGTTTGCCAGCAGATATGTCCGCCCGGCTGCGCCGAGCGACCGTCGCCGCCCGGCATCGTGCAGCAGCGCAATCGTTTCGGCAGCCATCGCCTCCTGATCTCCCGGTTCACAGAGTATCCCGGAGAGACCCGGCTGAATATATTCGGCCAGCTGCCCTACCCGATCCGCCACCACCGGACAGCCGGCCATCAGCAGCTCGGTGGCTTTAGCCGGGCACTTGCAGCGATTCACCAGGGTATCGTCAAAAGGATACACGGCCACATCACCAACGGCAAGATAGCCGGGAAGATCACCCGGATCAACCCACCCCGCCATCAGCAAATTCTCGCGAAAGCCACCCTCTTCCGCAGCAGCCAGCAGCTGAGCCTCTTCTCCATTTCGCCCCTTGCCGACAACCAGAAAACGCACCTGCGGCACCCGACGGGCAATCGCCGCGAAGAGCCGCTGCAGGCGCACCTGGCTGAACTCGAAAAAACGGGTATACAGCAGAACTACCGGCGTTTCCGGTGTTATGCCCAATTGTCTACGCCGGTCGGCACCGTCACCACGAGGCGTCTCGCGTACGCAGTTCGGCAGGTAGAGTATCCGCTCCGGTGATTTCCCCAGCCCGCGAGTCATCTCCTCCAGCCCGCGGCTGGCGACCGTAACACCCCGCGCCCGCAACGTCAGCCACTGTTCCTGATACGCGTAGAAGCGTTTTTCGAAGGAAGAGTAGCCATGCAGCTCATTCATCCCCCCGCTCCCTTCCCAGTCATCGGTATCAACAAACAGGGGTGGCAGGGTCATGCCGAATCTTTTCAGCATCAACATCAGCATCAGTGCAAGCCCGCCGTAACCCTTGGGTTTGAAGAGGTGGATCAAATCGGGCGTTTCCGCCCGTGCCGACTGCATCATGCGATATGCCAGGACCGGCGCGGCCAGCACTTTGTTTCGCGGACCGAGAAGGATGTTACGCAGCAGTACTCCATCGATAGTTTCCACCCTCCCCGAATCCTCCGGATTGGTATAGGGGGGCGCTATAATCACCACCTCATGCCCCAGCTGCTGTAGTTCAACCGCGAGAGGAAGCATGCGGGCAATTACCGTACCTTTGGGACGGATGCCGAATGGAGCCAGGAAAACTATCTTCATTGCCGGCCACCTGCGACCAGAGTCTCATACAACGTGGCAAACTCGGCGGCCCGCTGCTGCATGTCGAAGCGTTCCTCAACGTTCCGGCGACCGGCGGCTCCGATTCGCAATCTGAGCGCCGGATCATCCAGAAGCTGCCCAATCCGCGCAGCCAGTTCAGCGACATCACCCGGCGTCACCAGAAAACCATTCTCGCCGTCAGTGATGATTTCATCCATGCCGGGAATTCGATTAGCGATAACCGGCACCCCATACGACATTGCTTCCAACACCGAAATACTCATGCATTCGTTAAGAGAGCTGTGCACCAGGATGGTCGCCTCGCGAAACACCCTTGCCGCATCGGCGGTCGGGCCAGGGAAAAAGACCCGATCCGTCAGCCCCTGATCCGTAACGAAACGCCGCAAACCGGCAACAAAACCACGAGCGGAAAGGCCGACCGTACCATAGAGATGGAGTGTGACATCCTTCCGAGCAAGCCTGCTGAATGCCTCCAGCAGCAAGTCCTGACCCTTGTTGCGGTTGATGCTGCCGAGCATGACGATGTTCAGCCCGGCGCTCGATGGCTCAGACGAAGTGACAACCGGGAGGCGGACTGCGTTAAGAATGGTCTGCCGCCTGTTGGTCGGCAAAGCCGCATAGTGCGCAGCACAATTAACAGCACAAAAGAGCAGACAATCTGCCATGGCAGATGCTTTCTTTAGCAACCACCCACCTACCCCTGCCTTCTCGTGCAGATGAAATACCACCTTTGCCCCAAACAGTTTAGCGACCAAAACTGATGGCACCAGCTTGATGCTGTTCACATGAACAACATCGGCGGCGGCAGCAAGCTTAATCAGGTGCAGATTGAGCAGAAAGCGATTGAGACGCCAGATAAAGGGCCACCGGCGGCCCACCACCGTAACGGGAATCCCTGCCGCTCTCAACTCATCGGCATAGACGCCATCATAGGCGAACAGTACCGACGGTTGAACGCGGCTCCGGTCGAGCGAAAGGATCAGGCTGGCAAGAACAGCCGGCACGCCGCTGCGGCGGGAATCGTGCAGCAGGTAGAGGACTTTCACGGGCGTGGTAGTCATCTATCAGTCCTTCCGCTGTAGGTTCCCGCCAGAGATAGCAGGAGAGCTTGAGGGCGTTAATTTAGTCATTTTTGATTACAACTTCCCCTCGAAAAGTCTGAAGAATAAATCTCAAGGTTGATACCCATCCCAGGCCAGTCATCTGAAAAAGATTGGGACGCAACAAAAATCCTTTCGGAATTGTTTTCTGCTCCAGCATTTTTTTTAGCAGTGTAACGAGTCTTTCTGTCAGCACCATCGAAAAGTGTGGTTCACTGTATACCTTGACTTTGTCGTTTGCCTCTTTGAGCCTGCAAAGCCAATCATCAGCTTTGGAGAAGAAATCCCTATCTCCATTCACCAAAAAAGCAGAGAGGCGCTGATGAGTTTCAAAATCGGAGGTCGATGGATTCAACCCAAGATTATTCAAGATGGAGAGCCGCACCCTCCCAGCGGTTTCCAACTGTTGGGCGTTAAACACGCTGGAAATTTGAGTTGGATGAAGACGGTAATTCAATAATACTTCCGGGATGTTTCCCATCTTTAACCGTTGTGCTGCTCTTACCCAGAGCTCGTAATCCTCAGCCTGCTGATACGCCATGTCGTAATACAGTCCGTTGTCGATAAACAACTTGCGACGAAACATGACCGTTGGGTGCGCCAATATCGGACCGAATAGCAACCCGCATTGCAACAACTTCGGGTCGCCATGGTGGCGGCAGACCTTGGTATTGCCAACGCCAAATTTGCGTATCCATGTGCCACACACGGCAATATCCGGATGGCTCTCCATAAATGCAACTTGACAGGCGATTCGCTCCGTCAAACTGATATCATCCTGATCCATACGGCAGACATACTCGCCCGCAGCCAATTCAAGCCCCCGGTTTAGGGTAGCAATCAGCCCCAGGTTAGTCTCGTTATGGACCAACCGAATGCGAGGATCCCGGAATGCCCCAATCACCTCAGCACTCCGGTCAGTCGAACCATCGTTGACAATCAGAAACTCAAAGTCAGTAAACGTCTGGGCGAGAATACTCTCAATCGCCTCATCGAGATGCTGTTCACCGTTATAAACTGGCATGAGCACAGTAACCCTGTTATGCGTGCTATCATAATTCATCATAAACGAAGCCAATTTACCGGGAGAAGATCAGAGGTCTCAATGGCATCCATGTTGAACCACTTGTGCGGCGCAATAACGATTTTTTCCGGGTGCGAAGACAGCCATGCCCCCCACCAACTGAACGAGCTGTTGGCAATAATATGGTGGCGGCAGAGGCTCATCAATCGCAGATCTTCGTTCCCTTTCAGGAGGCCGTTGTGATCGATGTATGTTTTCGGTGCGTCAAAGTCCATATGTTCTTTTACCCAGGCTGAGTCATCGGAAAAGACGAAAAAATGGGGATGTTGGAGTCTGGCGGTCATTTCCGCAATCGCTTTTTTGTAATAATTCAAAGAGCAGCTTCCATGTGGCTGACTTTCCGATGTGCTTGTAACGTAATCGCCTCGTCGCACATGGAGCGATACAGCTTCAGTCCCCATAATGGCGTTGCCGATCTCGTGATTTACAGGACCAGGAGCGGTTCTAAAGGTAAAGTCGTGCCGTATGGCATCCTCCGTATCCGCAAAATATCGAGCACTCTGCCAGTAACCATCCAAATAGACATCACCCCGCAATCCGAGAATTTCCGGGTCAAAATGGTAATATTTTTCCCTTACAGATGTCTGTTTCATTAAGAGGCCGCTCGTCGTTAAAAAGCGTTTAACAACCTTCGGCCATCTCCTGATGTCCACCCCACGTAATGCACCTATCTCTGAAGGCGATGCGACATCCTGTATCGTGTTGAAACAGTGCAGCTCATACTGCCTTGGAGTATCACCTCGCGGCACATTAGAGAACCAGCTCAAGTCGAGCTTCAGCGGCGCATCATTAACCAGCGACAAGCGGCGGGCCGCCGCATATTGAAACATCTGGTTGCCGAGACCGCCACACAATCTAACTATGACCATCTAGTAGTTACCGAGCATTACAGCGTTTTGTTGTTGTAGAAGTGTAAAAACCAGTCCCAGGCATCTCTAATACCGACGTCAAAGGAGACGGACGTTTTCCAGCCGGTCATTTGCCGAAGCTTTTGACAATCGAGAACATTGGCTGGTACGTCGAAGCGACGTGACGACAGAGTCGTTGTTTTAACGTCAAGACCCGCTGCATTTGCCAACGGCACGAGCGCATCAAGAATGTCCCTGTTGCTTCTCCCGATACCACTGCCAATGTTGTAACAGTGGCCCGGGTTGCCATGCTCCAGCACAGCAACGACACCACTTGCAACATCAGTCACATGGATATAATCACGAATTGTCCCGGTCTCACCGAAAAGCACAACTTCCTGCCGTTCCAAAATAGCTGCAATTGCGGTCGCGATAAATCCCTGGCCTGTAAATGGTTTTTGCCCCTCCCCGTACGCATTTGCAGGTCTGACGCACATAACCGGCAATTCTTTCAGCTCATGAAACATTTGTGCATATTTCTCGGTGGCAAGCTTTGTTATCCCATAGGCAGAGATAGGGTTGGTCGGATGCTCTTCCGCTATGGGCAATGCCTGCGCCTTCCCATACACTGTGCCACCGGACGAAACGAACACCAGCTTTTCGATTGCAAGATCAGCGGCAATTTCGAAAAGTTTCACTGAAGCCGGCAAGTTACTGAGAATATCGTGTACCGGATCTTCAAAACTCGACTTGGGAACGGTTGAATAGGCAAGTGAGACAACCTCGTCCACCCCCTGCAAAACTCCCTTCAGAAAATAGGAGTCACCATAATCTCCCGCAAGATAATCAACCCCTGGCGGCAGAGTTCTTGAAGGGTGGGGATTCCGACCGATCACGGTCAACCGCCTGTTCCGTTCAAGGAGCTGTTTGACAAGGTGAGAGCCGATAAAACCTGTTCCGCCGATAATGCAGCAATGTCTCATGGTAGTCATATATTCCTGAGTTTCTCAAAGAAGAAGCAACCACAGCCGTATTTTTGTTTGTTGGCCAGTTCATTTGTAGCATGCCTGATTAATCCACCCTCTTCAATACTGTCAGGTACGAGGGCAAACTCTTTTAGTTCAAAAATGCCGATTCAATAACCTGCATTTCCCTTGCTCATAATTTTCTGGTCTACAAAAATCGTATTTATAAAGGTATCTGCGTAAATCCAATAGTCATTCTTGATAAGGTACTCAGAAATCTCAGTCAGCTTTCTTTGCGTACTATTCTCCGAATAGGTAATTGTTTCAACGCAAATGACATTCGGTCTATATTTTACAAAATCAATCGATGTCAATATGTCATAATCCAATCCTTCAACATCAAGAGAAATTAGATCCGGACATTCCTTGAAATGCCTATTGATAATCGTATTTACCGACAATAATGGTAACTCTATTATTCTCTCAATTTTTTGGTTCTCATGATTCTGATACCGTTCAGCCTCTTCTTTTGAAAATGTATTTAGTGTCTTTGTCTTCATGACATAAAAATTTGACCTGACGTTATCCATTAAACCGACACCAACATTAAGGACTATGTCTCGTGGCCGTTTCTTTGCTATATAGGTGTAAAGACACGGATCTGGCTCAACACAAACTCCGTAACATTTTTCCTTATAGAACAAAAATGTATTGCTCAAATACGTGGGATGATGGGCGCCAATGTCCAAATAGGATGGCTTTTCTTTTTTTAAATAATTCTTGAACAGATATTTCATAATGACATCTTCACCACATTGAGCATACGTCAGTTTGCCATATTTTTTTTCCCATAAATTTACAACCCTGTTTCTCACCATTGCAATGTAGTTCATTTTAATTTCCTTAAATTCAAGCCAATCCGATTTATTTTCAATGCAAGCCTGGCGACAATTGGAATCGGAGGCACAACCGCCGCTCCAAGGATATTATCAATAGTACGTACCTTGCATTTGTTGAATAACTTGCAAAAAAACCACAATATTTTCAGATTGAATTCAGCACCTGGCCAATATTTTCTGTAAAGATAAATCCATTCGTATATCTGAAGATTTTTGTCAGCCAGGCATACCGTCGTAACTTTATTCTCCTCGCCAGCATCTATGTTTACCAAAGTTTTTGAATTAAAAACAAACCCACTGTTATCCCTCAATAAATTCATGTAAAAATCCATATCAACAACCCATTTCAACTTATGATCGAATTTTTTTTGGGTACGCCGAAAAATTGTCGCACTTGGCGAGCCTATAAAATTGTATGGAAATACATTTTTATAGGAATTTCTAAGCAAACCTAATTGGTAATTTGATGGAGTGTGAACAAATTTAAAATGCCCCTCGGAATCACAAGCAGAAGAAGAGCAAAAAGCAAAATCTGCACTTTGGTCATTATCAAGCATTGCCACAAATTCAAACAAACTATTTTCATCATAAAACCAATCATCATGGTGCAGAATTTTGATGTACTCACCAGAAGCTTTATCAATTGCTTCATTCCAATTCTCAGGAGAACCCAAAGTAGCAGTGTTTTTGTAATATTTTATACGATCATCTGACTTATACAGACCCAAGGCGGTTTCTACAGAATCGTCCGGAGAATCATCCGTGATTATAACCTCATAATTATCGTATGATTGTGCAAGCACCGATTCTACAGCTCTCAGAAGTGAAGCTGGTCGTCTATAGGCAGGAATACATATGGAAACCTTGGGACTCATATTCAGGTAATCCTTGAAGTGGCAATAATAGTTATAAAATTGGAGCCAGTTTTTGTTTCCCAGAAACCTTTTAATACATGGCTTGAACAAAGCCCAGTGCCAACGCAAAATCGATGTGACTAGTCAGTTTAGGAAACGGTTACAGAATCAGATAATTTCCTTGCAACACAGATGATAAAATCTTTTTTCAGAAGATTGTCCTCGATTGTGTGCTGCTCATAGTTTTGATACTTAATGATTTCAGCTTGCAAGCTGTTTGCTGTCAACCAGTTCTTGATCGTATTTTCATCTATATCGAAGGTTAAGTGAAAGCCCATACTTATTGCTTCAGGCGATCTTTCTTGCATATATGGAGTTGAAAATATCAATCTCCCGCCAGGCTTGAGTGCACGGCTGAAGGCCTTGAACAAATCTGGTATGTCTTCCTCTTTGAGATGCTCAATAGTTTCGAATGAAATAATATTGTCAAACAAAGAATCATAGGAAAGGTTAAGTAGATTCCCCTGGACAAACTCTACATTTTCAATTTTTTCATACCGCTTTGCGATTTGCTCAACAACATGCCGATTAATATCCATCCCAATAACTTTAGTTGATTTTTTTGAGAGCATTACGCTCCCATAACCTGAGCCACATGCAAAATCGCCTGTGATGCCCCATGGGGTTAACAAAGTCGATGCAAATGAATACCTCTGATAATGAGATTTTTGATACATATCCAATTTGTTATAATTTATTTTATTTGATGAAATATCAATATCCACTCTCTCGCCATCACATTCCAGTGGCCTTTTATTGACAAACAAGTACTGGTAGATTCTGGACTTCATTTTTTTTATTTTATTCAACATGATGATCTCCTTGAGCGACCAATAATTGACAATAATCTTGGACGGATATGGCCAGCTAGAGCAGTTGACGCCACTAGAGCGAGGACCCCAGTAATCAATAAAAAAGAGAACCAGTGCCAACGATCATGATAACTTTCTGGTTGAAACGCCGTTGCAAACAGCATGACCCCAATCGATCCACCAATTGGTAATAATAAATCGGCATAATACCAACGCAACTTTTCATTCGGTATGATCCGTTGATGCATAAACTGAACAGCAATCAGTACATAGCCAGAATTCAGAGCTACCCATATCCACGCAGCACCCACAGCGCCGTAGAGAGGAACAACCCAATAAATAGCAGGGATAAGCAGAAGCACCGCTACTGCGTTCGTTTTTAATGTAAGACTGGTCCAGCCGTGTGCCAGTTGAAGCTGAGAAGGCATATGCATTAAACAGTTCAGAAAAGAACCTAAAACCAGGATCGTCAAAATTGGGGCGGTATTTGCTGCAAGGTCGGCATTTCCCGACCACATGAAGACAATTCCCCCCGCGAAGAAATAAATTAGCATCACTGCGGGTGCAGTTAAAATAGTGACTAATTGTGCTCCCTTGTGGTAGGCCGCCACCAGTTCGGTCTGATCGTGCAGTGCGATAAGCTCTATCAGATGTGGATAAATAGCCGCCGTGATAGGGCCAACAATCGTATAGAGGATACCTGCAACGGTTGCAGCCAGTGAGTAGTAGCCAAAAGACTTTAACATTAGCATTCGCGAGAGCATTATTTTGTCCACTTGAGTGAGGAGAATAGCAAGAAAGGTAATACCCATCATTCCCCCGGCGAACTTCCAGACTTCGGCGATGGCTTGACGTGAGAATTTCGGTGGTTCCGGTGGTTCAGGTAATGTGCGGTGAACGCCTGCGGCTAATACGATAATTGAAATAACGGAAACAACTGCCTGCCAGAGAAAAAAGACCTCCACCGTCGGCAAAACCCACGCTAGAACGGCCACTGCGCCACCATTGCGCACAGTTGCGATAATGGCACTAACACTGTTGTACCATACCTGTTTCTGCAGCCCGAAGAGTGAACCGCGATATACGCCTTCAATGAAGCGTAATGCAGCTACAAAAGCCATCACAGAGATAGCTTGGGAGACAACTTGAGTGGGGAGTTTATCGGTTTTTAGCCAGTCGTTTGCAAGATAACCAGACGAGGACCAGACTCCAATAGCGATAAGCACGGCAATTGAAAAGCAAACCACTTCCATGCTTCGCAGTAAGTTGCAAATGGATTGTGGGCTGTGTTTCCCGGCATTGTGTCGAGCCATTTCTCGGTTTAATGTGGGCGTCATGCCCATATCGAGAAGAGATAACCATGCTTGTAACACAACAAATAGACCGATAAGGGCATAGGCCTCAATTCCGAGATAACGGATGTAAACTGGTAAAAACACCAACCCCATAAGGGCTGTCCATCCCTGCCCACAATAGTTGGCTATGATATTTTTTTTTAGAGACACGGTTAGATATTTACTCCACTGGGAATGGTCATATAATTTATCATTCCAGATTAAATAACCTCTCTGTTACTTTGTGAATGATGCGACACTTGATAGCTACCGTATCACCCGCGAGTTGCTGTATGCTAATCCAGTGACCAAACAGACCAATCGACACAGCAACCTGCAAGGAATATTATTCATTAGATACTCAATCCACTCTCTTTAAAAATCCATTAACATTAAATGTCGCATTTATGCCGAAAAAGTCACACCACTTTCTGTCTACAATGTAATCAGGATGATTTGTTAAGAATTCACGTATCGCTTTCAATGGCCCGCCACGGTACTCCTTTTCCATACCCAACTCATTGATTATTCCATCCTCAACTATAAGATAGGAACCAGATGACACCAATTCAGAAAATTTATTCAGCGCGTTGAGAGTATCTTCATAAACATGAGAAGCATCCTCAATCACCAGGATCTTTGAGAATCCTCGTGCTTCATCGATATCATATTTTTCCCACCCCTCATAAAAAAGCTTAATTCTGGGGTGCCTCTCTAAAGAAGGATCTGATTGCTTTATAATATCTATAGAATGGAGTTGCCCGAACCCAAAAGTCTCCATAAGGTCGGCGAGATACAATGCACCACCACCGGTATTCGTTCCAATTTCAATAACCAAATCTGGTTTAACTTCCCATAAAATCATTTGATAAATTAAATAGTCGAAAGGACTTCGAATTGCTTTAACTCCTTTGTAGGTGACCTTGTGGTGACCTTTACAAATACTATCTATATCAAAACTTACTTCATCACCAATTAATGCTTTTTTCCTCCTGCTCTTCAGCCCAAACATAGTCACATCCTCCAGTTATTTTTAGACTTCAGATACAATGTAGCCGTCCAACCAAGCAGCATTTAGTATCTGGCTTTCACAATTTGAATTAAAAACACTTTTTCATCATATTCATACAGATTTCAACTCCGTAGCTCCGGCGGCAAAAATTATGCCGCCTGCCACACCCATACCTTGAAGTACCAGCAGTAGCTCGTCTCGCCTCTTCAGTGAAGAAATCACCACCGGAGTACTAACACCTCTTAAACCATCAGCTAATGTCACAACCGGTAATCCGAAAAACAGATCTCCCTGACGTTCATCATCCATAACAGCCACAAGCTTCAACCCGGTTTCCTGAAGAGATAAATATGCCACCTCCGCCACCTCGTCCACACCGCAGAACACGACTTCACGCACCCCGGACGCCTCCAGGCGGTGGAACAGATCCCGGTAATCCTGCCGGGCTATGGTGTACAGATTGGTAAAATAGCTAAGGTGCTGATAGGCAAGGCGGCTTTTTTCGGCAATTCCCTGAGGAGTAAGAAGATACGCGTAGCGATTGCTGGGAAAGTTTTTAACCCGGACAAAACCTTTGGATACGAGATTTTTCAAATACGAGTTAACCAGGCCGACGGCAATCCCGAGACGGCGGGAAAGTTCGCGCTGTGAAAGCGGTTCTTCACCGCTAATCTCCGACAGAAGCTGAAGTGAACGTGATGAATCAAGAGGCTTTTCGACGATATTGTTCATATTTTGAACAATACTATCAAAGCTGGGCAAAGGCAAACATATTGTTCAGATAATGAACAACCAAAACGGCTCGCTGCATGGCACAATCCGTATCAGTGCAAAACTTTCAATATCCTTGACAATTCCGGCTCAACCGGCTAATACAGTGACATAAAATCAATATGTTGCATTATATTTATCCTCATTTAGCCGTTCAAATATGGAATAAGGACGCATGCCCCCCAAAAAACGCATTGGCGACATCATGATCGACCAGGGACTGATTACCCAGGAACAACTGGAAATCGGTATCCGCGAGCAGAAAAAAAGTGGCGAACTGCTCGGATCTGTTCTGTTCAGCCTCGGTTTTATCAGTCAGAAAGACCTTTTTAAACTCCTCACGATTTCAAGCGCCAATCAGGAAGAATCCGAACTTAATAAATATAACGCCGCTATCCCGCAAGAGATAGAGAACCTTGTCAAGCAGAGCAGTTCGCTCTTTCAGCGGGATGGCTCTGTCGGCAAGAAAGAGTTGGACTCCGCCTTTTCACCGCTGGTCAATCTCGTTGAGAAAATCATCGTTGACGGCGTTCAGCGCAGCGCCACCGACATTCATATCAACCCTGATGTAAAAGGGGTGCGCATACGTTATCGTGTTGACGGAGTTTTGCTGCACAGCATGTTTCTTCCTACCGAACTGCTTAACCCGATTGTATCGCGCTTCAAGATCATGGGGCAGATGAACATTGCCGAATCCCGCATCCCCCAGGACGGAGCAGCAGAATTCGCTTACAAAAACCGCAAGCTGGATCTGCGTATCTCCACCTTCCCGATCCTGGGTGGGGAAAATGTCGTCATCAGGGTATTGGACAAAAGTCAGCTGCGGGTCGGGCTTGAAAATCTGGGGTTCTTTGAAGAGGACATCGAAAAGCTGAATGCTTCTATCCAGCTCCCCTTCGGCATGATTCTGGTGACCGGTCCGACCGGTTCCGGCAAAACCACCACGCTTTACTCCTGCCTTTCGATCATAAACACCGTCAGCCGCAACATCTTTACCCTTGAAGATCCCGTTGAATATCAGCTTCCGCTGGCGCGGCAATCCCAGATCAATGTTAAAGCCGGACTCACCTTTGCGACCGGTTTGCGCTCCATTCTGCGTCAGGACCCGGATGTCATCCTGGTCGGGGAAATGCGTGATGCCGAGACCGCCGAACTGGCCATCCGCGCCTCATTAACCGGCCACCTGGTATTCAGTACCATTCACACCAACGATGCCATATCGAGTATTGCCCGTATTATCGACATCGGCATTGACCCGTTCCTGATCTCAACCACGATCGATTCGATTATCGCCCAGCGCCTGGTACGCTCCTTGTGTGAAGAATGCAAAGAACCGGTGCCCCCCTTCAGTCCGCAGTATGCAAAGCTGAACCTTGACCCGGCCACCAGCAAACTCTATCGAGCAAAAGGGTGCCCCACCTGCGACAATTCAGGCTTCAAGGGACGCTCCGTCATTTATGAGATTCTCAAAATCACCCCAAAAATCCGGGAGATGATCAATATCAAAGCCAGTCTGGAAGAAATCCGTCTGCACGCCATTAGCGAGGGTTTCCGTGAAATGCATCTCATTGCGTTGGAAAAAGTCCGGCGGGGCATAACAACGCTTGATGAAGTTAGCCACGCAACCAGGATGACCTTCTAATGGGAGATTTCGCCTATCGGGCAATGGATGCCAACGCGGAAATGCGTGAAGGCACCATGACGGCACGGGACGAAGCCCACTTGGAGCGGCTACTCGCCCAGCAGGGATTGACGCTTATCGACGCAGAAGGGGGCGGGTTCAGCGGTTTTGGCAACTTCGGCGACCTGTTTAAGCCGAAACTCACAGATAAGGATCTGCTGGATTTTACCTACCTGCTCAAACTGGTCATTACCTCCGGAATTCCCGTGCTTCAGGGCATCGATACCCTGATGAAGAGCAATTCGAACAAGAGCATCGGTCACGCGGCGCAACTGGTGCGGCATGGCATTGACTCGGGTCTGTCGATGTCGGAAGTCATGCAGTCGGCCCCCCTGCTCTTCCCCCCCTTTTATGTTCAGATGATCCGGGCTGGCGAAGCATCGGGGACACTGGACGGCAGCCTCGATTTTCTCGTTAATTACCTTACCTGGCAGACTGATTTCAAGAAAAGCGTCAAAGCCAGCCTGACCTATCCCATCACGGTACTTTCAGTCCTGGGATCGTTGATGTTTATCATCTTTACCTTTGTCTTTCCCAAGATGTTGAAAACCATCACCGGCATGGGGGGGGAACTTCCTCTCCCGACAAAAATTATGATGGCAATTTCCGGTTTTCTGCGCAGCTACTATCTGCCGGTAATTATCATAATCATTGTTCTTTATGTCGGGACCAAACTTTACTGCCGGACCCCCCAAGGGAAACGGGCAATTGACGGATTATTATTGAAGCTGCCGCTTATAGGAATGCTGATAAAAAAAATCAACATGTCACGCTACTTCAAAATAGTTGCTACGCTGCACGCATCCGGCATAACGGCCGACAAAACATTTGCCATCGGCGCTGACGTCATCAGCAACAGTGTCATTGCCGAGAGTATGGCTTCGATAGCCCGGGTTATCGTAACCGGCGAAAGCATTTCGGACGCCATGAGACGCACCGGATATATCCAGCCGCTGGTAATCGATATGATGTCGATTGCCGAAAAGACCGGCACACTGGAAGGCACATTGACCAGGGCCAGTGAAATTCTGGACAAGGAAGTGCCTGAAACCATCAAGAAAGTTTTTTCATATGTGGAACCGCTGACCATGGTAGTTCTGGGAAGCATGGTATTACTGCTGCTGCTTTCCGTGTTTTTGCCTATCTACAAATCTGTAGGACATGTGAAACTGAAATGAGAGTAAAAGCCTTTACCCTTATAGAGGTTATGGTTGTTATGGCGATCATCTCCATACTGGCAGGAATGATGGCGCCCGCAGTCTGGAAATTCTGGGAGAGCGAGGAGATCGCCACCACCCGTGAGCGGATGAGAGAGATCAAAAAAGGGCTGGTGGGAGACAAAAACCTGGTACAAAACGGCGTACGGACACACTACGGTTTTGTCGGCGATAACGGGGAACTCCCCTTCAGCAATTTTTCCGCATCGGGCGGGCTTTCCTACCTTGTCAGTAAACCGGTTGGGGGGTATCCCAACTGGAGCGGCCCTTACTTGACAGGTTTTGGCACCGACTGGAACAAGGATGCCTGGGGCAAGGCCTTCAAATATGCACTGACCCAGGACGCTTATGGACGCTACGTCAACGCCGAACTGCGTAGCGCCGGTCCTGACGGCGCTTTTGACACCCCCGACGATATTGTTGATCCAGACGTGCAGGTATCGGACAGAGAGGTAACACCAACAAACCGCATTAAGTGGAATCTCTACAGTTCACATGCTGGTTTAGCAATATCTGTTAAGTTCAAGGATCCAATGGAGTTGTCCGGTGCTACAACGAAAACCGTGTGCAAAAACATGGCCACAGCACCGGGATTTTCCAACTATACAACTCTCCTGTTAGATAATGCTTTAAACCCCATTAAAATGCCGGTTGGTGGAATTGAAATCACTACAACCTTTCACGGTTCTTCTAACTGTACTGGCCCAGTAATATCATCTAATAACTTTATGTATTTTGTGAACGACAATGCAAACCAAATCATTTTGCCCGAGCTACGTTAAGAGACCATGAATACTCTAATAATCGACATACGCGAAAACTGTCTGCGTGCCGTACTGAGTAATGACGGCGTACTCGAATACTGCCAATCGTTCGACTTTGAACCGTTATCCGTTTCAGATACAGATGCGCCCCCTGTCGAAGAACCAGCGGCAAAAAATGTCCCTGCGGCGGATAATCCCTATCTGATCTACTATGACACGGAAGAGAAAAACTCCTGGAATTCTGTCCTCAAGCAGATCATCAAGCAGATTCGTTCCGACGTCACCTCCTCTATCGACTCGGTTCACCTTATCCTTCCATCGGATGAAGTCACCATTGAAACGCATCAGCTTCCAAAAATGCCTCAGGCGGATGCCCTTAAACTAATCGGCCGGAAAATTTCCGCTGAATCAAAAGAGGAGTATCCCCCCTTCACCATTCTTCGCGGCACATCGGATCAAAAGACCCAGACGTGGTGTTCGCTCTATATTCCCACGACAACTTTGAGAGATTACCACAAACTGTTTTCGTCGTGCCGGATGCGCTTGACAAGTATCACCACATCGATCAACGCCATGCTGGATGCATTCCGCAGTGTTCGCGAAGCGATCTTTAATGCCCACGCTGTCTTTGAAATTCAGCGCGGGTTTATCGAAGCGTTTTATATCTCGACAGACGGCATCCTGCATTTCCAGCGCCTGCCGTATGCAGCATCCACCGATACTTCAGAGATGAGCGCTGAAGACGCCGAAAAAGCGCAGAAACAAAAAATATTCAAGATTCTCAACTCCATTTTCAGCATCAACGCGCACTACCAATCGGCCCATCCGACGACTCCGGTTCAAATGGCCTGGGTATGCGGACTTGAAAACGGCCTGGATGAAGTTGCCTCGGCACTTAAGGAAGCCATGGGCATTGAGGTCGGTATTGCCCCCGCAATGCCGACTGGACATTCCGAAGAAAGCAGCTATGTTCCATTAGCCGGTTTTGCCTCTGCGCTACAGAGCAACACGGCAACGGTCTACTCACAGGCAGACTTCTTCCGGCGCTTCCCCTTACGCAAGACATCCGGCGTAATTATCTATGCGGTGACAGCCTGTGTAGCTTTACTGGCTGTCACTCTCACGGAACGGGGATACAGAAAGCTTCAGAAGCAGGTCCAGCAATCCCGGCAACCACTGGACCCAAAATCGGGGAAAAGCACTCCATCAGCGTCAACGGCTTACACCAAAAACCTTGAAACACTCAAAAAATTAACTTCCCGGCAGTTTGTGTTTTACAATCTGTTTCGTGAACTGGCAACCAACTTGCCTGATGGAGTTTTCCTCGAAAACCTTGAGTACCATCTGAAGAACGACAAGGGGACGATAGACCTCACTGCTCTGGCTGTTCTTGACGATAAAGTTGCGGAGAATAAGCTGCTAACCAGATTTATGACATTGGTTGATCAATCACCAACCCTGAAAAGCCACCTGGAGCCCGGCATAACGGTTTTTAACAAGGATAAACAACGATTCATGAAGATTACTATCACGAGTGAGGTTAATCAGCTTGACACAACGAAATAAACTCATCGTCCTGATAGCATATCTGTTGATCCTGGCCATTTCCATGCTCACGTATCGGGCCAACAGGGCAACGAAGGTCAAGCGCCTTCGTGCCGATCTGGCCAGAATCACCGCAGAACAGGACAAATCACGAAGTGCGGAAGCGGAAGTGTCCAGCCTCACGCGACTGATTCCGACTGACGCCGACATTCCGGCTTCTATTGAAGCGCTCTATCGCTCAGCGCGAGAATCAGGACTGAAACAGTATGAAGTTACTACCGAGGCGGGCAAGACTTCTGGTACGGCCAGGCCTGGCGGTACAGATTCAACCTCAATTGCCAAGCATCGTCTCAAGGTAACTGCGTCCGGCAGTTATCGAAATTTTGCCGAATTTATCAGGCGGGTGCAGAATTTCGAACGACTCAACCGTATAACCGACTTCAAACTGGCTCCAGCCCAGGAACAACTCAGCGGGGCAATGACTGTCGAACTCTATTCTCTTCCGGTGAATAAAAAATGAAGCTTTTTCACTATTTCGCCATTATAGCTGCATCGTCCGGATTCTGTATCTTTGCACCGGCAACCATTGTGACTTCAAGTATAGCAGCTTCAGTCGCGCCAACCTCTCAGAACTCCGTCAGTGAGGATTCGGGGGCATGGCGGCGGAGAAACCCTTTTATTGAAAACACCGGCACGAAAAACGGCAGAGGCACTGTAATAGTTAAAAACAGTCCATTGCTATCAGGCTCAAGAGTTCCGGCACACATACAGGATGGAGATATTCACGTACAGGGAATCATGCAGGCTGACAGGAAGTTCCACGCCCTGATCAATGGTCGTACCGTAAAAGTCGGCGATACAATTGGCGGCATTACGGTAAAGGAAATCCATCGATACAAGGTGGTCGTAGTCAATGAGCGCAAAGAAAAAATCGTCTATGATATCTATCAGGGCAGGATTGATCGAGGCATAAAATGAATAAGCAATTTATAGCGGCACTTGCCATCCCTCTTGGTATAGCTGGATGCGTGAATCCGACGGTGAACAAAACCAAGGACACCCGGGCACTTCCGACATATTCGGCTCCTACACTTCCACAAAAAACGGCACCAACGCCTAAAGTCGCAGAGGCTTATCGCTATAGCGATCCTGGGCGCGCCTACTCTCTTACACTCAAAAACGCTGACCTGCGTGATGTTCTCATGCTGCTTTCAAAGGAAAGCGGCGTTTCAATTGTAGCCGAACGGGGACTGCGCGGCACGGTTCAGATTGAAGCAAAGAACAAGAAACTGGGCGAACTGCTCTATACCATCCTCAAGCCACTTGGCTATACCGCTTCAATAGAAAACGGCTTGATCCTGGTCGGAAGACCAAAACTGACGACCCGCACCTTCCGGATGAATTATTTGAAAGATACCCGGAACTCTTCCAGTAACATGAGCGTATCCGGCTTTGCTGCCGGCGGTTCCGGCAGCGTCAGCGTTTCAACAACCGGTAAGTCTGACTATTGGGGAGCGCTTGAGACGTCTCTGGAAATGTTCGTATTCGGCACCAGCGGCAAGGGAAAACGTGAAGATGGCGGTTATATAGTCGGTGAAACGGAAAAGAAACCAGCAGCTGAGTCAAAATCCGGTGTTTCAGGAACTGACAAAAAGATCACTGCAACCGAGTCGGACGATCCAATGCTGAGCAGCACCCAACTCAGTGAAAATCAACTCAAACAGTTGGTCGTCAATGAAATGGCGGGCATCATCCAGATTACCGATTTCCCCGAAAACCTCGACAAAATCGCCCTGTTTCTTGCGGATGTCGAAGAAGGCAGCAAACGGCAGGTGCTTATCCAGGCTCATATCATGGAAGTCAGTTTAAGCGACAGTTATGCCATGGGTATTGACTGGAAAACCATCATTAACAAATCGTCGAATTTTTCAATTGCTCAGTCAATACTCCCCACAGGCAGTGGGGCGGCGACGGCAGGAAGTAATGTTTTTAAAATTTCCGCAGTTGGCGACAGCTTCGGGGTCATGCTCGATGCCATGAAGGAACAGGGCAACGTCAATATGCTTTCCAGCCCAAAAATATCGGCGCTTAATAACCAGAAGGCCGTCATCAAGCTGACCACAAAAGAAGTATCGTGGGTTTCTACAAAAACGACCGCCACTACAACAAACGGATCGGACACTTTCACCACAACTCCTCAGGTAGATGAGGTCGGTATTTTTCTTGATGTGACCCCTCAGATTGGCCCTGACGGATCCGTTATAATGCAGATTCATCCCAGTGTTTCCGAGATCAGGGAGATGTCAATATCACCCGACAAAACCAGCACAAAGCCGATTATCGACGTGCGCGAAATAGACACCATGGTTGATGCCAAGGCAGGTGAAACAGTCGTAATTGCCGGATTGATCTCGGACAAGCTTCTGGAAGCAAAACGTGGCGTACCGCTTCTTGGCGATATCCCCTATCTCGGCGCCCTCTTTTCGTATAACAAGCAGACCAGAACAAAATCCGAACTCGTCATCATGATGACCCCGTATTTTCTGAATGCAAAAAGCATTGACGAAATCAGGCGGGATCATGAAAAGCGAATGCAGAACATCGGCGGAGATTTCCACCTCATTAACAACATTGGGAGCATGGTCACAGAAAAGAGTTCACGAGACTGGATCATGCGCAGCGAACCGAACCGGGTTCAGCCTGCTTCCGTAACGGATGAGCCAGCAGCACCAAAACGCGGCGAAAGCTCCCTCTTACCCCCGGCTGCCACACCTGCAACATCTCAAACTAAAACGGTGACGCAACCGGAAGCCTCAAAACCTGTTGAAACTTCGCAACAAACCCCGGTGATCTCTCCAGAGACGGCACAACAACTGGAACAACAACAGGCAGCAATTGCACGTTTAAAAATGGACGTTGCCGATGCTGAGGAGCGGCTAAAACGTGAACGGCTGGAAAACGAAGCGAGGAGTTCTGAAGAACGCAGGATTGCCGATGCTGCCCGGCAGGCACAGCTCAGGAAGATCGAAGAGCTGCAAAACAGCGCCAGTATCCAGCCGGTAAGCACTCCAGCCACCGTCCCGGTACAACCGCAACCCGCCGAAGCTCCGCAGCCACCTGCAGCGGTACAGACTGTTTCGGTAACAACTGATCGAGAACAGACGCTGTACCGTAGTGCCGTCACCGCCTACAAGATCGGTGATTGTTCAGAGAGCATCAAAGCCTTCGACACATTCACGAAAGAATATCCCGGTTCTCCTTTCATAAGCGATGCCGCTTACTATCGCAAAGACTGTGCTGATCGGCTGGCCAGTTCAAACAAATGAACTTCATTTTCATGCTGCACGTAACAATGGAGGGTGTATGAAACCAGTTATGCGGATGTTGATGATTCTTATATATGCTCTCTGCCTTCTAACCGGCTGCGGCGGCGGAAATGATGTTGTTTCAGATGACACTTCAGGCATTCTCTCGATCGAAAGTGTCAATGTGCCTGCCCAAAGTGGCGGCAGCGGCACGGTATCAGTAAAGCTCGTGGCACCGAAAGGCGGCCCGGGCAGCGGCACAGTGGCTATCAGCGCAACCGAATCTTCGTTAATTGCCTTCAGCCCGACCAGTCAGTCCGTGAATTCAAACGGCACCGCTACCTTCTACTTCACAACATCTGAAGTGCAGGCGGATACCATCGTACCATTCACCGTTTCCATCGGCACACTTTCGATTTCCAAACAAATAACACTGAAAGCGGCAACTTCTTCATCGGGTGTTACAGTCACAAGTCCAGCGGTCAACTCCATTTCATTCGTTTCAGCCTCCCCGACCAGCATTTCGCTGAAAGGAGCCGGCGGGGCTGGTAATACCGAAACATCAATTATCACATTTCTCGTTAAAGATGTAACTGGGCAACCGCTGAGCAGGCAGACAGTCGATTTCACCCTTGATACAAGTGTAGGCGGCCTTTCGCTGATTCCATCTTCTGCCGTAAGTGATGTAAAAGGAGCAGTTAAAACAATTGTTAACGCAGGTATTACCTCCACTCCGGTAAAAGTTACTGCAACTGTCAGAGGAACATCAATTTCCTCAAAATCTGACCAACTTATTGTATCAACAGGCTTGCCATCTCAAGACGGCTTTTCTGTTTCAATTGAGGATTCATATACTGAATCATTTAATAAGGACGGGGTAAAGGACAAGGTAACAGCTCGATTATCTGATCATTTTCACAACCCGGTTCCTGATGGAACAGCCGTATATTTTACTACAAGTGGCGGAAGCATCGAGCCATCTTGTACAACAGTAAAAGGCGTCTGTTCGGTAACATGGACAAGCCAAGCACCACGCCCTGCAAATGGACGAGCAGTTGTTTTAGCCTATGCAATTGGAGAAGAGGCTTTTATTGATTTAAATGGAAACGGTGTGGCAGATGCTGGAGAATTCACTGATACAGCCGGTGCCTTCCGAGATGATAATGAGAATGGAATATTTAATGCGGGCGAAACATATATTCCTTTCAACAGTATTGGAATATTTGACGTAGCCGATGGAAAATACAATGGAATACTTCAGGGTTCTTCATCTTTTGGCGCTCCAAAGTCAAAACACATTTATTATAATTCGGCGATTGTAATGGCAAGTTCCCTGGCAAACGTCACTAACAGCTGCGGCAACAGCATTGCTGTAGCGCTTGGCGGCTCAACTTCATGCACTATTACGGTTTCCGATAAAAACAATGGATCAATGCCGGTTGGTACTACGGTTGCTTTTAGTTATACCGATGCAGTAGCCGGGATAACTTTAACAGCAGATAATTATACAGTTACAAATGACTCTCCAATTACAGGTGAAGCAAGAGATATATTTCTTAGAGATGATGGTACTGCTCCTTTTGGACGGGGGACGGTTACCATTACTATCGTATCACCAAGCGGTATAACGACACCGCTTATTAGATATGATGTAAATTAAAACTATTCGGGCCGTTTCCCGGATCTGTAACGAATCACAGTCGCCTTCTCCAAGGTAATCATGCCGCCACCCATCATGCCGTCGATGCGCGGCATGATGGCGTTAATTTTTTCCTGCGCATCAATAACCTCAACCACAAGCGGCAGGTCAGCTGACAAATCCAGCAGTTTTTGGGTGTGATAAACCCGGTTGGCTCCATAACCGCAAATCCCCCTCAGCACAGTCGCCCCGGCAAAGCCCTCTTTTCTAAAGAGTTCAACCAATGCCTCATACAGCGGTTTATGCTCAAAGCGATCGCCTTCTCCGATAAAAATCCGCATCAGTACTTGTTCACCAATAAGTTTTGTCATAATAGAGTCCTTACCCAAGTGTTCGTACCGTAATTATCCCCAACCAGGTAAAAAGAAGACAGACCGCAACACTTGCCAAGATGTTGGCAAAGGCCACGACAAACCGGCCATCTTCAAGGAGCGTGAACGTTTCGTAACTAAACGTAGAAAATGTAGTCAGGCCACCAAGAAACCCCACCGTCAATCCAAGGCGAATAGTATCCGGGATGACTGTACTGCGCAAGCCAAGCTCCATTACCAAACCGATCAGGTAGGCGCCTATGATGTTGACCACGAAGGTTCCGTACGGGAACGCACGTCCCAACAGGCTGTAGACCCACCCCGACAAGTAATATCGTGTAAGGCCGCCACCGGCACAGAACAGGGCAATGGTAGCTGCGGTCTTCATCGTAACTATTCTCCTGCAATCATTAAATAAAAAAATACCCTGCCTCTTTATACAAGAGACAGGGTATATGCGCAAAGTTTTATACGTAATTAATTGAGCCGGATACCAATATCATCGCAAGGAGAAATAGGAGTCGGAGGATCTGGGGCTACTGCCACCGTCGTACACAATTCTTTCGCTTGTGCAGGGGTCTGAATAACACCATCAGGACCTGCTGACATTATCCAGACAACCTCTGGAGGATTGGAATCTAAATTACCGGAATTTATTACATATGACTTGCCCCATGGGTCAAGACTGGAGTCCGGAAGATAGGGGCCTTTCCACATAGTAGCATTATATCCAAATTTGTTTGAAGCAAGCTGATCTATTATCGGTATAGTTTGAGCAGGATTAGAATTATCAAACCCAGCAGACAAGGCCGGAAGATCTGCCGCAGCACCTGTATGGAGCAATGAGCAGGTCACAAAGGTTCCATCAGCATTGAACTGAGTATAGTATGGCCATTTGCCGACATCTCTTCTGAACATCTGGAATGCTGTCTGGATAGTTTTAACATCGCCCTTTGCTTTTGAAGTCCGCGACTCCTCAACCTGACTAAAAATCATCGGCACCAGAATACCGGCCAGAATGGCTATAATGGCAGCAACAACAATAACCTCGATCAGCGTAAAACCACTTCGATTCAACCGGACAAACTTCTTCATGTTCCCCCCCAAAATTGATTTTTACTTCTCTTTGTATACACAACTAATAACAGTAAAAAACAGTGGAACTATATAGATACAAATACAAACTGTCAACCAGTTAAAATTTAGAGCTCTCGTTTATGTACGTAGTTAACCGTAAAAAAGAGGGAACCTTTTAATATTATTCACATGTAGCACGTATTTAAAAATGGTAGCCAAAACACCGACACCATACCGGATACTTGGCCATAAACTGATCGATGATGCTTCCGGGAAATACTTTGTCGGGCAACTGATTTCTCCAATACGAAAACCGAAGAAAATTGTTTGAGCTAACATTTCATTATCAAATACAAAATTATCCGAATTGGATTCAAGAGGAAGTTTTTCAAGAACCTGACGGCTGAAGGCCCGATAACCGGTGTGATATTCTGAGAGCTTGACTCCGAGAATTACGTTCTCAAAGGCGGTCAGTATCCTGTTGGACACATATTTATAGTACGGCATCCCGCCCTTCAAAGCCCCGCCCCCCAGAATACGTGATCCTAATACAACATCATAGTGACCTGAGATGATCATGGACGCCATGGCGGTGACAAGGCGGGGTGAGTACTGATAATCAGGATGGACCATAACGACTATATCTGCACCGAGCTCCAATGCAGCACGATAGCAGGTTTTCTGATTAGCGCCATACCCACCGTTGACCGGATGCACAATTGTCCTGATACCAAGCTCGGCAGCCACCTGGGCAGTCCTGTCGCTGGAGGCATCGTCTACCAGTACGACGTCGTCAACATACTCATGCGGAAGGTCTGAAAAAGTCTGTCGCAATGTTTTTTCGGCATTATAGGCAGGCATGACAACAACAAGTTTAAGTCCTGATATCATGTCGCCCCTCTGTCTCTCATTCAGCACGTTCTCGGAAAAGTAGGCTCCCGGCTGCAACAAGTGCAAATCCTATAAGAATCGAAATTTTCCCGTACGTTGAGACGCCGGATGCCGTCGCGGCAATGCCCCACGACTGGGCAAGTGCCCCGCCAATAAACATGCCGACCACAACCATCCCGGCGTCCGCATCACCCTCTCCTGCCTTGATAAGTTGCCGGAACGGACATCCGCCGATCAATACCGATATCCAGCCGACCAATCCCATACCCAGAAAGCTCCAAAGAAAATCTCCGTGTGCTCCCGGCTGCCCGTACAGTCCAAGATTGAATCGTCCTGAAGCCACGTTTGCGACCAATGCCACAGCTACGAAAATGAACAGTCCCCATACTGCAGGAACTCGCAACCCCATCAGCATAAAATTCCGAATGCTGCCGGTAATACAGAAACGGCTCCGCTGTGCTACAACGCCAAGAATGAGTCCCGACGACAATGCCAGCTGCCAAGGGGCAAACTGAGTGCCGCCTCCCTGGGAGGAAAAGAGCAGAAAGCCCGGCCTGACAAGGAAAAATACCAACAGAAGCAGGAACATCCCGGGAATCATCAGACCGCCATGTCCCTTGCCGTGACTTTGCGGCACAAACTCCACGCCATGCGACAGACTTTTCAGCCCGATCCACACACCGGCAACCAGGCCTATGACACCTGCAACGGCGGTAAGATCCCCTGCAGTAAGCCGCAACAGAAGCTTGATCGGGCAGCCGATAAAAACGGCGCAGCCGAAAATCATGAAAACACCGAGAAAGAGCCGGGCTAGCGGGGCACTGCCGCCGCGAGAACTAAAATCGCGAAAGATAAGAGCACTCACTACGGAACCAAGTACAAAGCCGAGCAGCTCCGGACGGAGGTACTGCATGCGTTGATTATCGTGCAATCCAAGTGCACCGGCACTGTTCTCAATGAAACAGGAAACACAAATACCGGAGTTTTCCGGATTGCCCCACACGGAGAGCATGACGCCAAGGCCACCGAGCAGCAGTCCTGACAGCGCGACCAACCAGAATTCACGATTACGCATCATGTTATTCACACCCTCCGGCCAGACGGCTTTTGAGGTAATTGATCTTCTGGCGGGAAGCGGCCAGCGTGCGGTTGTCAGGATTAACCGAGGCCCTTTGAGTAATATTTTTCATCCCGTCGGACACCAGTCGCTGGATCTCAACCCGCCGCGACAAGGGACTCTTGGCGTCTACATAATCGCCATTCAGCTTTACCCCTTCGACAAAGGAAGATACAGCTTCGTCAAAGGCCCCCATACTGAGGAGTATTTCCCCCTGAAGAATATGACCGTGTCCTTCAGCAGGATATTTCCGGATCAATTCGTCGAGCTTCAGAAGAGCCGTCTGATTATTTCCTTCTTTACGAAGGTTCTCAACCGGAGCGTAGAGTGTGGCAATCAGTTCGACCCGGGTACGGTATGCCATCTCCCGTTCCAGAGCCTTACCCGGTCCGCTGGATCGCTTCTCGTTTCCCGCACCTGTAGTAGCGTACAGAAGTACCGCCAGCGACACAATGACGATCGCCAGAAAGATCCAACACAATTTGTCGAAGACATCTCTGAACATGATTACCTTTGTTAATACTTCTGAAACGGTGCCACATTCACCCGTTTTGCCATTTCACGGATAGGGTCATAATCGGAATCCAGGAGTTCTTCATATCCATCGATCCACGCCGCTTTCATAACCTTAAGCTGCTCACCGTCAACTTCCGCAGTATCAGTCGGCTTAAGCGACATAAGCGCTTCCTTGACTTTCTTGACCAGAGCCGGATCGGCATCCTTGGCCACCCCAAAGGTACAGTACGGAATTGGCTTGCTCTGGGCAAGGATAACAATATCATCAGCCGCAATCTTGCCTTCCCGGGTCATGTTTTCAATATCCATAGCCGGCGCAGCAGCAACATCGTACATTCCGTACAGGACTCCGTAGATCAGCTTTTCATGTTTGTAGGAACCGGGTGGAATGGTGTAATGACCGAGGTCATTTTCAGGGTTGATACCGGCAGCAAGCATCATGTCATATTCCGCAAGATAGCCGGTTGGCGCAAGCATAGGTCCGAATGCCATCCGCTTGCCGCGAATGTCAGCAAGCTTATTTATACCGCTCCCCTTACGGGCAATGATGGTACCGGCGGAACGCGATCCAAGCTTTCCGCGTTTTTCGGACGCAAGCAGTTGAACACCCTCATTCTCGTGCAGCACAATATAAATAAGCGAGTTCGTGTGAGTGAATTGAAACTCACCGGCTTTAAAACGCTTCTCAAAATCGTGGGTGTCAACGGGTACCATTACGAAATCAACGCCGACCTTGTCAGACAGGTACTTGGTGAGGGGGAGGAACCGTTGCGTGGTTTCCTGTTCGCTGTTGCACAACATATAGCCGATTTTAACAACCTGGCGTTTACCTTCCGTCTTGCATCCGGCAATCATAACGAGTGCGGTAAGTGCTATACATATCCGTAGTAATCGATTCATCGGCTGTCCGTTTCCTTTTGATTGGAATGAAAAGTTCAGTTTACTGCAAGTTCTTTCGCACATGGGATGCAAACAAGGCCGTTTGTTGTCTCCCGAACGCGAGTATCCATGACTGATTCGCCACATCCGACACACACAACGGAATTCCTGACCCGTGCCGTTTGCAGTTCTTCGTAGGGAATCCGGGTAACTGACAGAATTGCATCTTCCTGTTCCGCCATAATGCGCGAGGCGAAAGCCGGCCGGTCACTGCGGAGTTCCGCCGGAACCCCTTTGCCATGAAAAACGACTCGCACGCCTTGCTGCCGAACTCGGGAAAAAAGACTATAGGCATGTTTTCCGTAATCACGAAAAACAAGGTTCCCCTTACCAAAGGTGCAGCCGCTGACGCACTGCAAGGCATCTACTCCGCACGCATCGCTTTCGACAACAGCAAAAAGCTCTTCATCATCAGACCTGATCGCGCCAAGTGCATCCATGGCCGCGCTGGCAAGGCGAAATCCGATTGCCAGACCGGGACAGGAATGCCCGTGAAATTTTATGATATCAGCGTATTCCATTACAGGTTCCTTTTCATCCGGCTAGGTTACCGGCAGGCATCATCAACGTCCTCATACGAGCCGTATTTAACATATGATCTACCGCGGCATCCGCCACGGCAGACGGCTACTTCGTCGCAATTGTCACAGGATGCAGGATACCGTACGATCTTGCTGCGCAGTACCTTTTTCACAGGAGACAATATAATGTTTTTCAGCGAAGTTGCGCCGATTTCTCCGAGGCGGACGGGGAATGTCGGACAAGGGTAGACTCCACCATCAGGTGAAATGGCAATCATGGTATTGGCGGCCTGACAGCCGCCCTGCGGAAAGGGGATACCCGGATTGAAGGCCCGCCAGAGAAACGGGTCATGGATGGTAAGACGGAAATCACTGACTCCTCCCACGGCAACAAGCGCGTGTTCAAGGATTCCCTGATTTTCCCTGTTCAGCAGAAACGGCTCTTCGCCATGATACAAGCGCTGCATGGGCAGCACCAGACGCTTTATGCCCCGCTCCCGGCAGAGGGAAACGACCTCCGGCAAATCACGCCAGTTAGTAGTGTTCACATAAAATGCAACGCCCAACTCTGATATCTGCGAAAAATCCCGAAGAGAATCCAACGTGTCACAGGCCCCCAACAGTTCCTTGACACCAAGGTCGGCACGTGACGTTTCCGCCAATGATGACAGGCACGCATTCGACAAGGTCAGCGACACGGCAACCGACGACCTTTTGAACCGCTCCAGAATGGCACATACGCCTTCATTCAGAACGGAAGAAGGGTCGTATAGCTGGAGTATGAGCGGCCGGCATTCGAGAATTTCGTCACAGATTCGTAACAGTGAATCATCAGACGGCGCACAGGGTGCAAGATCCCAATAGACCGTAATCGGCAGGGCCAGTTCCATTCAGCAATTCCTTAATAAGACGACTTTTCTATGAAACAGACACAACTCTACGACATGATCACTTCGCAGGAGCATCACTTCCCCAGCAATGCGGGTCAGGACTGTTCATATCTCCGGTAAGCGCCAGTGCACGTGCGGTACACCCGCCCAGGCAGTCTTCGTATTTGCTGCAGCCGCTGCATTTGCCAGTCGGCTGTTTGTTGCGCATCTTGTCCAGAACAACAGAATCTTTCCAGACCTGCTGCAGATCATCACGAACGATATTTCCGATAACGATCGGGATAAATCCGCATGGCGTCATATCACCGTTCGACTTGATGTTAAGCGACAACTTGCCGCAGACGCTCCCTTTGACAAGACTTCCGGCATCGCGGGCATCAAGAAGGGCAATAATAGGGTCATCAAGCGAAATATCGAGATTTTTTACCGTACGTTTGGCGGCAATGGCATCGCGATAAAACACTTTCCATTCTTCAGGTGTCAAATCGAGTTCATCCTTGTTCGACATGCCAAGCCCGGAACATTTAAAGTTATGGAAATTGAGCTGGCCAACCTCATGCTCCAGCGCCATGGCCACCAGTTCATCAATAGTTGAACAGTTGATGCGGCAGATTACTGTAGAGATTGATGTCGTAATCCCCACCGCCTTCAAATGTTTCAGAGCCGCAAGTGCCCGTGCATGGCTGCCGGCAACACCGCGAAATTTGTCATGTACTTCGGGTAGATGGCTATCAATACTGATGCCGACCTTGGTAAACCCGGCATTTTTGAGTGCGACCGCCTTGTCGTAATCCAGCAGCCAGCCATTGCTGTTCATGGAAACCCGCAAACCAAGTCCACTTGAAAACGCCGCAATATCAAGAAGATCCGGATGAAGCAACGGTTCGCCGCCGCCAAAATTAACGGAAAACACACCCGCTTTTACCACTTTTTCAATACAGGAATAGAGCACATCACGCGAAATTTCATCGTGAGTATCCTCCCTGCTGTAGCAGTGGCTGCACGCAAAATTGCAGCTGTTATTGATCGCCCAGTTGATGGTGAGAGGTGCTTTGAGCTGCAGGTTACTCATACCGTATAAACCCCTTTTGAAACAGGCTGTTGAGGAAGTCCTGAATATCACTCCGCAGGACATCTTCATCGACTTCGAATTCAGACATCAGGGTAGTTACAATCTCATCCACCGTCTGGCCATCACACATTTCCCAGAGTTCTATGCCGAACTCGTTCAGGGAGAGCATCGAACCGCCCGAAAAGAGGATAGCTGCTACCGCCTCTTCCTGAGAAACATCACTGTCATCAGACTCCCGGCGCCAGAGGACATCTGGGTTGCGAAAAACTTTAGACATGGTATCTAGTCACCTTTCGCCGTAATGGAAGCAATGACGAGGTTTTCTGAAGATGCATTACGAATGCCGTGGTCCTCTAAAGCAGGCACGACAACAATCTGGCCAACGCTGATTTTCTGGGAGTCTTTGCCGGAGAGCAGTTCGCCTTCACCCTCGATGACCGTCCAGATATGGCTGCCATGGTGGGTATGGGTAACAACGTCCTGTCCCGGCTTCAGGCATAACATGCTGATGCGGTTGTGATCGTCAGTAAAGATTGTTTCCTGATAGCGTTTTGCATCATCAAATTTCTTCAGTTTCTGCACATCAATAATTTGCGATTTCATTGTTACTCCCCTTGTTGATTTGATGGTTCGTACACTGCATTGTACTGCCGGTCACGCCTTGTGAACAATCTTAAGAAACCTGCCAAGCAATTCTGACGCTGATGAAAACAGTTGCGATGTGATACCGACTGAAATACGAGGTACGTTTTCAGAACTCCCCGCAAACAGGACGCCATAACGGGACGACAACAGATTAACCGACGCATCGTTACGCAGAACGGTCTGTCCGTTATCCGTCGAGATCAGCATACCGTTTCCGCGTTCATTAAACCGGGATACCAGTTCCAACTCGCTAGCATTCAGCTGGACCTTACCACCTGATTCGGGAAAAAACAGCCATAGCTGCCCTACATCAGCCAGCATTCTGTCTGTAAGCTGCGCTGTTTTGGCGCGGTCCATGAGGGTCACGGCAAAACGGGACTTGCGCAAGACTTCTGCAACCCCATCGGTAAATCCAACCGTACTATTGTCGTTTGCAACAGAATAAATAAGGATTTTATTGCCGACCGGAGAGCTGCTGTTCTGTTCAATCCAGGTTGCTGCATTTGCGACATAGCGCTGGTCATTTTCAATGCCGGTTGCGGCAGCCGTAAACCGGTTAAATCCGGCATCAAAGACAATGCTGCCCTGGCCCGCCAGATCATTGGCATAGGTGGCGATGACATTTTTCCCCACCGGATCAAGAGCTATCCGGACGTTAGTGCCTTCTTTCCGGATAACGGAAGAATGCCCCCCCGCCAGTGACGAAACATTCCTGAACAGCTGGTTACCCGTGTCAACACCGGGCACGAATACCAACCACTGGAATGCAGAAGCAATTATTATCGTGCCGCCCAGACATACGAACATATACAACACAAAAACCCGCTTCTTGAAAATCGTCCAGAACAGAACCATGGTCGGTATGGCCGTTACCGGTCCGCCAATCATGAAAGCAAGCGCCGCGCCCCCGTCAAGCGTACCGTGCAGGGAACTCTTGATGTGAGAAAGAATGCTCGAAGCGCTGAGCTGATGGAGAAACATCGGTACAGAAGCCAAAGTAATCCAGACAATATTAAGCGGGTCCTGGCGGCCGAAAAACTGGAACATCCAGTCACTCGGCATATAGCGCTCAACAATGGCACCGATAAAAACCCCTACGAGAATATACTTCCCTACCACCCATGACATTTCCGCTGTTTTAGCCAAAAAGATAAGAAACTTGCTGTTTGTCCGTATTGCGACACGGTTACCAAACTTTTCCCTGCAATTGCAGCGCAAATGTTCGATAGGATAATCTTCATCATGAAAATCACCGGGAACGACAGCACCTTCTATGAACAATCCTCCCTTATCAAACCCTCTTTTACACAGAAAATGGGTGACACCACCGGCAAAAAAGCCCATGGCAAGTGCCGATATGGTTCGGATAACCGTCCATTCCGGGCCCAAATCGTTCAAAGTAATCAGATAGGTAGATGGACTGAGCAGTGCCGATGTCACCATCAATGACATGACGGGCGCGAGCGGCAAACCGGCAAACAGCAGGCTCACTGCAGTGGTAATGGTTCCGCAGGCGCAGAGCGGTGTAATTATGCCCACTAATGAGGCGACAACCACGCTCATGGCGCCGTATTTGCGTAAGGACGTCTGGAGCTTGACTGCAATTTTATAGGTACGCAGATATCCGGCCAGAATAATGCCGACAAGGAAATACGGAACGACATCCCGCAGTTCGGAAATAACTCCGTGTGCGTTAAAAAGCAGATCCCAAATTTCATACCCGACGAGCATAAGAAGGGGTGCTGTCGAAGAGGATCCGTCGCCGGACGGGTTGCTCAGACCATGCCCCCATACGTGCCAAACAATCAGACAGAGGCAGGCGGCAATCATGATCAGCAGGGTACGATTGGCTTTTCTGGCATGGCCTCCATGCAATTCACAATCATTCTTGCGTTTTGAGAATATTATGTCACGAAACCCCATGCAATCTCCTGAATGTCGCCATGAAGGCACCAATTACAACTATAACCATCCCCAAAAACACCAGCCAGCGCCCGGGATCGCGTACTATTTGAATTCCGGCATATTGAGTCCCCGCGGGGTCAACTGTAAGCTGGGTATTATAAAAATAGAATCCATGCCATTGTAACGGACCGTTCACTTCTGCAGTTCCTTCCGTAACCGCTCCCGCAGCATCCTTTAGGACCAGGTCAACCCACTGTCTTTTAATCTGGGGATTCACATACGCAACCAGCTTGAACGAGTAAGGAAAACCGGCGGGAAGGTCGTTTGCACCGGACAGAGTATTGTACGTGCCGATCAATTTGTCTTTTTCAAAAACAGAAAGCTTCAGATTTTCTGATTTATTTTCTGCCAGACCGACATCCACCCTGTATTCGTGCAAATCAAAGCTCTGCCCTGTTTTCAGCTCGACCAGCTTTTCTTTATTCTGCCCCTTAAGGACGCCGATCTTCACGGGCATCGGGTAAAATTCCAGGTTTATCTTCTTGAGAGACAAATTCATACCGAGAGGGGCGTCCAATTTCGTATCCCAGCGATAGAACTGATCAACCGTGGTCCCTTCATACATGTTGACGGTTGCGACAAACCCGAACGTAGCCAGAACGCATCCCAACAGTGTTACAATCACCCCCACGTGCAGTACCAGCACAGGTCTGGATATTGATGCGAACCTCCGGTAGGTACAGAGGAGCAGATTTACCCCAAAGAGACCAAGCAACAAACGGAACGGGGGGCTGGAATAGAACGTGCGGGCTTCTGAAAGTGTCCCGGGGATGGCAGCAAGCGAAATCACCAGAAAAAGTGCAACAGCCAATTCAGTTGACGCAAGAAATTTTAAACCCTTCTTCATCTTCTCAACAAATATCAAAGGCACCTTCCTGCTAAATCAGTTTCTTGCTCTTCAGAAAATCTTTCGCGACCTTTTTGGCTTTATCATCCGACTCAACAGACTTCAGCAATTTCGCATAGGTATCGTTCGAGAGAACTCCCGCCAGCTTATTAAGCAGTTTGGGCAGTGCCGGATAATTTGACAGGGTATCTGCCGTCAATACCGGCGCATACAGAGGCGCAGCGCCAAAGGTGTTCAGCCAGGTAAGGTTAAAGTTTTTGCGATATTCGCTTTTGATTGAATCAACGCCGAGCGTACCGGTATTTTTGGCTTTCCCCAGTTTTTCCTGGGCTCGATCGGTATTTTCCATGAGAATGTTGACTTTCCCCTGTTTTACCGCTTCGTACAGTGACCTGGAGTCTTTATAAACATCAATCTTCACACTCGAACCGGTCCGTTCGGAAATCATCAGGGAAGCCATTTCGGCCATCAGTTTTTCATTTGAACTCGATATTCCCACATGAATTGTCTTCCCAACACACGCCACGGACATATGAGCCGCCATTAGCACTACTGCCGCAACCAAGCAGATTATTCTCTTCATGAATTACCTCGCAAAACCAGGGGGTTCAATTACATTGCCGACTATTTCAGGCAACATTTTATTGTACTGCTAAATTTATATCCATGGCAATATCTATTTTCCCGCATACAATCTCTATCAGCCTGCCGGATCCTTCCTGAAATTTGATCGGAAATTGTCGCGATGCTCCGACATAATAGGTTACATCTGAAGCGACATACACTTCGAATCGGCCATCATTTCCCGTCCACGCGGAAACAAAATCAGGCAATTCCGTGATGTCTTTCGACCTATTGGCAAAGACAAGCGAGTTTAAAACAGGCACACCCTCGGCATCAAGCACCCGTCCGGTCAGACGCACCGCTTCCGTGGCACCTGCCCGTTTTTTCTGACCGATTTCACGTATATCTGCGACAGCAAAGTCAGCTTCAACCGTTTGCCCAGTCATATCAACTTCAAACGGTTCCCCGGAATGCCTGTCCCCCGGCAATAGCGGGCCGTATTTTCCGTCCACTTTATAGCGTGCAACCACCCAGAATTTCCCCGGTGGCAATTGCACCTGCACCTGTCCGGCACGATTTGACAATGAGGAGATAAAATCAGCCGGTCTCCTCACAACCGGACTGTCGTAAAGAAACAGCTTGGCACCCTCGAGGGGACGGCCCTCAATATCAGTCACCTTGGCTTTCAGAAGATGAGTCTCGGAAGCGACAGAGGAGAATGCCGCCAGCAGGCATACCAGTACCAACATCATTTGTAAACGTAACCGTTTCATTTCAACACACTCTTGGCTGGTGCATCAAGATAAGGCTCAAACAAAACTCTGCCGATCCCCGGCTCATATTTTTCATCAAAAATCGCGCTGGAAGGATCACTCCCGCCCCACCAGTTTCCACGGGCATTAACATCTTCATTATTAAAATCACCCACACGAATACCATAACTGCTGTTTCCAACTATATTGTTGCCGTTGACAACAAGGCCGCCGCCCTTTTCTCTGACAAAGATACCGACCTCATTTTTCTGTATGGTAGTACCTCTTATGACTGCATTGCCAAGATACGCCCTGATACCAATGGAATTGTTTTCGAACGTCGAATTCCGGATTTCAGCAGGACCGCTCCTGAACCGCATCCCTCCATAATTGTTGGCAAAATAACTATCGGAAACGACCAGATTGGTAAAATGACTGTGCAGCCCCCAGGTAGCGTATTCAAAGATACAATTGGATACAATGCTGCCGGTAGCATATTCAAGCTGTACTTCATTCCAATCGCCTGCAGCTTTCCTGCGGTCCGATGTAAAACTGATTTTCGCGGTTTCCTCCCCCTTGGCAATCAGGCGGCCTTTGACCAGCATCCCGATCCCCTCAGAAAATTCAACAGTTGTACCGGGAGCTACCGACAACTCCACACCAGAATAAACCGTCACAGGTTGCGTTATGGCAATAACACCGCGCCAAAGCGCGTCAACCGCGACACTCTGTAACGGCCACACGAATCGAAACGGGCGTTCACTGGCCCTATCCTGATTAACCCTGCCCCTCGCTGGATCTGACCGTTTGTCAAAGACGACTTTGGCCGGGGCATCCCCCCCCCACCAGTTTTCATAGGCCATAACGTCCTGCGGGCCTTCAAGATCAATTGCATACAGTCGGTTTTTTATGAAATTGTTTCCGGATATTTCCCCGTTAAACGACTGTACGCCGATACCCCGCTCTCCATTATCGGAAATCTGGTTCCCTCTGACAGTGGCACGGGATTCCTGAATATTGAGGCCATTAAATCCGTTCAAAGCAATATTGTTGCCAACTACTTCCACATTATCGGCATTTTTCAGAAAGATGCCGACTTCCTGATTATATGAAATATTGTTCCGGCTATAGTCACCGTAAAACATATCAGCAACCATCATGCCGAAGCGATTGCCATCAATTGAGTTTTCCTGCAGCGATGAAATGCCTTCGCGTATTCTCAGGCCTTCCTTGCCGTTTGCCGTTATTCGGTTCCCCCGCGCCGTCAGGTTCGTTCTGAAAAAATTAGCTCCGAGATAGTTTGCGGCAATAACATTATCTGTCAGGGTGACATCAGAATCCCTCCCCTGCACGCCACTCTTATTGCCATAAATATAATTGTTCTTGAGAAGTACCAGTGATTCCTGAAACTGGATGGCGCGATAATTATTGGTCACCTGGGAATTAAACAGCCCGACATGGGAGAAATGGAAATGCAGCCCCCGATAGGCGTGCTCGATTCGACAGTATTCAATAAGATTCTGGGTTCCCGAACTGTTCATGATATTGATAGAATCCCAATCGCCAGTCCTTTTCACGTTCTCGGCAGATCTGAAAATTATGGGGTTCTCGGGCGTACCCTTGGCAATCAGCCTCCCCTGGATCAAAAGGCCGTTTTCGCCGATTCCGGTCCCGGTCGTGTCCTTCTTTACAAACTCCACGATCGTTCCGGGCAGTATGAAAAGCCTGCTCCCTTCAGGCACCCGAATAACCCCGGCAACTTCGATTCGACCCTGCCATATTGTGTCGCCACGGAAAACTTCGTCCTGATAACGCCTGCTAACCGGAGAATCAGCGGAGGTCGCAAGAGTGTTTGGCGGAGCAAATTCTTTCGACGTTGCAGAATAGCTGTCTTTTTTCCGGTTTCCGGTAACGAGCGAGCTTTTCGATTCCAGTCGTGCGCCCTGAAAGGTAAAAACTCCGTACTCGTTTTCCGTAATACGAGATCCTTCGATCCGCGCATTAGCCGCACTTCCGTGAGCAACGACTCCATATCTGTTCCGGCTGAGAAGGGAACCCGTCATGTTTAGAGAACCGTCCAGGACCGTAAAAGCTGCCTCGGAATCATGGACCTGAACAGCAGAGACTTCAGCAGTCCCTTGGTCAATAGCAATTCCTGCCCAGCTTGCATTCCTTTTCTCTTCTCCGGAAAAGGTAACCGGCGCTTTGCCGGTGCCTTCAACTACTAATTTTCCGCGAATCGTTATTTCGGTCAGAGGAGAAATGAACTCGGGATCTGTTTTGGTACTTTCCGCTGCGGCAATTCTGATGATTGTTCCCGCCCTGACCGTCAGGGTAATCCCCCGGGGAACCAGAACGTCCTCAGCAACCCTTACTTCGCCCGTCCATACGGTATCTTTGGTGAGAGTGACGGCGTGGGAGATTCCGGGAGACACCACAAAAAACAGCAGAAACAGGAAAGCAACGAAATGTATGCGGAAGGAAATTGTCATAAGGTTTTCAATATAGCCTATATTTCATCAAACAGTAAAGAGGCTCTGACCAGATTGACTCGTTTAATTTCTGATGTTATTGTGATGCTATCTGCGAAGTACTGGTGCCATCAATGATTCGTCTTGTTTATTACGCTCTGATTCTCTGTTGCACACATCTGCCGACACACGCCGCTGCTTCGAGCACGTTACAGACCATTCCGGCGGGCTGTTTTCTCATGGGCAACACTTTTGAGGACGCCTACCATATAGAGAGACCGGCGCATGAAGTATGTATCAGCAGTTTCTCCATGTCACCTTTTCCGGTAACACGGGGCGAGTTTGGCATGTTTGTGGCTGAAACTGGCTACCGTACCGATGCAGAGAAAGATGATGGCTGCAATATTTTTGACGGCAATAACTGGAAAAAGGATCCTGCTGCCACTTGGCGTTCCCCCGGTTTCCTTCAAGAGGCCGACCATCCGGTGGTATGCGTAAGCTGGAATGACGCAGGTGCCTATGCCAATTGGTTGACCCGCAAAAACAACCGGATCTACCGTCTCCCGACAGAAGCTGAATGGGAATACGCTGCCCGAAGCGGGGGAAAAAACGAGCGCTTTGCCGGAGGAGACGACATAGACAAGGTGGCGTGGTATGCCGCAAATTCGGAAAACCGCACCCATTCAGTAGGTAAAAAGCAGGCAAACGGTCTGGGGTTGTATGACATGAGCGGCAACGTCTGGCAATGGTCCGGGGATTGGTACAACAATCGCTATTACCGCATGAGTCCCCGCAATGACCCGTCAGGCCCGGCATCTGGCACAAAGCGCATCTTCAGGGGGGGAAGCTGGTTCTATGACCAGAGGGGCGCACGCACCACGTACCGTGATTTTGCCACCCCTGGATTCAGCAGCAGTTATCTGGGGTTCCGGCTTGTTTCCACGATGCCGGATTCCAGCCCCCCTCAATGATATGACATCCGCTCCTCCTCTTCGGCAACAACCTCTATTCTACGTTAACAGTTCAAAGGGTGCCCCGTGACGCGAATTTGCATAGTGCTTCTCTCCATTACATTGTTTGTTCTAGATGCCAGAACCGCTTCCACAGCACCACCGGAATCAAATAATCCGTTCTATTCCTCCGTACCGTCAGCGTATATGGACGATCCACGCCGCAACGAATGGCAACAACCGGACAAGGTTATTGACTACCTATTCATTAAACCGGGAGAAACCATAGCTGACATCGGTGCCGGCACCGGTTTTTTCTCAACCCGCTTCGCTCGAAAAGTCGGAAAAACGGGGCATGTCTATAGTGCCGATGTTGACGAGACCATGGTGCGGTTTATTGAGAAAAGAGCCCAAAAGGAAGGTCTGGGAAATATCCGGGCGATTCATGCACACCTGAATGATCCGTTGATACCTCGCTCATCTGCGGACGTTGTTTTTATCTGCGATACGTATCTCTTCATAGACAACCGGGTACAGTATCTGGCACGATTACGTGACAGCCTCAAAATTAACGGACGGCTCGCGATCATTTCCTTCAACGCTTCTGCGGAAATCCCTGGCGCCCCCCCACAGCAGCGTATGATACCCAAACAGACTGTCATCACGGAAGCCATTGCTGCCGGCTATGCACCGGAGGCTGATTACCTTTTCTTACCCTTTCAGGATTTTCTGGTTTTCAGAAAGCGGTAAGGTAATAACACCTCAAGGAGATCACCATGAAACGCTCTCTATTGGCACTCGTATTTTTTCTTGCAACCACTGCCCTGGCATATGGTGAAGCGTCCCCCTCTCAGATGCCAGCTTCACCTGAGACAAAAACTACCATTTCCGGCCAGGTAAAGGTCAAGGGCAAAACCCCGATGACCAACGGAGTAGTACTCTTATTTAACAAAATGTGGGGTCCTCCCCCGCATCCTTATAAATACTGGCGTATCCCTGACATTATCTCTGAGACAGATAAATCCGGTAAATTTACTGTTGATGTCCAGGAAGGCACCTACTATTTGATGATCGCCCAGAAAAAGCCTGATGGTGAAATAGGTCCGCCAAAAGGGAACGAGTTTTTGTATTTTCATGGCAACGCCAAGGGAGATCCAAAAACTATCGTTGTTTCCGCCGGATCGAAAGTGAATCTTGGGGTGCTTTCCAAATCATTTATATGGTCGCCGAAGAAGGTGCCACACGACGGAGACCTCACTGCCGCTGAAGGAATAGTTGCCAACCTGGAAAATACACCTGTTGAGAATGCGGTCGTATTTGCGTATTTCAATAGTGACGCCGTCGGCAAACCGGCCTTTGTCTCTGACAGAACGGACAAAAACGGCAGGTTTCAGCTTCGCGTCTACGAAGGCGGCACCTATTATCTCAAAGTTAGAAGCATTATTGGTGGCGGCGCGCCCGAGACAGGTGAATATCAGAACGCAACGAAAGAGTTTGTTCCGGTCGAGGTATTGCTGACAAGCGGGCAACAACTGAAGGGGATCACACTTAAGGTTGATAAGTTTGTTGGAAAGGGCTCCACAGGTACAGTAAAACCTGACAGAATTTGGAAAAACACTAAGAAACTGCAAGGCAAATAAACACCCTTCACTTACTCACCACAATGCCGATACCACATTTACAGCACAAGCGTAAGTACTTCGCCCGGACACGGGGAGTACTTACGCTTGTGCTGGCCTCCTTTCTCTGCTGTCCGCACAGCTCAACAGCTGCCTCCGAAGAAGATGTACCGGGAAAAGCCCTTGGGTACCCAACGGGGCCACCGCTGGCCGAGTCAGGCGAACAGTTCCGCGTTGGTACTTTCAGCCGAATGGATCAACTCTTTCCAAGCAACAAAGTCCGCAAAGGCGTTTCGACACTCCCTTTTACAAAGGCTAAGCAAGAGCCTCACATTACGTATGAAATAAATGGAAGCGTTTTAACTGTTGACGACTACCTGCGGCGTAACCGGGTATCCGGGCTTCTTGTCATAAAAGATGATTGTATACTTGTCGAACGTTACCGGTATGATCGCAAGGATACCGACAAATTTGTATCCAATTCTATTGCGAAGTCGATCACCAGCCTTGCGGTCGGGCTTGCCCTTCAGGATGGCGCCATCTCATCCCTGGACGATAAAGCGGCCAAATATGTTCCAGAACTGAAAGGATCAGCTTACGGCCAGACAACAATCCGGAACCTCCTGAGAATGTCATCAGGCGTCCCGTTCAGCGAGGACTACAGCGGCAATGACGATCTGACCTCTTTCGTTCGGACACTTGCCACCACCGGAGCCGTTGAAACCCTGAAACAGTTCCGTGTCAGGACTGTTCCGGAAGGGACAAAATTCAGCTACGCGTCGAGCGAGGCGCTGACTCTCGGCCTGGTAGTACGTGCAAGCACGGGAAAAGCCCTCTCCGATTATATTTCGGAAAGACTCTGGCAGCCTATGGGGGCCGAGTCTGATGCAACATGGGTAATTGACTCGAAGGGGGTTGAATGGTCATTTGCAAAATTCAATGCGGTGTTGCGGGATTACGGGAGACTGGGACGCCTGCTGGCGAATGACGGGGTATTGCATGGGCGAAAAATCCTGCCGCGTGACTACCTAATAGAAGCGACAGACTGGCATAAACATCCTGAAGCATTCAGGCCAGGACATGCAACCGCTGATCTTGGCTATGGATATCAGTTCTGGATATTTCCGGGAGAGAAGAGACGCTTTGCACTTGTGGGAATCTTCGGGCAGCTGATCTATGTCGACCCGGCGCTGAAACTTGTCATCGTACAAACGGCCGTCGCGAAAAAACCTTCCAGCGCGGAGATGTGGCGCGAATTCGGAGCCCTTATACAAGGGATCAAAACTATCTACGAAAAGGCATCATGCAGCTGACCCGGTTCTAGACTGCCCGCGTTTTCCTCAGTACGTCACGGACCGGGATACATGATCCGGAAACCAAGATCAAGCGCCTGATCATCAGGATAACCGCTGCTGCGCCACGTTGCCTGCGACTGCCTGGCACCATAATGCCAGCTGCCGCCGCGACGGACCCGTGTTGAACTTGTTGCAGGCCCTGAAGGATCCTGCTGGCGCATGGCTGAATATTCCCCACTCCAGTCCTGCACCCACTCCCAAACATTGCCGCTCATGTCATATATGCCCAGCCCGTTAGGTTGTTTCTGCCCCACCAGATGGGTTTTCCCCGCTAGAACCCGTTCATACCAGGCAACGTCATCAGCAGTATTGCTGCCGCAGTAGGTCTCATCTTTCCCGCCACTTCTGCAGGCATATTCCCATTCAGCCTCAGTCGGAAGATAATATTTTTTACCGGTCTGGCTGCTGAGCGCCCTGACAAACTCCTGGGCATCATTCCAGCCAACCTGCTCGACGGGGCAATCATCGCCGCAGCTGTTAAAACGTGACGGGTTATTCCCCATGACCCTACGCCATTGGCCTTGGGTAACTTCATACTTTCCGATAAAAAAGTCGGAGACACAGACTTCATGTACCGGTTTTTCATCGCTGGCGCCTTTTTCAGACCCCATTCGGAAACATCCCCCCGGCACGAAAACAAACTCCATGCCGGTCTGAGCGTTTTTTGAAGTTGCTCGCACCGGTGGCGCATCGGTTTTTCCAGAGCCATTATCCCCTTTGCTTTCAAAGGGTAGAGGTCCTGCCCAGGCAAAAGTGTTCCACAAAAAGATTGCAGCAAGAAGCCGCATCAGCATGGTCATATTTCCTCTGGCACTCATTGGTTTTGTACCGGCGACACGAGGCGGAAGCCCAGAAAAAGGATGCGGAATTCGGGATCAAATCCGTTGCGATCTGAGACCCGGACGCATTCGGAAGCATTTCCCCACCCCCCACCACGGGGGATACGAAGCTTGCCGCTGGCCGGACCGCGCGGGTTGGATTTGGGACTATTGAAATAATATTCCGCATCATACCAGTCGCCCGTCCATTCCCAGGCGTTACCCATCATATCGTGTAACCCAAACGCGTTCGGCTTGAAGCTCCCTACCGGTGCAGCCACTTTATAGCCATCATTGCAGTTGGTTGTTGTCCAGGCCGGCCACTGGCTTTTCGCTGTCAGATCCGCGCCGTTTGCGGAACGGCACGGCCCATCCGGGTCGTTATCCCAGAAGTTCCTTTCTCCCGTTCCTCCCCGTGCAGCATATTCCCACTCCGCCTCGGTCGGGAGCCGGTATGTGCGGCCTGACCGTTTGGAAAGCCACTTTGAATATGCCACGGCATCATTCCACGATACATTTCCCGTCGGCTGGTTATCATCATTCAGTGTGTTTCCTTCATAGGCTCCACTGGAATGTTCCGGTTTAAACATGCGATACTGGGCGTTGGTTACCTCATATTTTCCTATGAAGAAACCATCCAGACACACCTCGTGCGCAGGCTTTTCATCACCCTGCCCGTCTCCGTAGGTATCGCCCATCAAAAAGCACCCTCCCGGCACCGGCATAAACGCCATACCGGTAGATGGGTCGGCAAATGCAGCACCTGAGGCCTTACCCGTTACAGACACCGCACTTTTATCTGTTCCGGCTGCCATTGCAGAATGATCAGCAGTAACAATCAGTGCAGCAATGACGGCAATAAAAATCCGGCTTACCACGGTGTTAATTCCTTCCACTGGCCGTTTTGTTTCTTGTCAGCAGATGCTGCGGATTTACCGAACTGCCTGACATGACAACCGACAACCTTGTTCTTCGACGAATCCGAACTTTTTACTGCAGCAGGCACTCCACTACGATCATCACTGTTCTTGTAGGGAAGCCAGGCTAGGCCGCTGTTCTCCCGCAACCCGGATGGACCTTCCTGAAAGCAATTAGTCTGCATGAGTCTCGGGAGTCCGGAGTTGTGAGATTGGTGACACTTGGAACAGGGGAAGGAGTGTTCCTTGTTTTCTCCCCAACCCTTAACGGAGCGGTGAATAAGTGCGGTTTTGGAATTGCCGGCAAAATTTTCCTTCTTGTGGCACTGCATGCAGAGGCCGCCAAAGGTATCGTCATTTTCCCTGATGCGGTGATCCCCGCCAAAGGTATTGCGGTCAACACTGTATTTCATGCCCTGAATCGGTTCGCGCGGTGCACCGCCCGACATTTTTCCGAAATTCGAATTATCTTCACGATTGGTGACATTAAAGTCGCTGGTACGAGGCGAAGGGCTGCCGCCTTTGCCAAAGTTGGCGTTACCATCGCGGTTCGTCGTGTTGTAGTCAGCGCTGCGCGGGGCACTGCTCTCACCTTTGCCGAAATTAGAGTTAGCGCTACGGTTCGTGGCGTTGTAATCGCCGGAACGGGGGGCACTGCTGTCACCTTTGCCGAAGTTCGCGTTGCCGTCGCGGTTCGTTGTGTTGTAGTCAGCGCTGCGCGGGGCACTGCTGTCACCCTTGCCGAAGTTCGCATTGCCGTCGCGGTTGGTTGTGTTGTAATCGGCGCTGCGCGGGGCGCTGCTCTCGCCTTTGCCGAAGTTGGAATTGGCGCTACGGTTCGTGGCGTTGTAGTCGCCGGAACGGGGAGCACTGCTGTCACCCTTGCCGAAGTTCGCATTGCCGTCGCGGTTGGTTGTGTTGTAATCGGCGCTGCGCGGGGCGCTGCTCTCGCCTTTGCCGAAATTAGAATTAGCGCTACGGTTCGTGGCGTTGTAGTTTCCGGAACGAGGGGCACTGCTGTCACCCTTGCCGAAATTCGCATTGCCGTCGCGGTTGGTCGTGTTGTAGTCAGCGCTGCGCGGGGCACTGCTCTCACCTTTGCCGAAATTAGAATTAGCGCTACGGTTCGTGGCGTTGTAGTTGCCGGAACGGGGGGCACTGCTGTCACCCTTGCCGAAGTTCGCGTTGCCGTCACGGTTGGTCGTGTTGTAATCAGCACTGCGTGGGGCGCTGCTCACGCCTTTGCCGAAATTAGAATTAGCGCTCCGGTTCGTGGCATTGTAGTCGCCGGAACGGGGGGCACTGCTGTCGCCCTTGCCGAAGTTCGCATTGCCGTCGCGATTGGTGGCATTGTAATCAGTTTTACGGATAGGAGTGGACGCCTTGGCCTTTACACCTGCAGGCGGACCGTCTTCCTTGTAAGGAGAGGTAAGCCAGGTCCCTTTGAGGAGAGGGACTGCATACGGCATCCTATCGCCCAATGTCCGGCTGACCCCGTGAGGATCGTGACAGGGGGTACACAAGCCGTTGATTTTACCGTGAGCTGAATAATTGAGAAAACTACCCGACTTCAAATGGCTGCTGGCAACATCTGAACGGCTCTGTCGGTTGGCAAATCGGGACGTAGAGCCCTTTTCACCGGAAGCAAAACGCAGGGTATCCTTATATCCAATGATCGGCTGACGGGCACCAAATGTGGAGCTGAAGCCCCAAGGGGTTTTGCCGGCTTTTGCCGTTTCATGACAATCAAAACAGAGCCCGGCACCCGCATTGTACGGGTTCTTGCTCTTCGCATCAGAGTTGGCTGACGGTTTATATGAGGTATGGTACCCCCCCTTCCCTGAAACAGTATCCTTAAGAATCCCTCCGCTAAAGCTTCCGCCGTAGGTTTGATAGCTGGAAGTGACGCCGGAAACGGTTGAACCATGAGAATTATGGCAGTCAAAACATTCTACGTTTTTAGCTTTGGCTCCGCCCCTGCTGCTAGTAACGTCGCCGTCATAACCGCTGACTGCGCTCCATCCCCCCTGGTTTGCAGCTGAATTCCCATGAGCCGAGAATGCCTTGGTAATCCGGCTTTTCTTATTGGTTGCAGCGGTAGAGTACTTGCCCCATGGAGTAACACCTGACTGGGAATAGCGGGACGCGACGCTCTGAAGATCCCACGCATACTGCCGCGGCGTATTGCCGTCACCAGCAAACGGCTTGACATCATTAGTGCCGTCGTTATGACAGGAGAGACAATGAGCGCTGACCTTTGCTACTTCAGCGCGTTCAGACGGAGTGCCGATTGCTGCACTTCTGAATGGTATTGCCGTGACATTCTTCTTGTATTCCGTCGGACGCACGCCATCCGCCCAGACGACAAGATGAACCGTTGAACCGGGTTTACCAGCCGACTTGGCGTCGTGGTACCGTTTGTTTATCTGACCGTCCGGAGTGCTCTCCCAGTGGCAGGCATAGCAATGCCGGCCTGTGACACCGGTTCCCTGGATGTGATGGGAATTGCCCTGCAGATGTTTCAGAACTCCGGTATGACAATCTACACATTCTTTCGCAGTTGCGTTATAGGCCGACAGAACAATGACACAGAGCATCACCATCAGCATGATTTTATTCCGGAGTCCAATTATGCGCACACGACCTCCCTAAATTTGCAAATAACACACTGTTTTTTTTGAAACTTTATGCATCTGATGTGCCATATAAAAATAGCTTGGAATTATGTATAGTTGTGATCCGGGAGAGTAAAATTCAGGCAGGAACAGCATAAACATGGCAGCAGCAATGCCCTAATTATGGGCATATATGCTTAATAAATATACACTTATTACATTTTCTCCGATCCGCACAAGCTGGACAATGGTGCCGGAAAGATGATATACAGTACGTGTAACGTACTCGTTAAGTCGTGGCGGAGGTCGGAAGGAATGATGAAAAAGATATGCCTGCTGCTCTGTCTTGTCACATTGGCAGCAGCGGCTGAAAGCGGTGCTGAAGTTTCAGCAAAACAGCTTCAAGACGTAACCGGTGTTACGACATGGAGCAGTACCAACCGGAACCGTATTTCCACCGCTCAACCGGATTTCCCCCGTCAGAATGCGGATTTCTCCAAGCCCCTGTCTTTTACGAAACTGGACCATTCCGGAAAAGATCTCCCTGACAGCGCCGATTCCTGGGCGTGTGTACGGGACAACCTGTCCGGCCTCGTCTGGGAAGCCAAAACGTCCGATGGCAGTCTCCACGACAAATCCTATACCTACACCTGGTACAGTTCAGATGAGAACAGTAATGGCGGCAGGATGGGTGTGGAGGGCGAGCCGGACAATACAACCTGTGGGACCCCGGCGGTTGTCGCAGCCGGCTGCGATACCGAAAAATTCGTTACCGCCGTCAACAAGGCCGGCTGGTGCGGCCAGAAGGACTGGCGTATGCCAACCGTCAACGAGCTGTATTCGATCGTCAATTACGGGGCATCGCTACCGGCGATATCAGAGAAATACTTCCCCGACCTGATCATGCCGGCCGGCTTCTGGACGGTTTCGCCGTATGCGGCAAACCCGGCCTTTGCCTGGATTGTCATTTTTGACGACGGCTATGTCGGTTCCTGCGTCAAAAGCTGGGCGTATTACCTTCGTCTCGTACGGGGAGGAAACTGATTGTGGTATTACAACGGGAAGGAATAATTGAAATGAAATCTACTGCTCTTGCATGCCTGCTGTTTTTGTCGCTGTTCCTCTGTACATCACCTGCATCGGCGACCCAGACCTGCCGAAGCGACCTTTCCCCTTCGACCCCAACCGGACGTTTCATAAGCGGCAGCGACGGGACGGTTACCGATACCGTGACAAATCTGACCTGGAAGCGCTGCAGTGAGGGGCTGTCCGGCCCATCATGCGAGACCGGCAAGGCCATTACCTATACGTGGCCCGATGCTCTCAGAATTGCCGCTTCCAGCACATTTGCCGGCAAAAAAGACTGGCGTGTACCGACAATTCAGGAACTTGATACGATAATAGAATATCACTGCACCATGCCGGCAATCAACGCCGCCGTTTTCCCCGCAACCCCCACATCAAACTTCTGGTCGGTTTCACCATTTGCCGGGTACCCCGACGGCAGCTGGAATATTAACTTTAACGATGGTGCCCATGAAACCTGCAACAGAAACTGGAACCTGTATCTGCGTCTCGTTCGCGGAAAAATGCTGAATCAGGAAGGAGCCGGCAGATGAAATTTGCAGATATATTTATCACACTTTCCATAACGGCCATGCTGTTGCCCGTGCCATCGGAAGCGGTACAGACACAGACCTGCCACTCATACTGGCCCAAGGCATCGACCCCCATAAGCCGTTTCACGAACAACGCCGACGGGACTGTTTCCGACAGTATTACCGGACTCACCTGGAAACGCTGTAGTGAGGGATTGAGCGGCGCGCTCTGCGAGTCCGGGACACCGGCAACCTACACGTGGCAGGAAGCACTGAAGAGCGGAGCTGGCAGCACCTTTGCCGGCAAGAATGACTGGAGGCTGCCGAACATCAAGGAACTTGCCACCATTGTGGAGCGCCAGTGCACCATGCCGGCCATCAATGAAATCATCTTTCCGGCAACTCCGACCATGTCCTTCTGGTCAAGCACTCCGTACGATGCAAATCCGGCTTTTGCCTGGAACATCTATTTCCCTTACGGGATCAGCGACGGCAATAACAAGGAGTATAAATTTTTCGTACGGCTTGTACGCGGAGGAAAATAAACCGGCTCTTGCCCGATATAAAAACGACAATGCCGCGAAACCTTTACCCGGTTTCACGGCATTGCTGCTTCCAGAACTATATCTACTGTTCAGCTTACCACTTCATTTTTTCTTTCCACTGGCCGTTATCGCCGCCCGGCATTGCCGCACTGCTGCCGCCGAACTGCTTCACATGACACCCGACCATTTCACCTTTACCGCTCTTTTTATTCTTTGACGTGGAATCGGACTGCTTGCTTTCTCTGGCAGGGGGCGGACCTTCACCTTTCCGGTCCGGCGTCCAGGAGATGCCGCTGTTTTCACGGAGACCGGCAGGACCGGAGACAAAACAGTTGGTCTGCATCAGGCGAGGCAACCCTGAATTGTGCGGCTGATGGCATTTCGAGCAGGGGAATGAGTGTTCCTTGTTGTTGCCCCACCCTTTAACCGCACGATGAATCTTGTCTGATTTCGCACTGCCGCCGCTCTTTTCTTTGGCATGGCATTTCAGACAGAGTCCACCAAAGGTATCCGCATCCTCAGTGATCCGCCCCTTTTCCCCGAACGTGTTTTTGTCGATGAAATACTTCATTCCGGCCATCGGTTCGCGCGGAGTACCAGCCCCTCCAATCCCGAAATTAGCATTTGCCTCCCGGTTGGTAAGACTGAAGTCCCCCTTTTCCCACGCCTCTCCCCGGTTGGCACCGGCATCACGCTTGGCAAAGGCGCCTTTGCCGGCCAGAGTGGCAGGCGGTCCATCCTCGCGATACGGCGACGTCAGCCAGGCGCCCTTAAGAAGCGGCACGGCATAGGGCATTTTATCCCCCAGCGTCCTGCTCACCCCGTGAGGATCATGACATGGCGTACAGAGACCGTTGATGCGTCCTTCTGCAGAATAGTTAAGGAACGTCCCTGCCTTCAGGTGGCTGCTGACGACATCGGTACGGCTCTCCCGGTTCGCATAGCGCGAGGTGGAACCTTTGTCGCCGGGTCCAAAATGCGGGGAATCCTTGTATCCCATGACCGGCTTTGAAGCTCCGAAGGTAGAAGCGTATCCCCATGGCTTTGCCCCTGCCTGTGCCGTTTCGTGGCAGTCAAAACAGAGTCCGGCTCCTGCATTATACGGGTTCTTGCTCCCCTTGTCCGGGTTGGCTGAAGGACGATAGGTCATCCGATACCCCGCCTTGCCCGCAGTTGTTTCTTTCAGGATCGCGCCGTTATAAGTTCCGTCAAAGGTTTTGTAGCTTGAGGTTACGCCCGGAACGGAGGAGCCGTGTGAGTTATGGCAGTCAAAACATTCAACATTCTTTGCCCCGGGTCCTCCCCAGCGAATAGGAATGGCTTCATCGTAGCCGGTGACGGGGCTCCAGCCTCCCCGTGTTGCCGCGGCATTACCATGGCCGGAAAGCGCCTTGGTTACCCTCATTTTGCCGTTACTCTTCGCCGTCGAATACTTGCCCCACGTGGTAACGCCCTTCTCGCTGTAGCGCGAAGCAACGCTCTGCCCATCCCAGGCGTAGACCAGAGGCGTATTGCCGTCTCCGGCAAACGGCTGGATCGCATTGCTGCCATCGCTGTGACAGCCGAGACAGTGGCGGGTCACCTGTGCCACCTGAGTCCGTTCCGACACCTGGCCAATGGCAGAGGGGCGGAACGCAACAGCACTAATTCCATCCTTGTATGCTGCAGGGCGGGCACCATCTTTCCAGATCACCAGATCAACTGCTCCGTGTGAACGCCGGGAAGATTTTTTTGCCGTCCCGCTATGGAATTTCGGATTAATCTGTCCGTCCGGAGTCGCCTCCCAGTGGCAGGCAAAACAGTGCTTTCCAGAAATATCCACTCCCTGGACATGGTGAGAAGTGCCGTTGAACTGCTTCAGCACCTCTCCATGGCACTCCACACACTCTTGTGCCAATGCAGCAGCCGTTGGAACAGCAAGCAGGACGAGCAGACTACTTAAACACCATTGTTTCGTAAACAAACCCATATTAACTCCTGCTTTTTTTATCCTATCTGTCTTTCTTGATTAGGGATACGGGATGATATACCGTTTTTCCCCCGCTCCGTAGCTGGCCTTTTTCTTGTCAACAGCAGCATCCCACTCCATAAGCTTTGCCCTCAGGGTTTCGACAACCTTCGGATTCTGAGCCGCCACATTGCGGCGTTCATGGGGATCAGTCACGATATCGTACAGCTCGATGTCGTTATACTGGAGTGCACTCCCCGTAATATAGCCATACCAGGAAACTTTCTCCAGCAACCGGGGCTCTTTGCGCAGGATCATTTTCCACTGTTTGGTTCTAATAGCGATGTCTCCCGGCGGATACGAACCGGCAGGAAATGCAGAGCGGAGCATGGCACCGTACTCCTTGACCGGCTTCTTTTCCGACTCGGGGTAATTGGTCTGTGAATTTTTAAACTCCAGATACCATCTGCTCAGGGTATGCTCCCACCAGGGGATCCTGTCGATATAGGCATACTCGGTTCCTGTCGCACCTGGCTCACCCTTGATAAGCGGCAGCAGACTGCTCCCCTGCTGGCTGTGGTCACGAGGGACACCGAGATAATCAAGCACGGTCGGCATGATATCAATCCCCTGCACCTGATCGGCAATCCGCTTCCCTCCCTGCTGGCCGTCCGGCAGACGAACGAGAAGGGCACTTTTTACCGCTGACTCGGAGAGATCGTAATGAACGTAGGTATCCCGCTCGCCAAGATCCTCACCATGGATTGAATGGATAATCAGGATCGTGTTTTTGGTCAGGCCGTTCTTTTCAAGCGTATCAACCAGCTGCCCGATGAAATTGTCGGTGTAGCGGATGGCGGCATCGTAGCGCGACACGATATACGAATAGTCGGTCGGCGTCAGTTTGTACACGGGCTTGAAGCCGAGATAGTACTCGTCCTTGTAAAGCCTCATCAGAACATCGTAGGTGGTGTCGTCGGACGCCCCCTCCTCCGCCTTGATGGAATGGAATTTTTCCCAGAACGGTGTATATCCCGGCGGGTCGTAGACAACACGGTCCTCCCGGGGAACACCTGCCGCATAGGGTACATGAATCACACCGCTGGCAATCCACATGAAGAACTTTTTGTCCTTGTTCCTCTTGATCCAGTCAAGCGATTCAACCGGAGCAACCCTGAGTGAAGAGCCGAGCCCTTTTCTGGTCCTGCCGAAATAATCAAACGAACGCGAAAACACATCCCCAAGCTTGATTTCGGTTCCGGACTCGGTGTCATAACGCATGAAGAATTCCGGGGAACCGGAGACCGCCGCGGTCGTGTAGCCGTAATACTTGAGGATTTCCGGCAGCGTTCGGCTGGTAACAGCATCCTTGGCCGTGTCGAAGGCGATCATGCCGTTAACCCGCGGGTATTGTGAGGTGAGGACACTCATCATTGCGACCGGCGTCAGATTTGCCTGGGCAATGGTATTATCGAAGAGGACGGATGATTTTGCCAGGCGGTCCATATTGGGGCTGGTGTCACGCTTGTAGCCGTAGACCCCAAGATGGTCCGGACGCAAACACTGCAGCGACACAAGAATGACATTCGTATCCTTGTAACGTTCCGCAGCAGCCGGAGGATCAGCGGCAAAGCCCATTCCAGCGAGCGGACACATAACTGCCAGCAGAATAAGCGCACTCGTGACAATAGGGGACAACCCGTTAGCTGCACGTCTCAATCTCATGTGGTATTCAACTCCCTTTGGGTGATTCCGGTTCAGGATCAGCAACCGCCGTATTTCTTCATATTGCACTGGATGAGCGACCTGAACTCGATAAGGAGCTCAGCGCAATCCTTGCTCAGGTATTTTTTCGGATTCACACCGGTTTTGACATGCACTCTCAGCAGTTCGCGGGCCAACCCGTTCAGCCTGATCGTAGCCCGGTTCAGCCGGTACCGGTCGAACTGAATGTCGTTGATTATTTTCATGACCGACCGCTCGTAATCAAACCCTGCCAACGCAAAAGCAGAGCGGTACGCGTCTATATAGTTTTTGACATTCAGGTCGTTTTCTCCGGGATTGACGACAAGAGGCGGGGGATTCACCTTTTCAATGGCACCGTTCAGCTTGAGAAACGCCTCATTGGTATACGGCATCGGAATACTGGCCTGGGCGCAGTCTGCAGTCACGGAGCATACAAGCACCACCAAAACTATGAGCAGTGCCGCTGCATATTTTTTATCTAAGGCGTTACCTGGCACAGTAAGAGAACCTCAACATTACGGATAGGGAATAATCAAGGCGGGCCCGGAAGCCGGTTTTGTCTGAACTCTGTTTTTCTGGTTGGCTTCATCCCACTCCAGCAGTTTCTTTTTCAGCTTTTCCACCACCTGGGGGTACTCGCTGGCAACATTTTTCTGTTCCATCGGATCGCGAACCAGATCAAAAAGTTCAATCATTTCCACCGGAAACCTGGTGCCGGAAATGAAATTCCACCAGGAAATCTCTTCGAGAAGCTTGCTCCGCTGCCGCAAAATCAGTTTCCACTGGTTGGTCCGAATGGCGATACATTGGGGAGGATATTGCCCGCCGCCGATTTTTTCCTGCAGGAGTGTGCGATAGTCCTTCATTTTACCTGTTTCCAGCGGTGTATACTGAGCTTCACGCTCGGACTGATGCTCCAGGTGCCACCCGCCCAACACGTATTCCCACCACGGCAGGCGATCGATAAACGCATATTCGGACCCCTTGTACCCCGCCTCGTCACCATTAACCAGCGGCATCATGCTGGCCCCCTGGGCTTCATGGTTGGCCGGAATCTGCAGATAATCCAGGATGGTCGGTAGAATATCAATCCCCTGGGTCTGCCGGGCAATCCTCATTCCGGCTTTCTCGTTGCCCGGAAACCGGAACATCAGGGCAGCCTTTACCTCGGTATCATAGACATCGTGATGGAAAAAATAACCATGTTCGCCAAGGTTTTCCCCATGAATCGAGTGGAACACCACCAGCGTTTTCCCGGACAGTTTGAGGGAATCCAGGGTATTCAGCAGTTCACCGATGAACATATCAGTGTAATAAACACCGGCATCATAGCGGCCACGAATAAAATCGACGTCCTTCTGTTCAAGCCGGTAAATCGGCTCGAAATCCAGATAATAATTACCCTTATAGACATGAAAAAGCGCCTCGGTCGGCACGCCGCGGTCAACGTTTTCCCGCCCGAGCCGGATGGGGAAACGATCATAAAAAGGGGTATAATCAGAGGGATCGAATTTCGATTTGTACGGCTGCGGAACCGTCTGGGAATAAGGGGGGTGCAGCATCCCGGTTTCTACCCAGAGAAAAAACTTCTTATCCTTGTTTGCCTTCAACCAGTTGAGGGCGGCAACCGGATTGACCCTGGTGCTGCCGGTCTCATCGGGCATCGTCCTGCCGTAAAAATCAAAGGAGCGGGAAAAGATGTCCTTCGGGTTGACAATCTTGCCGGACTCGGTGTCATACCGCATGAAGAATTCCGGAGAACTGGCAACTGCTGCCGTTTCGTATCCGTAGTACTTCAGTATTTCAGGAAGAGTCCGTTTGGCAACCTGGTCACGGGTGACTTCAAAGGAGACCATCCCGTGCTGACGGGGATACTGACCGGTGATGACGCTCATATGCGCGACCGGAGTCAGATAGGAGTGGGCGATTGAATTTTCAAACAGCACGGACTGACCGGCAAGCCGGTCAATCTGGGGACTGACTCCCTTTTTATAGCCGTACGCCCCCAGATGGTCCGCGCGCAGGATGTCCACGGATATCATGATGACGTTGGTATATTCATGCTTCTCACGCGGGGACGCCGTAGCTGCGGCAGCACCGGCGCTCCCGGGTGAGCAGAACATGACCATGGCAAACACAGCTGCTGCGGCACTAACCATCTGTTCGAAACAGCTGCTCCACCTGTTCATCATTTCTTCTGGGCTCCTTTGGCCTGTGAATCATACACCGGGTTCAGACCGGGTATCCATTGTTTGGCATTGAGATCGTGGCCGATTGCCTTAAAGTGCGCAAATATGCGTTGTTCCAGTTCATAAGCTTTTCTCGGTTCCTGATCCACCAGATTTTTCGTTTCGTGGGGGTCTTTTTTCAGGTTGTACAGTTCCCGACTCTTGTCCTCCAGAGTATAGATCAGCTTCCAGCCATCCTTGGTCTGAATGCCGCGCTTGTAGGTGTACTGGCGGTAATCGGTTTCAAAGAACACGTCCTTGGCCACCGGTTTCCCTTTCAGGCCGGAGACAAGGCTTGCACCGCGAAGCTGCTTTGCAGCATTTTCCGGCATCTTAACATCAAGCAGATCAAGAACCGTCGGCATGACATCAATACTGCTGATCTGGTCCTTGATAACCTTGCCGGTTTTCTGTTTCGGCAGTTTGATAATCAGCGGCACGTGAATCAGCTCATCATAGAGACTGAAACCGTGGTCGAAGCGCCGGTGTTCATGGAACTCCGTGCCGTGGTCGGATGTCAGCACAAAGATGGTCTTGTCCATCAGCCCCATCTGCTCATATTCTTCGAGGAATTTCTTGAATCTGGCATCGGTGCGCTGAATCTTTTCATCATAAATAGCGCGCCAGAACTGGACGTCCGCATCTCGCAGCTCTGTTTTGCCGTTAGCCAGTCCCTCTTCACGCAGGGCTTCCTGCTCCTTGGGAGTTCCGGTGTACTTTTTGTCGTATCCCTTCTCCACAAAGCGATAATCGAAGCCCCCCTCAGGCTCGTTCTGCCCATGCATGTCATAGCCATGCAGGAACATGAAGAACTTCTTGTCCTTGTTTTTCCGGAGCCATTCCAGTCCTTTGGGAATACTGACCCCCATGCTGCCGAACTTGCCCTTCTCAAAGAAGTACTCATCAAATCCCTGGGAGTAGCCGAAGCCTCCGCTTACACCGGCGTTGCCGGTAAAACCGCCGGTGGCGTAGCCATTTTGTTTGAGCACTTCTGCCAATGTCACCAACTCCGGAGAGAGCTTTTTCAGATTCGACAGAACGTTGTTATTAGGAGGATTAAACACGGAGAATTTGTTAGTCAGACGGTGTTCGGAAGGGTACACACCGGTGAACCAGGTCATTGATGCCGGAACCGTCCAAGATGCCACCGAGATCGTATTGGTGAAGTTGAATCCCTTCTTTGCCATGGCGTCAATGGTCGGAGTCACGTTACGTTGGTACCCCAATGCTCCGACATGAGCGGCCTGCAAAGCATCAAAGCTGACAAAGACCACGTTATAGTCCTTGTATTTCATCGGCAGTTTCGATAAGTAGGCCGCTTCTGCGTTCCCCATCATGAAACCGGGCATGGCCACGGTTGCCGCTACGGCACCGGCACCAACTGCAGCATATTTTATAAACTCTCTGCGGTTAATCAATTTCACATCCTGCTCATTCTGCTTCTCGTTCATTGACATCTCCTTGGTAGTTTAGATCACGAACACGCCCCGAAAAAGTCCGCTATATCACTGACTCACTTCGTGGTGCATAAAGACTGGTTGTGTAATATCATATAGTTGAAAATTAAAAGCAACAATCACATGCAATTGCCATTCCTCTTAATAAACGTCCAGATCTCTCCCGACAGCCAGCTTCCCCTTGTACTTCTTCATCTCCTGCAGAATATCATCCGGCGTTGAAGCACGGGGGCGGCGGTCAGGACGAAGTGTAATCGGATTATGATAGGTAACCAGCAGACCCGGCTTGGCTCTTGAAGCGAGCTCAACCAATTGAGAGGTGGTGGTGTGGTACTTTGCCACATACGCCGGAATATCATACCCCTGGGAATTGGGGCGCATCGGATTGTTGACAAACTTGAGCGTCTGCGCTTCATGCACCAGGACATCGCAGTTCCGGCAGGCATCAATCGTAGCCTGTGTCGGAATCGTATCGCCACTTATGACAATGCTGCGGTTAGCGGTATCGAAACGGTAGCCAAAGGTTTCTTTCCAGTCGCCATGACGGGTCGGAAATGCCGTCACCGTTACGTTGGCATCCTTGTAGACGACGCCGGCGGCAATCTCATGGGTATTGACCCGCCAGCCGTCCGGAGTTCCCTGTTCCATTCCGGACGTGCGAATTTGTATATCTTCGCGATACGCGGCCAGAATATGTTCCGTCATGGCCCCCAGCCCCTTCGGGCCATACACTTCAAGAGGCTCCTTGCGCCCCATAACCCATGGGGTCAGGATGAGATCGGGATAACCGGCGGTGTGATCGGAATGCAGATGGGTTAGAAAAACAACACGGATGTTCGTCGGATCCAGTGCCGGGATACCACGCTCTAGCTGGGCAGCGGCGGCCCGCCGCACCACACCGGGACCAAAATCGACCAGATACACGCTGTTATTGACAACAATTGCCGTCGAAGGACCGGAGCGGTCAGGATCAGGTTGGGGGGTGCCGGTGCCGAGCAGAACAACCCGGGTTCTGTTTTCCTGCAGTACAGGCTGCTGTGCAGAGGATGGGGCTATCAGCACCAACGGCAAAAACATTACGGCAACAAACCGGACAAGGCATTGCGTCCAGCGAGTAATCTGCATGTGGAAAGTCTCCAGTACATTCAAAGCAGCAACATAATTGCTATACAATTTTGGTAAAGAATAACACTGGGAATTCAGCACCGTCAATGGGATTATCATTACTCCATATGAGGAACGGGCTACACCACGTTATACGATTTCAGAAATGCAACGACAATCCCGGCGGCTTCGTCCACCGTCTTGTCCGTTGTATCAAGCATGATTTCCGGAGCCTGCGGTTCTTCATAAGGGGCGCTGATGCCGGTAAAATTGGGGATCTCACCGCTGCGGGCCTTTCTGTATATTCCTTTCGGATCGCGCTGCTCGCAGATTGCCAGCGGCGTGCTGACATAGACCTCGACAAATTCGCCGGCCGGCATGAGATTCCTGACAATCTCCCGTTCTGAACGATACGGTGAGATGAAGGCGGTGATGACGATCAGCCCGGCATTGGCCATCAACCGCGCCACTTCCCCGACCCGCCGGATATTCTCCACCCGGTCGGCCTCGCTGAAGCCGAGATCCCTGTTGAGACCATGGCGGACGTTATCGCCATCAAGCAGCATGGTGTGGCGTCCCATATCGTGGAGCCGCTGTTCCAATGCGTTGGCAACGGTTGATTTTCCGGAGGCGGACAGGCCGGTCAGCCAGATGACGCACGGTTTTTGCCCCTTGAGCGCCGCACGGCTGGCGCGCTCCAGAGCACCATGGTGCCAGTACAGGTTGGACGCTGCTGCTTCAGCTTTCGAACTGTTCATACCAGACACCCGTTTCTAAAAATTTGATCTACGTGCCGCCAGAGTGTTATTTGCGCCCGATGGTGCCGGTGGCGCAGGCCAAGCCCCCCGCCCCGCCGATCAACTGGGTCAGCTCAAGCTCTGCCGCAACGATCAGACCGGCCCGCCGGTACAGCTCTTTTGTTTCGGGACAACCGGCCGTCATAAAGATTGTTCGCGGCGCAACCGTCACGATATTCATCGCCTGCCGGGTGCGCACCTCATCATTTTCAGGAATCCTGACAACGGCAACTTGCTGCGCTTCAAGCAGCGCAATAACCTCCGGATCGACAATACCGTCGCGCACCAGCACCAGGTCACGGTCAACGATCTGCAGCGAACCGAGCAGATGCTGGGTCGTCACCTGATGCGACGGCACGGCACGACATTCCACCCCCTGCCGGGCAAGCACCACCCCGATCTGGCGATACCCTTCGGTATTGGTTCTGTTGCCGACCCCTACCAAAACAAGATCATCCCTCAGCCAGAGGGCATCGGCTCCCTCGAATGTTCCCGATCCGGCAACGGTGTGCAACAGCGGGACGCCGGATGTCTCCAGGGAACGGGCGACATAGAGCGGTTCATGGCGGCGGACGCCATGGGCCATATTGGCCAGCACGGCCCCCTGCGGGGTCATGAAGCAGAGGTCGCGGCAATACATCATGTTGTAACGGTACCAGCGGTCATCATCCAGCGGCGCATGATCCACCAGCGTAACCGTCACGCCGCGTGACGTAAAAGCGGCAATGACGGCATCGAATTCCGCCATCAGGGCAGGATAGTCAATGGAACGGAGGTGGAGAATCCGGGCGGGGTCCGGATACGCATGGAGTTCGGAACCGGGGCGGTACAGCAGCACCGAGGCGAGCGTGCCGTACTCTGAATGGAGGCCGTACGAGGTCACAGCCACCCTTCCCTGCTGTCAGACCGGTAGCCGAGCATTTCTGCCATTTCCCTGATGTGCGGAGCATCCAGCACCCGGCCGATCATGTCCTCCCGCCGTTTCCAGCGGTACAGCTGCGGCGGCAGCGTGGACTGAACCACCGGCAGCGCATTCAGCGGCAGCGCCGCACACTGCTCCGGCGGAACCCCCATGAAGTCAAGCAACCGCTCGAACTCCGATAGCCGTGACTCTGCCCCCCGGATGATATCCTCGAAATGGACCGCACAGGAACTGCGGCGGTTCACCTCCAGGTAACGCAGGATTTCCGTGTTGGCGGAACGCCACTGGAACGCGCACACATCCACCAGCTCGCGGTCAGCAACAGCCTGCCACCCTTCAGGGAGATCGAAATTCCACCAGTCCCGCCCAAAGGGGTACAGCTCGCTGTACCCCTTGATGCGCAGCTCCTTGATGTCGCTGCCCGAATCGAAGTGAGGCTGCAGATTGTGCGAGAAAAAGCCGCGATGCAGCCAGCCGTCGTAGATGCCGTTGATGGTGGCCGCCGGATTGCGCTGCAGATGTATGATGCGGATATCGGCAGCGGGAAAAAGCCGCTCCACCAGGTTCATCCGGTAGCAGTCAACGGTCGATTTCAGCAGAAGTATTTTGCCGGCAAGATCGTTCGGGCTCGGCCTGCGCCGTGGCGGCAGCAGAATGAACGGCGGTTCTTCAACTGTAAAGCGACTGTCAGGCGGGCCGGCCGGCAGTTCGGTGTACGGAAAGCGGAGCGCCACCCGGTCGGTGCTGATGTCGTAATAGAACGGGTTGATCTGCGGCCACACCGATGCAAGGCGCTCCAGCAGATGCAGATAGAACTCTTCGACTGCAAAGGTGCGGTTCCGCTCGGCGTACTCCTGAAAGGCACCGGTGACACATTCCCGCAGCATCGACGCATCGTTGACAATATCCGGCCATTGCAGCGAGAGGCGCAGCTGCAGGTCGTCAATATACCTCCCGGCATCAATCCGGCTGGTGACGGTTTCCGTTTCCGCCAGAAACAGATCGGAGAGAAAATCCCGCGACAGCCCGGCGTAATCCACCACCTCGTCAAGCAGTCCGTCGGCAATTTTGTCCGAGGCATAGGGGTCGAAACGATGATGGTCACTGTTCAGTTTGTAAAACGGCGCAGCCTCGCCGGTAAGGGCGTAGACCTGCGGCAGCTTGCTCAGCAGGGAATAAAGGAGGCTGGAACCGGAGCGGGACGAGGAATTGATGATCACCACCCGCTTGATGTCGGACAGTGAATGCTGCAGCAGCGGAGTTTCAGCGTACTTCGCCAGGATATCAGCGCGAAAGCGGTTGACCGTTCCGATAGTCCGGATCAAATCAGACATGGGGAACAGTCATCCTGCGCAGAATGCGGATTGAGGTCATGTAGATGTTTTTGCGCAGGCGCGCCACGGAGTTGGTATCCTTGAGCAGATGATGCATTTCGGCCTTCAGCTTGAGTCGCAATTCCGTCACCTTATAGCCGGCTTTTTCCTGCAGTATATCGACCGGCAGCGCCTTCAGTTCATCATACGGGTGGGTCAGCGGGTAGCCCAGTTCAGACAGCTCATCACAGGCAAGCGCTTCAAACAGCAGAATTTCCTCGTCGGTCAAAAATCGGCGAAACTTCTGTGCATTGCCACTCATGACCGGCTTGGCGGTATTCTCCCATGAGATGCTGAGGCTGCCCGACTTCTTTGCTTCACCGGAGCGGTGATATTCCAGCATCCCCTCCTCGAAAGCCTCGCCCAGAAAGCCGCACAGCCGCCGGGTGGTCGCTGCAGGCTCAACAATCAGCTCTTCGTATTTCAGCAGCATGATCTGCTCCGGCGGCAGCTTGGCCAGCCAGGAGAGGCCGAGCCGCTGTTCCCGCTGCCAGCGCCGGACGGAGTAGTAGACATGGAAATGGTTGAATATCGAGGTCTTGGCCGACACGGCCACATCGCGTCCGTCGCGCACCATGAAGATGAAGCGGGCATCCGGATGGCAGCGCAGAATCTCCGCCACATGCTCGATCATGAAGGTGCTTTTGCACGCCCAGCGACGCTTTTTGGTGTAAGCCAGATACTGATCGTAAACCTGGAAATAGACCGCCAGCAGGTTCCGGTCAACGGCCTTTTGAAACACCTGCTCCCGGTCCGGCCGGATCTCCCACGGATAGGTGTGCAGTTCGACCATCCGGCAGACATCGGCAATCAGCCGCCGGAAGTTGGTGTCAACCGTCAGGTTGCCGTACAGATGTTCCAGCGGGCCGAAAAACTTCGTGATATGGGGCGGATGCGGCACGGCGATACTGCTGTGCGCATTGAGCATCAGGCGAAGCAGATTGGTGCCGGAGCGTTCGGTGCCTATGATGAAGATGGGGCCGGACACGTGGTGCAGGTCTATTTTGTTGCCGTGGCAATCACCAGCAGCATGTCGTCCATGATGTCGTCATCAACAAAGCGAATGTCGTGGATCTCCTTGAAAGCCTCGTCGGCGGTGCGATAGAGCTCCCGGATCTTATCCATGTTTTCCTGGGGGATGGCGCCGTTGTCGATCCACTGGTTGACCGATTCGTCGCTCAGGTATTCGACGTTTTCTACGTCCCGGAAACCGGCTGTCTCAAGGGCAGTAGCCATATCGGCCGGCATCAGGTAGTTGCGGCGGGCCGGGTTGCGCAGCTTCTGGATGGCAAATGCGAGCTCCCGGTCAGTCTCGTTGTAGGCGGTCAGGTGGCAGAGCACGACCCGCCCGCCCGGCTTGAGCACCCGGTAAATCTCGGGAATCGCCTTGTCCAGTTCGGCGAACTGAAGCCCCTGGCGACAGACAATGGCGTCGAAGCTGTTGTCGGCAAACGGCATCTGCTCCACCGGGGCGAAGACGATCTCGTCCATGCAGCCGGTCGCATGTTTGGCCATATCAGGGCTGATATCCAGGCCGGTCACCTTCTTGACCTTGCCGAAGAATTCCTTGGCAATCAGGCCGGTGCCAGTGGCGATGTCCAGCACCTCGGACCCGGGCCCAGCTTCCGACAACTGGAACATGAGGCGGATCAACTCCTGGTCTGCTACCCAGTTGGAGGAGCAGTTGTATTTCTGCGCCCGGTTTTTAAAATGAATCTCGGCTTTTTCCATTAGAGGAACTCCTTCAGGCGCTCCTGGCGGATCAGCAGCAGTTCGTCAAAAGCGGCGCGCAGCTGCGGTTCCGGCAGGTCGGTCAGATTGATAATTTCGTCATTGGCATCGTTTACCTTGCGCTCGGCAAGGGTGTTCAGGTACGCAAGCGGATCGGTGATATACCCCCGCTCCACAGCCATGTCGTATATTTTGGTCCCCGGAAACGGGGTGAGGTATTTGATGGAGATTGGAATGACCGCGCTTTCCTTGCAGAATTCCATCATTTTGCGAAGCGACTCTTCGCTCTCCCCCGGCAGACCGACAATGAGATTAGCCGCAACCTTGATGCCGGCCTTGACCGTTTCGGCTACTGCATACTCAATTTCTTCCACCTTGGTCATCTTGTCGGCAAGATCAAGAACCGTCTGATCCAGCGACTCCACACCGTACCAGATATCGCGACAACCGGAGTCGTGCATGTAGCGGAGCAGTTCCGGCTTGATCTGTTCCACCCTGGTCGAGCAGGTCCAGGTAATATTGTGCTTTTTCAGCACATCGCAAATGAGGTAGGAACGCTCCAGATTAGAAGTGAAGGTCAGGTCATTGATATAGAAATAGCGGATACTGTGCTTGGCAACAAGATCGGCGACCTCCCGCTCAAAACGCTCCGGACTCTTGTAGGAGAGCTTGTGCATGTTGAGGAAGCAGAATGAGCAGCGTCCGTAGCAGCCGCGCGAGGTGGTCAGCCCCAGCTCCGGGATTTCCGGATTCTGCTGCACACTGGGGAACAGGAACAGGTCGGGAATCGGCAGCACGTCCAGATCCATCAACTGTGTACGGCGCGGCGTAACCGTCAGCTCGCCATCGAGGAGCAGGCCGAGGCCGTGGATGGCGGTAGCCCCCGCAGGTGCCCCCCCCGCTTCGATGTAATCCAGCAGCTCCAGCAGGGTCGCTTCGCCCTCGCCCAGAATCGTATAGTCCGGCTTCATGCTTTTGATGAGCGGCTCTGGAATTGAAGAAACCAGCGCCCCGCCGATGAGAGTGACAATCTGCGGGTTCAGCTCCCGTACCCGTTCGATTATCCGGACATTGACCGGGTAGGAATCAATAAAGGTCGGCATCGCCATGATGCCACCGCGCCTGGCCGCATCCTGGCAGGCATCCTCAAAATCCTCACCCATACGCAGATCGCGGATCTTGACATCCCAGCCGGCCAGTTTTGCCATGGTCGCGATGTGGCTGACCCCTTCAGTCGGAGTTTCCAGCAGGAACTCGCGGTTGGGAGTCGGCACCTGGGGCGACGTAGGGAGGATCATGGTAAAGGCGGGCCGTGAGGCGAGCGGCCGGGGATTCGCTACGAGCGCGGCAATTCTGGTTTCATCGGCACTTCTGGTCATACGTTGTCACCTGGCTTTCTCTGTACGAATTTTTCAGCGTTTTCCAGATAGACGTTACCGCCGTTGCTGTAGTCGTAGGGGCGGACCTCGATCCGGTAATTGATGTCACGATAAA
>Ga0154471_110_pt6 | contig 74826 bp, 76 predicted proteins | sample RifGroC2_FD_115950 | JGI IMG/M metagenome (GOLD analysis project Ga0154471, IMG submission 115950) | Geobacteraceae bacterium GWC2_53_11
GAGGGGATTATTCAAAACGGCGCCTTCACCAGCTTCCACGTGGGACTGTTGATCGCCATATCGATATCGCGGGCAAACACCTCGAAACCCTTGTAACCGTGGTAGGGGCCGGAATAGTCCCAGCTGTGCATCTGACGGAACGGGATACCCATCTTCTGGAACACGTACTTTTCCTTGATGCCGGAGCCGATCAGGTCGGGCTTCAGGGCATCGGCGAACTTCTCGAACTCGTATTCGGACGGGTCGTCGTAGACCACGGTGGCATCGGGCATCTCCGGTGAGGTGCGGTCGTAATCGTCGTTGTGGGCGAATTCGTATCCGGAACCGACGCAATCCATCCCCAGGTCTTCATAGGCGCCGATGGTGTGGCGAGGACGGAGGCCGCCGACCAGCAGCATGACCTTTTTGCCGTCTAGGCGCGGCTTGTATTCTTCGATGATCCCCTGCATGATCGGGTCGTACTTGGCGATAACGGCTTCCACCTTGGCCTTGATGTTGTCGTCGAACAGCTCAGCCAGTTTGCGCAGGCTCTCCCTGATCTTGGTCGGCCCGAAGAAGTTGAGCTCGATCCAGGGAATGCCGTACTTCTCTTCCATAACCTTGCACATGTAGTTCATGGAGCGGTAGCAGTGGATGACATTAAGCTTTACCGTATGGGTGGCGGCGATCTTGTCCAGCTCGCCGTCGCCGGTCCAGACAGCCTTGACATTGAGACCGCATTCTTCGAGCAGCGGTTTGGTTGACCAGGCATCGCCGCCGATGTTGTATTCGCCGATCAGGGCGATGTCATAGGGGCTTTCCGGTTCGGCAAATTCGCGGGTTCCGATGATGTAGTCGCGAATGGTGTCGTTGGAGATATGGTGGCCCAGTGACTGTGACACGCCGCGAAAACCTTCGCAGTTACAAGGAATAATCGGCAGATCAAGCTCTTTGGAGGATGTCTTGGCAACCTGGGTGATGTCGTCACCGATCAGGCCGACCGGGCATTCAGAGAGAACCGAGATACCCTTGGCCAGCGGGAACAGGTCGTGGGCTTCCGCAAGCAGCGTTTTGAGCTTCTTGTCGCCGCCGTAGACGATATCCTTTTCCTGGAAATCGGACGTGAACTGCATCGGGAAGCTGGTAACGCCGGTTATGCCGCTCATCATGTTGCGCCGCGTACCCCAGGAGTACCAGCCGCAGCCGACCGGGCCGTGGGAAACATGCACCATGTCGCGGATCGGGCCCCAGACAACGCCCTTGGCTCCTGCGTAGGCGCAGCCACGGGCACTCATGACACCCGGAACGGTTTTCTTGTTGGATTTGACACAGGCCGAGCCGGATGCTTGGTCATTGGCGCCAAGGTGCGGAGCGCGTTTCTTTCTGGCTTTTTCCGGATATACCGACAGGGTTTCTGCGATCAAGGCCTCTGTCGATTCCTTGGTGATGCCGTCAATTTTTCGTATATTGTCTGACATATTATGTCTCCTTAGGGGGCACTCTAGTTACCCTCAATTGTCCGTTCAGATTTCTTCCTAATGACGAGCGATTTTGATGCCAGGTCCGTATTGGGCTAGGATTTCTGCGGAGGCGTAGCAACGCTACGCCGCACAAAGATAATCCGAAGGCCGATGCGGAGATGGCGCAAAAGCGTTCGTCACCTATGCTGCTGCCTGCTCGGCGATGCCTACAATCGACTCATCTTCTTCTTCCATGATGCCGAACTTCATCAGCAGTTCTTCCAGTTCTTCCATCTCAAGCGGGGTCGGGACAACCAGCATCTTGTTGTCGGCAATCTTCTGGGCCAGTGTCAGATACTCTTTTGCCTGCGGGTGTTCCGGGGAGTACTCGATAACAGTCATCCTGCGCAGCTCGGCTCTCTGAACCTGGTTGTCGCGGGGAACGAAGTGGATCATCTGGGTGCCGAGACGGCGGGCCAGCTCGGAAATCAGTTCGAACTCCATGTCGGTCTTTCTGGCGTTGCAGATCAGGCCGGCCAGACGAACCTTACCGGAAGACGCATATTTGAGAATACCTTTGGAGATGTTGTTGGCAGCGTACATGGCCATCATTTCACCGGAGGTGACGATATAGATCTCTTCGGCTTTACCTTCACGGATCGGCATGGCGAAACCACCGCAGACAACGTCGCCCAAGACGTCATAGAAGACAAAGTCGAGGTCAGAGGTATAAGCGCCGTTTTCTTCCAGGAAGTTGATGGCAGTGATAACACCACGGCCTGCACAACCGACACCCGGCTCAGGTCCACCGGACTCAACGCATTTGATATCGCCGTAACCGATCTTCATGACGTCCTGTAATTCCAGGTCCTCAACGGTTCCCAGTTCGCGTACCAGATCCATAACCGTATTCTGTGCCTTGGCGTGCAGAATCAGACGGGTTGAATCGGCTTTAGGGTCACAGCCGACGATCATGACCTTCTTGCCGAGAGAGGCGAGTCCTGCCACCGTGTTCTGGGTTGTTGTTGATTTGCCGATGCCGCCTTTGCCGTAAATTGCGATCTGTCTCATTGTGTTGCTCCTTTCGCTCACCCATCCGTGAGCATGTGGGGGTTTAGTGCGGGGCAAATAAAAAGGCGCCCCGGTATTACGGAGGCGCCTTTGCCTGAACTTACGTATAATTTTGTTTATTTCGTACTTCGTGTCGTTTGATTCAGATTAAAGCATAGGGTGTGCCAATATTATTAAACCATATAATAACAGCTTGTTATGTGAAAGCACCTATAAATATGGCTGAGTAAGAAGGGATTTTTGAGGTGAGCATGCGCCAGCAGGGCAGGCAGTTGCTGATAAAATAATCACCGCGCTAAAAGACACACTTTTCAACAACACCCTGTTTGCGGATGCTGCCGTAGTCGGGGTTGCTGATACATTATTGAGTCGCTGCTCTGATACGCGGGCTGACGAGCGGCACTGAAACGGTAACCGTTCTTTCCGGCTCGCTTGACTTCATACATGGCTGTGTCAGCGTTGCTCACCAATGGTGCCGGTTCCAGAGCAGTATGGGGATACATGCTGATGCCGATGCTTGACCCGATAATGCAGCTCTTACCGCCTGGCAGTTCAATAGGCTGTGACACATGTTTAAGAACCTTCTCAGCCACCAGTGCCGCATCCTCGTGACGGGTGATATTGCAGAGTATGATCGTGAACTCATCACCACCCATTCGGGCAACGGTGTCAGATTCACGCACACAAGCGATCAACCGTGTGGCCGTCTCCTTTAGCACGTAGTCGCCGGACTCATGACCATAGGAATCATTGACCTGCTTGAAACCGTCCAGATCGACAAAGAAAAGTGCAAACTGGCGTTGTTCCCGCTGCGAAGCCGCTATGACTTGACTGAGCCTGTCAAAGAAAAGTGTACGGTTGGGAAGTGATGTAATTTTATCGTAATGCGCCAGCTGATCGAGACACTCCAGCAGCTGTTTACGCTCCGTGATATTCTCCTTGACGGCTACGAAGTGGGTAATTTCGCCACTACCGTCCCGAATCGGCGAAATAGACGCAAATTCCCAGAACAGGCTGCCGTCCTTGCGCCGGTTGTAAAACTCACCGCGCCACTCTTTTCCCGCCAGAATAGTCTCCCATACATCACGATACAGCTCAGGCTGATCTCCCCCCTTGAGTATGCGGGTGTGCTGACCAAAGGCTTCTTCGCTGCTGTAACCGGTCAACCGGCAAAAAGCGGGATTAACGTATTCGATTACTCCGGATCGATCGGTAATTACAATTGATGAGGGTGATTGTTCAACGGCGGTATTCAGCTTCTGCAGCTGGATTGATATACGCTGCTGGATATCGAACTGCTCGCGAAGCTGCCTGGTCAAGCGCAGGTAGTACATTGCCGCCACTGCCACAAAAATCAGCACGAGCGGGCCTATCGCAGTCAATAGGGGAAGTCGGGAAAAAAGGTGATGTACTTCCGACAAGTAGGGCATGTTTGACGAGTCTCCTCTACAGAAGGCCTGAGTGACTTTTACCCGTGACAACCGAAGTGTCATATTGTCTTTTCGTGACAAGCGCCCTCAACTGGGCATCCTCGTGGCGGATATGCTCCACAAGCCATTCGCGCAGATACGTTGCCACATCAAACTGGGCAACAATTGGATTATCACGGAGTTCCGCATAAAAATCCTTCAGTTTCACACTGAATTGCTTGTGCTGGAGCTGTTGGCTGCCGATCCGCTGGTAGCCGTGATGCTCCATCATCTGTTCCTCTGCGGCAAAATGCACCTGGGCATACTGTCCCAGCGCTTTCAATATGCGCCCCATTTCCCGCGCCCCCAGCTTGTTGGCGAGCACATCTATCAGATCGTTGGTCAGGTCAAACAGGTAGCGGTGGTGCTCGTCGATCACATCGATACCGACACTGAGCGACTGATCCCACTCGACCCATCTGGTGTTGTAGCAGAGTATCTTTGGCAGCTTCAGAACCTGGTCGGGGTTGATGATATCTTCGCGATACAGTTCCCGGATACGCAGAATTTCAGGGAGAGCCCTTTCAAAAGCAGCAACAACGGCGGGATCGAACTTTTTGCCGCTTTCGCTGACGATCCATGCCACGGCATCTTCAACCGCCCATGGTGCCTTGTAAGGACGGGATGAGGTCAGCGCATCGAACACATCGGCAATAGAACATATCCTGGCAAGCACGGAAATGTCCTCGCCTTTCAGACCCTGAGGATAGCCGCTGCCGTCCCAGTTTTCATGATGCGACAGGGCGATGTCCCGAGCCGCTTCAAGCAGTACGTCACCACCATGAAGAATACGTCCGCCGATTTCGGTATGGGACTTCATGATGTCGAATTCTTCGCTGTTCAGCTGGCCCGGCTTAAGCAGAATGCTGTCGGGAATGCCGATTTTACCGACGTCATGCATCGGCGCCGTGATAAAGAGAAGCTCCCGCTGAGCTTCGCCGAGCCCGAGCGCCTTGGCAATCACTCCGGCGATATTGGTCATGCGCAGCACGTGCAGACCGGTTTCGTTATCGCGGTATTCGGAAGCGACCCCCAGGCGACGGATCGCCTGTGAGCGGGCATCCTCCAGTTCCAGCTCACGAACCTGCAGCGCTTCATTCATCAGGCAGCGGCCAAGCAGCCCCGATAACGCCCGAGCCAGATTGGTCATAAATTCATAATCGGATTTTTTCAGAAACCATTGCGGATCAATACAGATCAGAACCTGGCCAAGCGGCTGGTTGTCGTTAGTAAGCGGCAGAACCAGCACGGTTTCCACATCGTTAAGCGGCGCGGTAAAGGCTGCCGGGCAGGGATCGGAAGCAACGTCGGAAAACAGTGCCACAATTGACGGGTTGGCCCAGAAATGGCCAAAACCGTGCTGGGCGACAATCACCAGTTGCCCGCGGGGATTGTACATTCTGATAATGGCCCGGGGTTGAACCTTGAATGAGGGCAACTTCTCAAACACGGAAAACATGCGCACAAGCAGGCCATCCAGATCATTGTCCAGACCGCCCATGGACGTTAATTCCAGAATGAATTCACTGATTCTGATTATTTCCCGCTGGCTTTTCATACGGCAATCCTTGTCTTCTACCGGCGTCTGCGCCGGTGTTCAATCGCAAATCTGAAGACGTTGTGTGAGTTCCTCTATAACCGCCTGCTTGAGACAATCCTTATGCCAGGCTTTGTCAAGAACCCGGGAGACATAGTCGGCAGACAAGGCCTTGGAAGTCAGAGCGGCGTCCATGTTGCCGGAAACAAGGATGCGTATGGCATCAGGCTGCCGCTGACTTGCCTCGTCCAGAAACTCCAGACCATCCATACCGGGCATATTGTAATCGGAAACAACAACATCGAAAGCCTCCGGATGCTCCATCAGCTTGAGGGCCTCATGGCCGGACGATGCAACGGTAATATCGAACAGGCCACGAAAGCGGCTCATCATAACCCATTGCTGCGTATGATCATCGTCTACGTAGAGAAGACGAAGATTCTTGTCCATGTAAGTATCCTTGGCCGTGCAAACAAAAGCTGTACCGTTTACGTGCCGGGTTTCGGTGCACTTTAATGAGAATACATGATTTAGCGGGAAGAAAGAAGTCGGAGGGAGAATGATTTTAAGGTCGGATAAAGCGACTACTGCCGTGTAGGACAATATCCTACAAACAGATCAGGTAACGAGTTTGTTGCGCAGGAAATAGGTGGCCAGCTCAACATTGCCGACCAGCCCCAGTTTTTTGAGCAGCCGTGACCGATGAGTATTGACGGTCTTCACACTCAGACTCAGCTCGACGGCAATCTGCTTGACCGCTTTGCCGCCGGCAATAAGACAGGCCACCTCCATCTCACGGTTTGAAAGCTGTTCATGGGGCGCTGAAAGCTGCCTTCTGCCCCGACTGGCCGCATTTGCCAGTACAAGAGCCGCCGCAGGGCTGACATATTTGCCGCTGGCCTCTATCTGCTCAATAGCGGAAACAAGTTCGCCGGGAGCCGAATATTTGTTGAGATACCCGGCGGCTCCCATGGTAAAGGCCCGCAGGGCATACTGGTCTTCAGGATACATGCTGAGGATCAGCACCGGGACATCTGGCTTGTTGGCCTTAATATCACGGAGAACTTCAAGCCCGTTGCTGCCGGGCATGGAAATGTCAAGCAGGATCAGGTCGTAATCATTTTGGTATGATTTTAACAGCGCCTCCTGTCCGGTTGAAGCTTCATCGATCGTTGCCTCCATAGTGACCGTTTCCTGAATGATCTCCGCCACACCCCGGCGGACGACCGCATGGTCATCTACAATTAAATATCTAGTCATCCGACTCTCTCCCGGCAGTGAACGGCAACTGCAACAGTATGGTGGTTCCCAGATCCGGACTTCCGCAAATGGAGAGCTGCCCCCCGCAGATACGGGCGCGCTCCCTCATGCCGACCAGTCCGAAGGAGTGTGACGACGACAAGGCAGGTTCTGCAATTCCCCAGCCGTTGTCGGACACGACAAGTTCGATGCGATCACAGTCGTACTGCAGGGAAACAGTGACCCGCGTCGCACCCGAATGCCGGAGAATGTTGGTAAGGCACTCCTGAAGAATCCGGTACAGGTTTATAGCTGTGGTGGTATCGAATGCGTGGCAGCGCGAATCGATGGTCAGCTCGCAGATAATGCCGGTTCGCTTTTCAAAATCAGTCACCAGATTATCGATGGCCGGTTCAACGCCGAGCGTGTCCAGGATCACCGGGCGCAGTTCGGATGTTATCTGCCCAACGGTGGTAATCGCATCGAGAATGTTCTGTTCCATTCGGGTGAAACGCTCTTCAACGATACTGTCCGGCGGCGGGAAATGACGCTTGAACCATGACAGGTCGAACCTGAGTGCCGTCAGGTAGGTACCCAGCTCATCATGCACGGTGCGGGCCATGGCCTTACGCTCGGTTTCCTTGGTAAGGGTAAGATGGTCTGTAAGCTCCTGAAGCCTGTCGCGGGAATCACGCAGCGCCTTTTCGACCAGCTGGCGCTCAGCAATCTGCTGGGTCAGGCGGGCGTTGGCCTGCAGCAGTTCGCTTGAGCGTTCCGCAACATGCTCTTCGAGCAGCGCGCGCCCGTCCCGCAATTCCTGCTCGGCCTGTTTCTGGTCGTTGATATCGTAGCAGCTGCCAACATACCCTGAAAACTTGCCGTCAAGGCCGTAAAAAGGGCTACCGTGATCGACGATCCAGCGGTATGCACCACTCCGGTGCAGCAGACGGTACTCCATTCCAAAGGGGCTCTGCTTGTCGAAGGCCTCCAGGTAGGTGGCCATGCATTGTTCGCGGTCATCCGGATGCACACCTTCAACCCAGCCATTGTTCAATTCCTGATCAAGCGCTTTCCCCGTGTAGGCAAGCCAGGTCTTGTTGAAATAATCACACTGTGCCGTGGTGTCCGAACGCCAGACAAGTGCGGGAAAATCATCGAACAGCTTCAGATAGTAATCCCGCGAACGAACCAGGTCGGCCTGTAACCGGCTGCGCACGGAAATGTCGCGGACAATACTGAGAATGGCGGGGATGCCCATGAATTCAATGTGACTGGCGTTGATTTCCACCGGGACAGGGCGGCCGGACTTCGTCACGTGCACCGATTCAAAAACAATGCTTCCTTCTTTGAGAAGCTGCGCCCTTCGTTCGGGAATGAGCTGTGCGTATTCCGGCACATTGATATCAGAAAGTGTTCGCGACATGAGCTCGGCGCGTGAATACTCAAGCATGCGACAGGCCGTGTCATTGAAATCCAGAAATAAACCTTCCAGATCAATTATATAAATTGCATCGGAAACGGAATGAAAGATCTGCTTGTAGAAAAGATTGTCATCGTTTGTGATGGCGGTTCGTATTGACATGACACGCATTGTAGCGTGATGTGATCATAAATCAAGCCAAAACCCGTGCACGACGGGCACGCTCAGCCCGGAAGCATGCGGAACGCCGAGGCCTTGATGGCGGCAAAAACGGTGCCCCCCGGAGCGATACCCAGTTCATTGACTGCATCCTGCACAACCTCGGAAATGAGCGTATTCCCGCCGCATTCCATCTCCACACCAATCTTCCGGCCAGAACTGAACAGAGAACGCACCGTGCACTGCAACAGGTTGCGGGCACTGATCGCCTCCGGGTGCTGCTTGAAGAGGATGATGTCCTTGGAGGATAGCTCCGCGATGGACTTGTCGCTCTCGGAACCGGCCGACAGCAGCAATTGTGCTGCGCCCCACGGGTAGGCATACATGGTACCGGATTCAGAAGGGCGACCAAGTTTCAGCAGATTGATGTAACCGACCTGGCTGGAGCCGAGCCGCTGGCGGGCCAGTTCTTCGGCGCTGGAAATACCGACGATGCGGCCACCGGCCACGTTCAGCACCTGGTCGGCCATCAGCCGCATCTCCAGCAGCGAGTGGGAGATGAACAGGTAGGGGATGTCAAACTGCTCACTGACGCTCTTCAGATACGGAATAATCTGGAACCGGAGCGAATCGTCCAGCGCCGACAGCGGTTCATCCATCAGCAGGAGCCGGGGATTGGCAAGAATGGCGCGTCCCAGGGCAACGCGCTGCTGTTCACCACCTGACAGGTTGCTGACGCCCCGGTCAAGCAGCGCGCCCAGTTTCAATACCTCTACGAGAACATCAAAATCAATGCTGCGGTGTTCCGGACGGCATCGTTTGAAACCGTACAGCAGATTGTGTGTGACGTTCAGATGGGGAAACAGGCTGTGCTGCTGGAACACCATGGCGATACGCCGCTGCTCGGGGCGCATGTTGATCCGCTCGGTACTGCTGAACAGACACTCACCGTCCAAAACAATCTCGCCGCTGTCCGGCCTTACCAGCCCTGCCAACATGCTGACCAGTGTCGATTTACCGCTTCCCGACGTGCCAAATATACCGGTTTTTTGACCGGTTATCGTAAAATCAGTTTCCAGGGCAAAAGAACCGAAGCTTTTCTTTATGTTCATGACTAGCTGCATGTCATCCCCTCCCGGTCATTTTCAAGGAGTCGGGACGGCGGGCGTACAGTCCCAGCAGCACCACAAATGAAAAAATCAGCATGACAGCGGCCATGCGGTGGGCCTGGCCATATTCCAACGCTTCAACATGGTCATAAATCTGCACCGAGGCGACACGGCTGACGCCGGGAATATTGCCGCCGATCATCAACACCACGCCAAATTCTCCCACGGTATGGGCAAAGGTAAGGATTGAAGCGGTCAGGAAACCGGGGCGAGCCAGCGGCACAACTACGGAGAAGAACGCATCAAGCGGTGAAGCACCCAGAGAAGCGGCCACTTCCAGAGGCCGCTCGCCGATAGCTTCAAAGGCATTCTGGAGCGGCTGCACCATGAACGGCAGCGAATAGAAGACCGACGCCAGCACCAGCCCCCAGAAGGTAAACGGCAACGCGCCAACACCCAGAATACGGGTCAGATGTCCCACCGGTCCGTTTGGCCCCATGGCCAGCAGCAGGTAGAAACCGAGCACTGAGGGCGGCAGCACCAGCGGTAGCGCCACCACCGCGCCAACAACCCCTTTCAGCCGGGTTTGGGATCTGGCCAGCCACCAGGCAACCGGAGTACCAATGAGCAGCAGAAGAAACGTGACCGTTGAGGCCAGCTTGATGGTGAGCCAGATCGCCTGGATATCGCTCCCGGTTAACAACATTGTTAGCGACCCTCACCGGGAAGTACAAAACCGTATTTCGTCATGATAGCGCGGGCAGGTTTGGCGGCCATGTAATCAGCAAATTTTTTCGCCAGCACGTTGCCAGCCGCCCTCCTGGTGATAACAAACCCTTGCTCCAACGGATTATGCAGTTTGTCGGGGATAAGATAGTAGCCCCCTTTTTTCGCCAGTTCAGGGTTGACCGCCAGCGCCAGGGCGATGATCCCCACCTGGGCGCTACCGGTTTGCACAAACTGGGCGGTATGGGAAATGTTTTCACCAAACACCAGTTTCGGCTGCACCTTGTCCCACAAACCTGCCGCCTTAAGTGCTTCTTCAGCCCGTTTGCCGTACGGGGCGTGCTTGGGGTTGGCAATGGCAATGTGGCCTATTTTCGGGTCGGCCAGACTGACCAGGGTCATTTTTGCGGCATTCATACTGTTGCTCCAGAGCACTATCCTGCCAACTGCGTACGGCTTGACATCGGAAGCAGCCAGACCTTTTTTGGCAAGTTCGCGTGGATAGGCAATGTCGGCGGAAAAGAACAGATCATAGGGAGCACCCTGCTGGATCTGGGTATTGAACTTGCCGGATGAACCGTAGATCACCTCGACATCGTTGCCCGGCTGACTCTTTTTGAAGCCGGTCACAATCTCATCCATGGCAAATTTAAGATCTGCGGCGGCGGCGATGGTTATTTTTTCAGCATGGGCGGTAGCGGCACCCAACAGGGAGCAGACCACCAACAGGATGCGTAACAGTTTCATTGTTTCCCCTCCCAATTCAAATCATTTCGGCAATGATAGCTGTGACGTCATTATCAACAACGTACCCTCATCAGCGAGAACTGTTGTTCTAGTGTCACATAACACGTGCCAATGTCCAACAGAAAAAATATGGAGTAAAAACAGTGTGTTTGCATTAGCGACAAAAGCATCGATGCCTGTCTTGCCACAACTAATGGCAAGACAGGCATCTGATGCACGGAAAATAGTCAGTGCTTTACTATGGACAACACAATTGCTACACGGAAAAACGCGCCACCAGCTGGCGCAACTCACCCGTCAACACCGACAGCTGGCTGGCGCTGGCTGCCACGGCACCAGCCTCTTGCGAGGTGCTGCCAATGGCGGCGGAAATCTGGCGGACATGCTCGTCGATCTCCTCGGTGGCCGCAGTCTGCTGCTCGGCGGCAATCGAAATCTGGGTAATTTGCCGGGTCACGCCACCCACCTCGTCGCGTATGCCGGACAGTGCTTCCCCGGAGCGAGCCGAGGCGCTGCTGCCGGTTTCCACCTCGCGTACGCCTTCCTCCATGCAGACCACCGCCTGGCGCGTCTCCTTCTGGATTGTGCCGATCATCCCGGTAATCTCGCGGGTCGCTCTGGTAGTCCGTTCCGCCAGCGCCCTCACTTCATCGGCCACAACCGCAAAGCCGCGCCCCATCTCACCCGCCCGCGCCGCTTCAATGGCCGCGTTCAACGCCAGCAGGTTGGTCTGGTCGGCAATATCCTCAATAGTCTCGATGATGGCGCCGATCTGTTCTGAACGGGTACCGAGCGAATCGATAATCCCCGATGTTTCGCGGACGCGTTCGGCAATGACCTGCATGCTGTTGATGGATTCCTGCACCACTGTGGCGCTTGATTCGGCTATTTCGGTGGCCTGAGCGGAACTTGATGCAACGGAGTGACAGTTTTTCGAGATCTCCCGCGAGGCCGAAGCCAACTGGCTGGTGGCCGTGGCAAAGCCGGTCGTTTCGGCGGCAATCTGGCCGGAACCGGCGGCAATATGCTGCGATGACGCCTGCAAACGCTCGGATTCCGAAATCAGGCGGGCCGAGGTCGCCGTTACCTTTCCGACCATCTCCCGCAGATGCGACGTCATGGTAGCCAGACTCTCCAGAAGCGTCCGGATTGAACCGCGGCCGGAAACAGTTACATCTGCCGTCAGATCACCTGTTGCAATGCGGTTGGTAATCTCGGCGCACTCTTCAATGGTGCTCCGGATTGATGTGAGGATGAAAAATGAAATCAGGACCGCACTGGCAATGACCAGCAGCACGACCGCGACCATTCCCCACCGGCTCAGGCTGATCAGGCTGGCGGTATCCTTCTCGATCTGTTCATTACGGCTATTGGTCAGGGTAACGATGCGATCAATAACACCACGGTGCCGCTCATATTCCGGTGTCAACGTCTGATGCAGCAGGGCGCGGGCAGCGGCATAGTCGCCACGCTGAACAGCCGGGAAGAACTCCTTTTCGGCACTGGCAAAGAAGGCCCTTGCTTCTTTGGCGGCATCGCCGGTCATGAGTGTCTTTATTTCACCGTCGGCCAGATCTTTTGTCCAGTACTGCTGGCGCTCCTCGAATTCCTTGTGCAGCCGGGCAAAGGTTTTAGTCAGTTCAGCAACCCGTCCGGCGTTGGCTTCGTCACTTGCCTGAAAAGTCACCAGATATGACTCGATGATATATTCCGGCGGCGGAAGGATGTCGGCAATCACATCCTTCCCCTGCACTATCTGCCTATAAATAGGGCCATTCACCGAGGTTTTGCTTGTTATGTAGGCGGAGAGGGAGATAAATACGGTGAAGCCAAACAGGAAAACGGCGACAAGAAAGGTGACCTGCTGGGTGATGCTGAAACGGGAAAGTACGCGGGATTGTTTCACAATGACCTCCATGTCGTGTGAGCGTCGGCAGCTTTGCCGTAATTTAATTTTCAAGATATAGAGCAAGGGGTATGCCACATGATGATTTGACCAACTCACATGATTCGGGTACATTTGGCGGGCTTTAATGTTGGGTAAAATGAGGCGGGAGTGAGAAGAGTGGATGTCGAAAGCTTGCATTAGAGGGGAAGAGATGTGCTTTTCAACTAATCATTCAGTAAAGCTTCCGCGAGCCCATCTAAACGTAACTTATGACGTTCCCAATCGGGCATCAGCTCGGTAAGTAATCGGTAAAATTTATGACTATGATTGTGCTCCTTCAGATGGCAAACCTCATGTAGGATTACATAGTCCACACATTCTCTGGGCGCTTTTACCAGGTTGGGATTAAGTACCACCACCCCGCTTGGCGAGCAGCTCCCCCATTGGATCCGCATTGTCAGCAGCTTTACAGGTGGCATTTCACGGAGCCAGACAATTTGTTCTGCCAACTCAGAAAGTCTTCTCGCAAATAACTCTTTTGCTCGTGCTCTATACCATACTTTGACGAATCGCTTTATCAAAGCCTGCTCTGCTGTTGGTGCAAACACCTGCAAATAGCGGCCGGTCAGCTTGGCTCTGCCGACTTCACCGGGATTTTCATTTACTTTCAGCAGGTAGCGCCGACCAAGATAGAAATAACTCTCACCACTGACATATTCGCGAGGCAGAACGTGGAGATTTCTTTTACGTATCTCTTCAAGTCGCTTTGATATCCAACGGGCGCGTACTCGGACGGCATCGAAAATCCCGACTAGATCAGCATCTGTCGGTGCATCTACTTGCACCGTGCCATCCGGGTAAACGTGGATCGAGATCTTCTGTTTCCGACTATCAACTCGATTAACCTGATAACAAATCTCTTCATCGCCATACTGGAGGCAATGCCGCATGATCAATGCCTCTCTCTGCTTAAGCCAACCCGCGTAATTTGTATCACATGCTCTATGACCTCTTTCGCTTTATCCAAACCTATTATTGTGAAGAGTCTCGGTAACAGTCCCTTACGAATGGCCGTTTCAATATTCTGCGGATTAAGTGAGTTCTCAGCGACAGCATTCTTCACCATCTCGTCAATTGCCAATGCCTCGTCAACGTACTTTTTCTGCTGTTCTTCATCGAGATTAGAGAGCGAATCATCACCCAACACAAGTTTGAAAGTCCCGAAGTATGCTTTGGCATGGCGGTTATCGCCAAAACATCGGGGTTCACCCTCAATCTCGCGATTATTCACCTTGTTTTCAAAATCCTTAAACAGGGCATATTGCTTGAAAGGGTGTTTAAACATCGCCTCTGCCTCGGCAATGGCCATTTTCAAGAGCTTAGAAAAGACTTGCTGTGCATAGGGATCATCGGCAAGATCCTGCTCGATGGTCTTTTTCAGACGGGTTCGGATAATGTCCGTCTCATTGCGGGTTTTCTCTTCTGACCAATTACCTGGATCCTGCTCCCTGCCAAGCTCGTTTACCAGATAAACACCATCGGGCTCCCTAACCTCCAGGCCGATAACCTGCTTGTCCACAAGACGGCTGATTTGGTCCTCGTAGACGCTGTAGTCAATTGTTTCCAAAGCATCCTGCCGGGCTATTTTGCGCAAGGTACTGAAGAAACGCAGATCTTCCTTGTAGGTCTTGATAAGTTCTTCGGAAAAACTTTTATCCTCGAAGAAAGAACGAGAAGAGAGCGATACCTGCAAACAGACGCCAAAGTCAGTCAGTGCTTCATAGAAATCCTCTCGTAACTTTTGACGGGAATCGAAACTGTTACCTTCAGCATCATCAACAAACTTCGGCATAAGCACCTGACGGTACTGTTCCAGATCCCGACGATTCTGTACATCCTTGAAAAACGCCCAGAGCCCGTCATGGAGCATGGGCAGGCGCTTGTACTCCGTACTCATCTGGCTATAAAGCCCCTCAATGTCCTGGATGTCATAACCTTGCTGGGTGCGGGTTTCCAGGTCCTGATAGTCGCGGATCGCCGTATCCAGCTGTTTCAGAATGCCGCGATAATCGATCAGCAAACCGTAGCGTTTCTCCTCGTGCAGCCGGTTAACACGGGCGATTGCTTGAATGAGGTTGTGTCCTTCCAGCGGCTTGTCGATGTAAAGAACAGCGTTCCGCGGCTCGTCGAAGCCGGTCAGGAGCTTGTCAACAACAATCAGTAGGTCCGGGTCCCCGTCAGAGGCAAAATCCTCCAGAACCTGTCGTTCATAATTTTCACCATTGTTGCCGACGTTGGCCTTCCACCATTTCTGTACCTCGGGCATTTTCGATTCATCGACTTCGGTATTTCCCTCCCGCGTGTCGGGGGCGGAGATCACAACAGCACTCGTTACCAGTCCCGTGGCATCCAGATGCTTCTTGTAGCGGATGGCGTCCAGTTTTTTGTCTGTCGCTACCTGCCCCTTGAGACCCATACCAAGCTTTTTGAAATTCTCACTGAAATGGACACCGATATCCCATGCAATCAGCTCGATCCGATTCTCTGAGCCGTAAATGGCTCCCTTCCGGGCAAATTTCTTTTTCAGGTCGGCTTTCTGGGCATCGCTCAAACCGGCCGTAATCTTTTCGAACCAGTTATTGACAGCCTGCTCGTTGATATCAAGTGCCGGCTGGCGCTCCTCATAGAGCAACGGCGTAACGGTCTTGTCTTCCACCGCCTTCTGCATTGAATAGGCATGAACAATCGGCCCGAATTTATTGGTGGTTTTTTCGCCTTTGAGAATCGGCGTTCCGGTAAATGCCACAAAGGCAGCATTGGGCAGCGCCAGACGCATGCGCTCATGGTTTTCCTTTTGACTGCGATGTCCTTCGTCCACTAATACGATGAGATCACTGGAAGGGTTGAAACATTCCGGAAGCTTTGAGGCGGTATTGAACTTATGGATCAGTGTAAACATGATCCGCTCGCTACCATGGCCGATCCGCCGGGCCAAGTCCCGACCAGAGGTGACCTTGGACTTCTCTCCTTCCTTCTTGGTGCCCACCATGGAACCAAAGGCGCCGCCGCTCATGAAGGTTTTTGACAGCTGTTTTTCCAGGTCGATGCGGTCCGTTACGACGATGAACCGGCAATTACCGAGGCTTTCATGGAGTAGAAGGGCCTTGGTCAGCATGACCATGGTAAGAGACTTGCCCGAGCCGGTTGTATGCCAGAGCACGCCGCCCTCCCGACCACCATCAGGGCGACGCAGGTTTATCCGATTGATGAGAGCACGAATGCCGAAGAACTGCGGGTAGCGGGCCGCAATCTTGCCGTTCTTCCTGTCAAAGAGTAGAAACAGGCGGATGAATTCCAACAGTCGCTGCTTGTCGGCGAAACTTGCCAGAAGTCGGTCCTGGTCGGTGGGTAGCGATTTATTGGCCCAGAGGCTCTCGAAATAGTCGCGAACCTTTTCCGGCTTGTCTGCAAAAAGTGCTTTCTTTATTTCCTGAGTGAGTGGCGTATTTTTCAATTCCTCATACTGCGCCTCGGTAAACTCCTCGTCGTGCCAACGGGACCAGAATTTGGCGGGTGTGTGGGTGGTGCCATAACGGCCTTCAGTATGGCTAACCGCCAACAACAGTTGGACATAGGCAAACAGTTCAGGAATTTCGTCCAGTCGCTGGTTGCGCAGATGCTGGCTCACTCCTTCGTCAACCATCGACTTATCAGGATTGCCGGAATCTGGGCGTTTTGCCTCGATGATAAGCAAAGGGATGCCGTTTACAAAGCAGACAACATCTGGACGACGGGTATGGGTGCCTTGGGCGGAGAGGACTTCCATCTCTTCGGAAACATGAAAACTGTTGGCAGCATAGTTCTGCCAGTCAATTACCTGGATGGTAGGTTGATGCTTCTTCCCATCCGCCATGAATTCGGTGACGGTAATACCAAGCGTCAGTTTTTCGTAGATCCGCTCATTGACGGCCAGCAGACCTTCATGAAGCGATGGGGAAGATAGTTCGCGAATTATTTGTTCAATGGCGTTATTGGAGAGTGGATATGTCTCACCTTTGTACTCGAAGCGACGGTCCCGTAGCGCAGTAATAAGGATCGGCTTGAGTAGTACTTCACTGTTATTGGTTCGCAAGGAAAGGCATGCCGAGGAGGAAAGATATTCCCAGCCCATTGCTGATAGCAGGTGAAGCGCGGGGATGTGAGCGCTGAACTGTTCCTTGGTCTGGGGGACGAGGCTCATAGTTGCACCTTAGCTAATTCAGAATCTGTGAGCTTTTCAATTTTATTAATACGATGTTTGCCGGTGAAGAGTTGCTGCATTAAGGCTTGTTTGACTAGTTGAAGACGATTCATCTGCTCGTTAAGGTTGTTAATTGTAGCATCTGCATTGATCAGGCAATTAGCAATTGCTTCTTGTTCTGCAGGTTCTGGTACGGATATCTCAGCATTCTTAATAATCCCAGCGTTTAAATTTGGTTGTCCTCCTTGGACTAAGCCAACCGTCTTCTCAAGCTCGAGTTCTAATGCATAAAATAAATACAGGTGGTTTATATTTTTATTAGGTATGACTGCCAGTATTGCCTGATTTATCGCAGCTTCAATAGTTGTTATTGCGATCTTCCCAGCAGTAGCACCATACATTGCAATTAATACTGATTGAGCTGGAACTTTTTTTGCGGATGAATTCGCTAGTCCAGATTCTGAAATTGATTCTTTTGTGCTATTGATGATCCTATTATTTATTTCTCCTGATTTAACCCAAGGAATTCCTCCGCCAAAATAATGCCTACAATTCCTTGAGGGAGTACCTCCTGAGAAAGTAATACTTAGTTGGGATAACTTGTATTTTTTCCATTTGGTTTTGAAACCTGAAAACCTCTTTTTGCCAGTCACTAGCTGCTGCATTAGCGACTTTTTTTGTTCTTTGCTGTTTTCGATTAATTTATTCAATTTTTCTATGGCTTGATCCTGAGCAGCAAGTATTTCAACAATTTTTGTCTGTTCCGCAATGGGGGGGATGTTGAAGTCCCAATTTAGCCAACGATTGACGTTAAATATCATCTTCTCAACATGAACTCCGATGCTTGAATGGAAACAGGTTTGTTGAAAATACATCGACTCAGAAAGATACTGGAGAAATGACAGATCAATCCCGCCTTTTGTCCCAATCACCGCATATTCATTTGAAACTACGGAGCCGGCGAGATCAACAGGGACAATGCCGCACGCACCATGAACAATTTGACGTTTGGAAATCAGGAAATCACCGGTTTCGATCAAAAACTGACTCGGTGTCTTTATTTCCCGACCGAAGAGACAACTCCTTTCTTCAACCCCTCCTCGTGATCTCTTAACAGTCACAAGTCTATATGATTTTTCTGGTTCGAGATTTACCGGCCGTTTGATCTCAAAAAGATGCTTATTCAGTTTTTCCCTTTTCCACCCAACAGGCGTATCAGGCAGTTTTGGGATTCCAGCCCGAATGGATGTGGGCATCCCATTGATTTTCGCCATTATTTTATGCCCAGTTCACTCAAATATTTTCCCATCTGAATCTCTAATTTCGCAAGGTCAGACTTCAGCTTCTGACGCTCTTTACGTATGGCAATAAGGTCAATTTCCTCTTCCTCCTCGAATGTATCCACGTACCGGGGAATATTGAGGTTGTAGTCATTCTCCTTGATCTCATTAAGGGTGGTGAGATGAGCATACTTTTCGACGCTTTTTCTCGCCTCGTAAGTGGCTACGACACGCGCAATATCTTCCTCACGTAAAAAGTTCTGATTTTTTCCATCCTGAAAAGACCGACTAGCATCAATAAACAGCACCTTCTTATCGGCCTTTTTCTTTCGAAACACCAATATTGCAGCCGGAATACCGGTACCGTAAAAGAGCTTTTCAGGTAGGCCAATCACAGCATCAAGCAGGTTTTCTTCGATCAGTTTTTGCCGGATAGTCCTCTCGCTGGAGCCACGAAACAGAACGCCGTGCGGTACAACTACGCCCATTCGTCCGGTGCCGGGTTTGAGCGTCTCAACCATGTGCAAGATGAAGGCATAGTCGCCCTTTGTTTTTGGCGGAATACCGCGACGGAAGCGTCCAAATTTGTCCACCCCGACGTTGTCATGACCCCACTTTTCCAAGGAGAACGGAGGATTGGCAACAACCACATCATAGTGCTTCAACCGCCCCTCGGCTTCTAATAGCTTAGGATTGCGGATGGTATCTCCCCACTCGATGCGGTGATTGTCCTCGCCATGCAAAAACATATTCATCTTGGCAAGTGCCCAAGTACTGCCGATCGCCTCTTGACCATAAAGAGCGTATTTTTTTGAGTCAAAGTGCCTACGAATCTGTTGACCGCATTTGAGCAGCAAAGAACCCGACCCGCACGTCGGATCACAGATTTCATCACCTTCCTGCGGCGCTACCAGTTCTGCTATTAATTCGGAAACTTCCGGCGGCGTATAGAATTCGCCCGCCTTTTTACCGGAGGTGGAAGCAAAGTTTTTGATAAGGAATTCATAGGCGTTGCCGATGATGTCAAGCTGGCCGACGCGGCTTGGACGGAGGTTAAGCTCGGGTTTTGCAAAATCCACAAGGACTTGGCGAAGGATGTCGTTTTTCTGTGCCTCATCACCCAGCTTGTTGGAGTTGAAGATTATGTCCTGGAATACATCACGCAATTTCTGGATGTTCGCTGCTTCAATTGCGTGCAACGCCTTGTCGATACGCTCACCATTGCCCGGCTGTTGGCGTTTCTCATAAAGTGAGTAAAAGTTTGCTTTGGGCGGCAAAACGAAGCGCTCGTTTTTGAGCATCTCCACGATCAACTCCGGATGATCACCATACTCCTTTTTGTACTGATCATAGTGATCCTGCCAGACATCGCTGATGTATTTCAGAAACAGCATTGTCAGGACATAATCTTTGTAAATACTTGGATCGACCGTACCTCGGAAAGTATCGCACGCGGACCATACCGCTTTGTTTATATCGTCCTGGCTGATGGGGGTTGTAACCATTAAGAGTTCACCTTTCTGCAACAGTTGGTTCAAGTAACTTTTTTGCTATTACCCGGAGTTCTTGCTCTCGATTGATGATGAGCGCCTCAAAGATCTCTCGTTCGCGTGAGGCCGTCTTGGCAAGTTCGACGATAATTCGCTGCTGATTGATGGGGGGGATAACAATGCTCAGATCTTCCAACATACTGCGTCGGACGCTGACCTGTGCAGATCCTTCCGCGGATTTAACAAGATATGTTTGCGCAGGGTGTTGGTTAATTTGCCATGCAACAAATTCCGGAAGGACTCTCTCTGACTTGATTCTGAGCAAATAGAAATATTGCGAGCAGACACAAGGGACTGGGACTTCATCGACATACGCTGCTACAATTTTTGTGCCTCTAGCAACAAACAAGATGTCGCCACTTTTTATCCAGTCAGGTTCTTTCCTGCCCTCCAAGCGTGTTTTCGTCAGGCCTTCCCATTTCACACTTCCAGCCCAATCAACATCCTTTATCTGAATGACAGATACCGATCCATTTACGACTTCTGGGACGCTCCCACGAAAAGGGTGCCCGGCACGTATTTCGGATATCCCGCTTAAGGTTGCACTTATAGAAAACGCATCATTTGCCATGATGCAATTTTTTACTTGCAATGACAGAAAATGTCAACTATGTTATTTCTAACATGCATCATTGAACATGATGCAAAATTATCAGGAGGTGCGACAATGGCACAGGGTATAGGTTACGAAGTTGATTTTCTTCCCGTTGGAAACGGGAGCCGGAGCGGGGACGCAATCGCGGTACGGTATGGCTATCCAGGCAGTTACAAGGTGATGGTGTACGACGGTGGCACCAAGGAATCCGGTCAAGGTTTGGTTGACCACATCAAACAGTACTACGGGACCACGCGGGTTGACTATGTGGTGAACTCACATCCGGATGGAGATCATGCTTCGGGATTATCCGTGGTCCTCGAACAGCTCGAAGTTGGTGAGCTATGGATGCACCAGCCATGGAACTACTCCTCGGTGATCCGGGATTACTTCAAAGACGGGCGCATAACCCATAACAGCCTGGAAGAGCGACTGAAGGAGAAGATGGGAGCAGCACATACCCTGGAAAAACTGGCCAATGAAAAGGGGATACCGATCTTTGAACCATTCCAAGGGTCAATGATAGGTGACTTTGAAGTCTTGTCGCCGGAAAAAGATTGGTATGTCCACGAACTGATCCCGGAATTCTCAAAATCACCTGAGCAAAAGGCGAGAGAGGAAGCTTCACTCTCTTTTGCAGCATCGGCAATAAAGTCGATCGCTGAAATGGCGAGAAATGCGATTGAATGGGTTGCGGAGCACTGGCATATCGAGTCCCTCCGAGACAGCGTGGAGACATCTTCTGAAAACGAAAGCTCGGTTATCTTGTACGGGGTGATAGATGGCCGAGGCATTTTGCTTACTGGTGATGTCGGTGTTCGCGGGCTTCATGAGGCGGCAGACTACGCAGAAGCTCAGGGAATATCTATTCCTGCCGGATTGAAATTCAGCCAGATACCCCATCACGGTAGCCGCAATAATGTCTCGACGTCCGCCTTGGACCGGATTCTTGGCCCCCGGAAGGCAGTGAACGATGGCATTCAATCGTTTTCCTCATTTGTCTCGGTGGGAAAGGAGTCCACTACTCATCCCAGAAAAGCAGTTACAAACGCCTTCATCAGGCGCGGCGGCAATGTTGTTGAGACAAGGGGCGAGATAAAATGCCACAGTCACAATATGGATTCTCGGGGATGGGGTCCAGCTGCACCATTACCGTTTTCAAACGAGGTGGAAGCATGGGATTAACCGATATTCTGGCAAAGGTCACTGACCCGTACGAAAGGCAAGCCAGGCTATACCCCGCGCTGTTGGCGGGGCTGCCGGTGATAGTAATGGCAACAGTTTTGTATGGGTCTAACTCTGTTGTTACGGCAGCAAGCACCGTTGCGGCATCGTGCGGCGGGCTCTACCTTCTTGCAAACATAGCGCGGGAACGGGGAAGGCGTTTGGAGCCGATACTGTTTACATCCTGGGGCGGCAAGCCAACCACGCAGCTTCTCCGGCACCGGGACCGGAACATAGAAGGCCCCACTAAACGCCGCTATCATGCTTTTCTGTCTCGTATGATAAATCTGCCGTTTCCAAACAAGAGAGATGAAGAAACAAATCCCGTAGATGCAGATGACATCTATCAATCAGCGGTGCGATGGTTACTGAACCATACGAGAGATAAGAGCAAGTACAAGATGATCTTTGACGAAAATATCGCTTATGGTTTTCGAAGAAACGCCTACGGTCTCAAAATCATCGGAATGTGTATGTGTATCGCAACATCAGGATGGGTTCTGATTTCAGAAGGGATTGTCAAGGTTGGGGAAGAAAGTGGCGTTAATTTTTTTCCAGCAAACGCTTCAACTGCGGCAAATATTTCACTGGCAGTTTCAGTTGTCATGCTGATGGTATGGATCTCGTACTTTACTAAGACGACGATTCGAAATGCAGCATTCACTTACGCGGAGACCCTGCTTAGGGCTTGCGATAAAATTTGATATTTAACCAAAAACGGAGGTAGCACATGCAGAACACCGATAAAGCTGATTCCATTGACACTGAGCTGCACTTATTTGAAAAAGAGCGGACTGATTGGATTCATTTCTTAAACGAAGTGATCGGGCCATTTGCAATGGGCGCTGCACTTTCAGCTACAGCAACAAATAATGCAAATATGTACGCTATGCTGTACTTATTTGTAATCTTCGCAATGACTGCCTATAGAACGTCGAGGTACAATTCAATGTACTTTCAGCTTTCAAAAAAGTTCTATAGAAACATCGGCGAGGAATTTACTTACAAAGAATGGGGCAATCGCTATTTTAAGTTGAAAGACATAAAGTGTATGTGGCTATATATACTTGGCTTTATGTCGCTGAGCAGCATGCTGCTAATCAGTAAATCAAAATTAGAGTTAATGGGGAAATTAATTGATCACTACTTCTGGGCAGGCGTATTGCTCATCTGGTTTGTTTTGACATATCTCTTGATCAGACAATACATAAAGAGAAAGATGGAGAATCGCAGGTTTAAAGGTATGATCACTAGAAAATAGGTTACATAGAGCAAAAATCTTTCGAATGGAGCAACCATCATGACCGCAAAAGAACTCACAAAACTTGCCCTGTTTGATGGACGACAAATCCGAAAAACTATCCACAATGACGAATGGTGGTTTTCCGTCTCCGACGTGGTTGAGGCACTGACTGACACACCGAATGCGACCGATTATATCAAAAAAATGCGTAAGCGTGACGCCGAGTTATCCAAAGGGTGGGGACAAATTGTCACCCCCCTTTGGCTTGCTACCGAAGGTGGCAAACAGAAAGTAAATTGCTCCAACACCGAAGGCCTCTTCCGCATCATTCAATCCATACCCTCACCAAAAGCCGAACCGTTCAAACGGTGGCTGGCAAAGGTCGGACACGAGCGCATCCAGGAGATCGAAAACCCCGAACTCTCCATGGCCCGCATGCAGGAGCTGTACGAGAAAAAGGGGTATCCCAAGGAGTGGATCGACAAGCGGTTGCGGGGTATCGCCGTCCGCCAGGATCTGACCGACGAGTGGAAAAACCGGGGCGCCAACAGCAACGCGGCGTACGCCATTCTCACCAACGAGATCATGCAAGGGGCTTTTGATCTGAAGGTGAATGAGTACAAGGAGGTCAAGGGATTGGAGCGGGAGAACCTGCGCGATCACATGACCGACATGGAATTGATCCTGACCATGCTGGCCGAAGCAACCACCACCAAACTGCATCGCGACCGGGATTCACAAGGTTTTGAACCGTTGAAAAAAGATGCGCGGGACGGGGGCGCGGTGGCAGGCAGAACGCGCAAGGATATTGAAACGCAGGGCGGAAAACCGGTGGTGAGCGGAGAAAATTTCAAGCAACTTTCCGGGACTAAACCACGCCGGTTGAAGTAACCTTAAAACGGCAGTTACTCACGTGGAGACGCGGAGACGCGGAGTTCGCGGAGAAATTCACTACGTTACGTCAATTGATGTTTATAATCATCAGTTGATGACGGTTACGATGTAATTACCTTATTTGCTCCGCGTTCTCGCTTGGAAGCGCCTACTTTTGGCCACGTCTCCGCGTGCAACTGCTTTTTTCTGGTTATCCCCCGTTACCACCCGCAGCAGAAACCCGCACCGCCCCATCCAGACAGAACTCTTCGCACAAGCCGCAACCGGTGCACACAAGTCGATCAAATAACGGCGGACTGTCCGGGAGATCCGTTTGCAATGCCCCGGTGGGGCAGATAGCCACGCAGCCGTGACAGGCAGCGCAGTCGCCGGAAAAAGTAATACGGTGGTCATAACGGTTCCGTAGCAGTTTTCCCATTTCGGGAGGAAGCCCTCCGGCCGTCCTGTTCAACAACTCCCGCCTCACCGGCTCCCGTTTTCCCGCATAGTCGCTGCGACGTTCGCTCTGCTCCGGACCGCCGGAAATTATCACCGCAGCGCTCTGAAACAGGGCACTGCGTAACGACTTGAAAAAACCCCGGCGATTTACCGCTTCATCGCTGAACCGGATCTCCGCATCAAACTCCGCCAGAGTCATGCCGCATCCCCCCTCCAGTAATCCGGCTTCGGCAAGCAGGGTAAACCGGTGGCGCAGGCGGGGGATCGTGGTGCCGTTGGGGCAATCAGCACATTCATTCAGATTTATGGTCAATGAACCGGTCAGAGAATGGCACAGGGTCAGCAGATGCTCTTCGGATAGCCCGCCCAGGCAGGGCAGCAAGGCGTGGGAGCGGCCTTTTGTGCGGGGGCAGCCGAAAACAGGCTCCGGCACACGGGACAGCTGTGCCAGGCAGGCGGAAAAGTCCACATTCGGCTCAAGGGCACCGGCCCGGCAGACCGTGGTGCAGAGCAGACAACCACGACAGCGGTCACTGTCAACGCCGAAACCGCTATCAAGGGTGATCGCCCCATGCGGGCAGATATCGGCACAGCGGCGGCAACTGCTTGCGCAGAAACGCATCCGCAGACAGCGGGATGCTTCAATCCGCACGTCATCCCGGCTGCCGATGGGAAGGGGTGAGTCAGCCATTAACCGGATTAATAAATGCAACGGTACAACGGGCAACGTCCTGATAAAAGGGCGCTTCACCGTCATTGATGATGGCTGTTGTGAACGGCTCCAGCCACGGCAGGAGATACGCCGCCAGAAACTCACGCTGCACCCCGCGCAGACGCTCAACTTCGCCCTGGTTTCCAGCTTCTTCAGCTTCACGCTGACGGTTGGCCAGGTACGACAGGAATTCCAGTTCGACGGCAATATGATCCGGCAGTTCGTGGAAGTCATCGGCCAGCTGCAGACCGTTGGCGCGATAGAATTCAGCAACCCTGGCAGTGGATTCACCCATGACGGTTTTAGCGTCGTCAAGGTAGATTGAGCCGTACGGAGGGGCAACCAGTTGAAAGGGGCCCATGAAGAGGCGGGCATGTTCAACGGCCAGTTCCTCCAGCGAATTGTTTTTTATCAGCTTAGCGGCGTCGGCAGCATGCCGTGCAGCATCGGGAGCCGCGTCCGCCAGCAGTGTTGCCAGGGAATCGCAGCAGTTCTCTTCCAGAAAAGCTGCCGTGGGAGGATAATAGCAGGCCGCCAGCAGGCGGCAGGCATCTTCGCGGATAGCGGTGGTGTTGACAGGTGTCGGCATGGGTAGTGATTCCTGGATTCTAACCACCCCCCAGCCCCCTCCTGAATCAGGAGGGGGTGGAGTACAAGTGGTGTATTCCCCTCCTATCTTAGGAGGGGTTAGGGGTGGTACGCTTTTGCTGAACTTACACTTTACCACCGCCCTTGAAAGCACGGATATAGGCAACATTCGGTTTGGTCTTTTTCTCTTCCTTGAGTCGCATCGGCTTGTACTTCTTCAGCAGTTTGGCCGGTTCGCTGGCGGCATCGTTAATGTCGCCAAAGACACGCGCCTTGGCCGGGCAGGCTGCCACGCAGTTGGGCTGTTCGCCATTGGCAACCCGATGCGCGCAGAAAATGCACTTCTCAACCACACCCTGTTTGCGGATGCTATCGTAGTCCGGGCTGCTGAACTTGTTCTGGTTGGGAATCACCGCACCCGCAGCCTTGGCTGTTGCAGCGCCGGAGGCGGTACACCCTGCGATCAGCTCGGTGGTGTCGCGTGAGGCGGCATGCGGAGCTTCTTTACCAATATTGGCGCTGATGACCGAATAGGCCGCTTTATCCTTGTCCACATCGGTGGCGCTGTAAGGGCAGGCTTTCTGGCAGCGGCGGCAGCCGATGCAGCGCTCGTCGTTGTGCATGGTGATGCCGTCGGCAGTCTTGAACATCGCCTTGGGCTGCACCGGACAAGCCTTGACGCAGGGTGCGTCGGTGCAATGATTGCAAAGCACCGGCATGGCAGTGAAGCTCGGATTCGGGAACTTCCCCTCCTCCTTGTAGATGAAGTCGGCCCAGTTGAAGGTCTGGCCGTTGGCGCGAGCCTGGGTATTGTTTTCGGTCTTGCAGGCCAGGGCACAGGCGCCGCAGCCGACACATTTCTGAAGGTCGATGACCATTCCGTATTGTTTTGCCATTTATGAATTCCCCCCTTTCCTAGGCTTTCTCGATCTTGACGCCGGTGAAACCACCGTTACGTGCTGTTGCGCCGCTCAAACGATCATAGTTATCCGGCATCAGTTCGTTGTTATTGCCACCACGCGGTTTCTTCCCATACTCCTTGGCAGCAACGCGGCCGTACGCCCAATGTCCCTGACCGTAACACTTTGCCACCGTACCGGGGCGGACACCTTCCCACAGGCGGATATTGCAAGAAATAGAGCCGTTGACAGAGGTAAGGCGGACGGCATCACCATCCTTGAGCCCCAGTTTTTTAGCGTCAATCGGGTTGATCTTGGCAACGTCATCCCAGCTCTTGTCGCCAACGTCAACTTTCTTGAACTCTTGATACCAGACCGAGTTCTGGCTGCGGCCTTCACGGTTAAGGCGCGATTTGTGGTCGATAAAGGTAAACGGATACTCTTTCTCGCTGCCGCGACGCACCGGTGATTCATAGTGCGGCACGAAGGCCAGTTCGCCGCGAGCCTCGTACTCGCTGGCCTTCAGGATTTCGTCCGGTGTGGTCTTGAGTTTTGCAGCCAGCAGACCGAGCGTCTTTTTCAGGGTCTCGCTGTAGAACTCGAACTTGTGGGTAACCGTCTTGAATTTACCCCAATTCTTTTTGTACTTGTAGGTTTCGGTGTTGTAGATACCCTTTTTCTTGAAGTCAGCCCAACCGTCAATCTGGTCACCTTTCTGTTTTTCCTTGCCGTCCCACACCTTGGAACTGGAAATTTTGGCGGCAATTTCGCAGAATTCGGCGGCATTAGCCGGTTTCTTCTTGGTTTCCGGGTCTTCAAACGATGCATAATAATCGTACAGATTGGCAAAGCCCCTGGCTTTCAGCTTCTCCGCCAGCAGCCACATCACTTCCGTCTCTTCGGCCTTGACACCCCAGAGCGGTTTGGCAACCGGCTGCTGAATGGAAACATGTCCGTGCAAGTTGGCCATGTTGGTGATGATGGAGAGCTTCTCAGTCGGTGCAAATGTTGCCGGGAGTACGATATCGGCAAATTGAGTCATCTCCGACGCATTGGTGACCATGTGGACGAAGAACGGCACCAATGCCATCGCCTTGTCCCAGCGCTGGGCGCCGGTACCGGAGAAGTTGAAGTTGCTCCATGTGCTGATAAACACCTTGCAGGCACCCGGATTTTTCAGCATGCCGGTGGCAACGTAGTTGGTGACGACATTGGCCTTCGGCTTCTCTTCCGTCACCTTGCCATCTTTGTCTTTAATAGTGTCAAAGCCGCCCATGATGGCCGGCATATCCTTGGAGCCACGACCGTCAAGTTTCTTGCCCTTGCTCCCTTTTTTTGCCAGTTCATCAACGAATTTATCCGGTGCCGGAAACTTGGCGGTTGGCGAACTGGAGGACTGGAAGACTCCTCCTTCCGACTCTACCGAGCCAAGAATACCGTTCAGCGCATAGACCGACATGGCTGCATAGGTGCCGCGCACCTGCATGGCTGCTCCCGGCCCCATCCAGACGGCACAGGCGGAACCGGCCTTGCCCATAGCGCGGGCAACACGGACAATCTGTTCTTCAGGTATCAGGGTCTTTTTTGCCGCCCAAGCAGCGGTCTTGTCTTTCAGTTCCAGATTCCAGTATTTGACAATGCCGTGGGTCTCTTTCTCGACAAAGGCAGCTTCATCAACGGTTTTGCCGGCAACGAACAGGTTCTTGCCATCCTTGAAATCTCCGACAAAAACCTTGCTCCAGAGCCCTTCAGTCAAAAGGACATGGGCGATGGCCGATGCCAGAGCGCCATCCTCACCCGGCTTAAGCGGCAGCCACTCGTTAGCCTTGGCAGCAGAGGCAGAGAGGCGCGGATCAACGGCGATGACCGTGCCGCGATCAAAAATATCGCCGAATTTGTTGATGGCATTCGGCACCTGGCGGTTGGAAGAGAGCGGATCACAGCCCCAGATAACCAGACACTTGGTCTTGGCCAGATCGTAGTCACGATAGCCGAAGAAACCCTGGGTGTAGCCAGGGCCCATTTTTTCCGCTTCAGCACAGATGGCGCTGTGGGAAAAGTAGTTCGGCGTGCCGAACACCTTGGGCAGAGTGCCGTAGAGAAGCTCAGTGGATGTCGGCGAATAGCGGCCACGCATGTACACCAGTTTTTCCGGCTCGTTGTTCTTGCGCAGCTCGATCATCTTATCGGCCACGGTGTCCAGAGCCTCGTCCCAACTGATCGGAACAAACTTGGGATCAATGCCGCGCCCTTTGGCCGGGTTGGTACGCTTCATCGGTGTCTTGATCCGATCCGGATCGTAGGTCTGTTGTATCATCAGATGGCCACGGGGGCAGCAATAGCCGTTATTGGCTTTTGAGAGCTGGTTGCCGCGCACCTTGACAATACGCCCTTCCTGAACAAAAAACTCCACCGGGCACCAGGCTGTGCAGCCCTGACAGGTGGAAGCAATCCATTCACTTTTTGGCGCGTCACCTGACATCGGCGCATGACTTGCGGCAAAAGCATTCAGCTTCGGCAATCCAACTGCCGCCACAGCACCGGCCGCAGCGGTCATTTTGAGAAAATCCCGACGTTTGATTTCCATTCTGTTCCTCCTATTTTTTGTGACACTTGGCGCAATCGCCTTTGACAGAAAATGCTTTCTTGCCGCTGTGGCAGGCACCGCAGGACTTGCCCTTTTGCATCTGTTTCATGGTGACGGCCTTATGCTGTCCCTTGCTCAGGTAAAGCTTGTCATGGCAATCGGTGCACGCCAACATCACTCCCACGACATGGGTGTCATGGCTGAAGAGTACATCGCCCCCCTTGTTCTTCAGAATGACGTCTCCCCCACCGGTCGCTGCCAGGGCGTTGCCGATTCCCATCAGTACGACACAGGCTGTTACTGCTGCGATTCTTCTCATACGTCTGTTCCTCCTTTCATGATGTGATGTTGTTACGTACGGGTAACACACCGGTGATATCACTTCATTCTTCATCCTGAGTGCCCTGCTCGCGCAATCTCTCCCAGAGCGCCTTGCGGGAGATGCCGAGAATTGTGGCAGCCCGCCCTTTCTGGCCTCCAGCGGCATTTAGAACCGTATCAATGTAGCGCCGTTCGAACTCGGCAGTTGCCGTTTTCAGCGGCATGCCAATGGTGAACTTCTCAAATTGCGTGCCAAGATGGGGATCGGCGGCCGAGATGATCGGCAGGTGGCGCTCGTGAATCGTCTGATCAGGGTACAGCAGGGAGAGGTGTTCGATGATATTGGACAGCTCCCGCACGTTGCCGGGGTATGGAAGGCGCCGCAGGGCGTCAAGGGCATCGGGGGCCAGGGTGATGCGCTGTGCCTCGCGGGCATGGCAGTCGATGAAGTGGGCAATCAGGAGCGGAATATCCTCGCACCGTTCCCGAAGCGGCGGTACGGTGAGACAGATGACATTGAGGCGGTAAAACAGATCTTCCCGAAACAAACCGGACGCAATCATACCCCGCAGGTCGCGGTTGGTGGCGCAGACCAGCCGAAAATCCAGGTTGCGGGGAGTAACGCCTCCGACGCGGGTCGAAATGCGTTCCTCCAGCACCCGCAGCAGCTTTGCCTGCACCGGCAGACTCAATTCGCCAACTTCATCCAGAAACAGGGTGCCACCGCAGGCCGCTTCCAGATAGCCGGGACGGCTCCGGTCGGCTCCGGTGTAGGCACCTTTCTCCACCCCGAACAACTCAGCCTCGATCAGCGTTTCCGGAATAGCGGCGCAGTTGACCTTCACCAGCGGCCCATCGGCGCGGCGGCTGCCGGAATGGATGGTTTCGGCAAGCAGTTCCTTGCCGGTGCCGCTTTCGCCGCACAGGAGTATGGAGGCCTCACTGGCCGCAGCAATGGCAATGGTATCCAGCACCGAGCGCATGGCCGGTGAGCGGGTCACGAAGCGGGCACAGGCGGCGGACGAACCGGTCAGCAGCGCCAGCTGCTTTTCCAGGGAGCGGTACTCCAGCAGTCGTTCCAGTTTCAACATCAGCACATCCACCGGGAACGGCTTGGTGATGAAGTCGAAGGCTCCCAGCTTCATGGCCCGAACCGCCATTTCCACCGTGGCCTGGCCGGTCATGACCAGCGCCTGGCAGCGTGGCTGTTTGGTCAGGATATGTCCGAGAACGTCCAGACCGTCGGCATCCGGCAGCCTGACGTCCTGCAATACCAAATCGAACGATTCGTCGCTGCATGCGGAAAGCGCCTCGGCGCCGCTCGCGGCCAAACGGGTCTGGTACCCCTTTTTACTCAGTGCCTCATGCAGGGATTCTCCCAGCAGCGGGTCATCCTCCACCAACAGCAGCCGCACGTCTTTCATAGATCACCTCGTTGCGGCGACACGGGGATACTGACCGTAAAGGTAGTGTCACCCGGCCTGCTCTCAAAAACCAGGCTGCCGCCATGCATTTCGACGATGCTCTTGCAAATGGCCAGGCCGATGCCGGTTCCCTCGCCCGCCGGTTTGGTAGTATAGAAAATATCGAATACTTGCTCGCGCTGGCCGTCCGGAATACCGCTCCCCTGGTCATGAATAGAGATGATGTAACGACCGTCGGCAACGGTAGTCGTCAAGCGCACCTCGCCGCTTTCCGGGGAGGCGTCGGCAGCGTTGACCAGCAGATTGAGCACCACCTGATGAATTTTCCCCTTGTCGTGGTTCAGGTTAACCGGCGGCACGCACAGATCTTCCGCAACAAACCGTATTCTCCGGTTTTTAAGTGCCATCCGGCCAAATTCCCTGAACTCATCAAAAACACAACTGCTTTCAACCGGCTGCATTTCCAATGCACCGGCCCGGCTGAAATCGGTCAACTGGCGCACGATCCGTTCAATCCGTTCGGCCCCTTGTTTGAGGATTTCCAGGCTGCGATTCGGGGCCGAATTGCTCTGTTCAATGTTATAGATGCACGTAGCGATGGTAGCCAGCGGGTTGTTGACCTCGTGGGCGACCCCGGCCACGATCTTGCCGATGGAGGCCATTTTTTCGCTCTGGATCAACTGTGCCACGACCCGTTCCCGCTCGCCTTCGCTGCGGCGCAGTCGCTCCAGCATGGCAAGAAAACTGTCCTGTAGTACGCCGATCTCGTCGGGACGGCGCGGAGGCAGCTCGATATCGAGATTATCCGTCGATACCGCCGCCATCAGGGCGGTCAGGCGTTGCAGGGGGCGGGCCATGCCGCGCCCGATCAGCCAGGAGAGCAGGACACCAAACAGAAAGAAAGCCAGGGAGACAATGACAATGCGCTGGGCCAGAGCCTCCAACTCTTGCTCAAGTGAAGTGGTCGAAATCCCGACTCTTAGTGTTCCCCAGCTTTTGCCATGAATGCGCAACGGCATGGCCACGTCCAGCAGCGAAGGATGATCTGCGCTTGCCGGTGTCAGGATGCTGGTATAATGCCCCTCGGCAAGAGCTGCCGTGGTGAGCTGATCGGTGTAGGTTTTGCCATACTCCGAATAATTATTATGAGCCAACACCTTGCCGCTGCTGTCAGTCACATAGGCGTAGACCACCGGAAAGCCGGTATTGTTCATGATTTCTTCGATAAAGTTATCCAGCAGGCCGCCCTCTTCAATAACCCCCATCTCTTCGTACACAAGAGCATTGATGATCGGCGAGGCCAGCGAGGTCACCATCTGGCGCCCTTCACCTTCCAGGCTTTCAAAGAGCAGATGGCGCTCGTTCTTCCAGGACCACCACCCCCACAGTGCTGAGGAGACTGCCACCAGCAGCATGGCCAGCAACACAAACTGGGTCTTGATGCTGACAGTTATGCGCGCCTTCACTGGTGACACCCGATGCCGCAACCGTGGGGAATGTCGCGGATCATGCGAAAAATCCCCTGATAGTCATCCTTGGAAGCCGGAGCAAAACCGTTGCGAAATTCATCGTCCCAGGTCTGCATCATTTTTTGGTGGGCCGGGTTGGTGCGATCCAGTTTCAGGAGCGCTGCGGTAAGAGTTTTGACAACATCAGGGGGCGCATCCTTGCGCACGACCAGCGGCACAGCCGGTATTGGCGCTGACCAGGCCAGAATTCGCAGTCCGTGGGATTTATACTTCTCCGCCACCACATCCTTGACCGCTCCGGCATCGTACTGCCCCTTGAGTATGGCCTTTGCCACCGCATCATGATGCTGCAGATTGGTGAACGATTTCAGGTCGCGCAGGCCAACCCCGCTGTCCCACAACAGATAGCGCGGAATCAGGTTGCCCGAGGTCGAGTGGGGAGAGCCGAAAGCCATGGTTTTGCCGCGCAGTTCTTTGATATTTTTGAGAGGGGAGTCAACCCGGACGATGATGGCGCTGCGATAGAAGGGAACGCCATCCCTGTTGCGCGGTTTGAGGATCGGGATGGCAGCGTACTGGGTGCTCGCTTCAGCAAAAGTCACATCACCCAGCGAGCTGACCTGGGTTACTCCCTGCTGAAGGAAACGCACCGCCTCGGGATAATCCTTGCTGATCTTCAACTCGAACCGGTACGGGGTGTTTTCGGTCAGATAATCCATGATCGGCTGGTAGCGTTTGTACATGACCAGCGGGTTGTAGCGCGGGATGACGCCAAAACGTATCAGCGGCTTTTCAGCAGAAAAGGCCGGAACCGCCAACGTCAGAAGCAACAGATAGATGACAATTGAGATCAGCCTCATTGCGTGGAAACCTTGGGATCAGGGATTGGGAAATCGAGAGATTATATCCGCTTTTGCGGATAAAACAAGAATTCAGCTCTCATTATCTCAAGACTTCAATTTTTTTTATGCTGCTCGTTATCAATGCTCTCCGGCTCACCTTCAGCCGCTTTCTTGAAGTTGCGGATTGCGCCTCCCAGCGAAGAGCCAAGCTGTGGCAATTTCCCGGGCCCAAAGATCACCACCAGAATTACGAGAATAATAACCAGCTCCGGCATACCAAATCCAAACATGTCACATCTCCTTGCATTACCTAATCGAAACATTGTCCGTGATAAAGCGGGAAAACGGATCGTTTTCATCACTTTTGCTTCCCTGTTGCTTAATGGATAGCAAGTTACTTGCCACATCAAAAGCAATCGTAAATCTACTCAAACATCTCCTGGGTAAAAAAAAGGCCGGTCATCAAATGACCGGCTACTCTCGCATTGTCTTTAATGCTTTAACACTTAAACCAGGATGCCATTCGTTCCAATTCTCCGGCAAGATCGTTAAGATGTGCAGCAGCGCGGTTGATGTTGTTAGCTGCTTTTTCGGCATCGCCCGTGATTGCGGCTATCTGTTCAACCCCGTGCGAAACCTGGCCGGCAACCTGGGCCTGTTCCTCGGCAGCGACGGCAATTTGATTGACGACCGCCACACTTTGATTGGATGCATCAACAATCGCATTGAGAGACTGGTTGGCCTCATGGGCCAAGAGAATTCCTTCCTCAACCTTCAACGTGCCTTGTCGCATGGCATTGACCGAGCGTTCCGTATCCTTCTGGATATGTCCGATGGTGTCGGAAATTTCTCTGGTTGCTTCGGCTGTCTGCTGTGCCAGTTTGCGTACCTCGTCGGCGACAACGGCAAACCCCATTCCCGCCTCGCCGGCACGAGCCGCTTCAATGGCCGCATTCAAAGCCAGCAGATTGGTCTGGTCGGCAATATCGTTGATCGATTTGATGACATCACCAATCCGGACCGAACTTGTGCCCAGTGCCTCAATTACTGCCGAAGCATCACGTACCGATGCGGCGATCTGCTCCATGCCGGTAACCGTGCGCCCGACAACTTCACGGCCACTTGTGGCGCGATTGAGGGCGTTGCTGGATTCCTCCGCGGCTGTGTGGGCATTATGGGCAACACTGTCGATGGTCTGGGCCATCTCCGTCATTGCAGAAGCCGCCTGGCTTGATTCGGTGGCCTGGCGTGCGGCCCCCTGCGACAGGGTGTTCGAGTCGTGGGCAAGCTCACGAGCACCGTTATTCAAGTCGGCAATCGTCGTGCGCAGTTGCCGGGTAATATCCGACAGCTTGGTCGTTGCGGCATTGAAATGAATCGCCAACTGGCCGAATTCGTCTTTGCGGCTTTCGTCAAGACGTGTGCTGAAATCCCCCTGACCAAAACGTTCGGAAATTTCCGTCAGTTCCTTGATGGGCGTGGTAATAAGGCGCGCCAGAAGCGTGCTTAATACGATACCGAGAATCAGCACCACGACCGAGACGACCGAGACGGTGGTAATATTGGTGGCAAAAATCCGATTAACCGCTTTGACCGCTTTGGCCTGCTCGGCCTGAGCGGACGTCGCCCCTTTTTTCCCTTCCTCGCGCTGTTTGGCCACAAGATCTTTCAGCTTGCTGTTTAGTTCCAGAGATTTGGCCTTGACGGTTAAAACATGCTGAAGTTTGTCGGCAACGCCATCCTTCGAAAGCAGCAAGCCCCGGATTTCCATCAGCGATGCTATGGCACCCTTGAGCTGTCCACCCTGGCTGCCGGTGATACGTTTCTGCACGGAAGCCGTGATGTCAAACTGACGAGTAAAATCCCTGCGTACGACATCAAGCTCCTGTGTCGTAGAGGCTGCAAAGGTCTCCTTGATCAGCCGATTTACCTCGGCGCCTACCGAAATAAGCTCAGTAGTCAACGACATGATATCGCCGGCCGTGGTGGCACCTTTCAGGGAACTGTCAAATTTTTTGTCCTCGCTGCTGAAGTCTTCCGAAGCCTTTTCAACCGCATCTCCCATAGCAACCGTCAACTGGGACAGCTTTTGATTGACAAACGCCAGCCCCTGCTTGAACTTGCCTTTCGTTTCTTCATTTGGTGCTGCCAGAAGAGAGCTTTTCAGCACCAGCAAGCCGTCCTGAGGGTCAGTCACTTTCCTGGTTACTTCGTTGATACCATCAGTAAGTTCTTTAGCTATCGGTTTGCCGGCCTCGGCCTTGACCAGGTTGCTCTGGGTCACCAGCCGTGACGCAACCGTATACTTGCTGCGGGCAATCGTTACAGCCGTTTTGCTGTCAGCCGCAGCGATTTCCAGGACGGCAATCTTGACATCGTTCAGCGCTTGGGATGCCGCCTGGACATTCTTGACCTTTTGGTTGATGACCTTAACGCCGGCATTGGAGACGGAAACCTGCTGCATTGAGCCTCGCTGTGTTTTCTTCATCCCTGTTTCAAGCTCACGCAGTTTGCGCGAGGCATCCTGCAGGCGTGTCTTCATCAGAGCATCCGCGGCACGCCCTTCTTCCTCTGCCTTCAGGCGTTCTTCCGTAGTCCGGGCGATTTCGGTTGTGATCGTATCCAATTCGCCAATGCTTGAAGTTCCCGCACCTTCGGCAGCTTTGAACGAGGCAAGTTCCGTAGCCAGGCTCTTGGTTTCGGCAAGTGTTTTGTCGGCGTCAGCCTTGGTTGCGGAAAAATCCTTCAACGCATTGCTGTTGACAAGCTTGACCAGATTGGAAGTATGTTCCTGCAGCGAACGCTGCAACTCAATCAACTTCAGTTGGTAAGGGGTAGACTGCTCCGTAAGTACCGACAGTTTGCCTTTAACAAACTGCATGCCGACCAGACTGAATCCGCCGATAATCAAGATGCCGATAACCATCAACGCCATATTTACGAAAAGTTTAATTTTTATGCTCATGCAGGAACCCCATTCGGAAAATAAAAAAGCCGGGAGACACATGTAGCCATGTGCCCCCCGGCAACAATGCAATTGAGACTTCTAATCTTTGATGAACTTTTTGCCTTCACCCCGGAAGAAATCCAGAACCTTCTTTACCCCGCCATTTGCCTCTCCCTTGGTGATCAGCATCAGAGGACGGCCAATTTCCTGGGTATCAACAATCTTCACTTTTTCCTTGTTGCCCGGCAGATTGATGAAGCCCATGCTCACCGCTCCAATCGCCTCCGGAAACTGGCCGACGTTGTCGATTTCCTTGCGGGTGGTTTCAACCTCGATAGCTCCGTCAACATACTTGGTGCCGTCCATGATTGTCTTTTGGAACACCTTGCGAGTTGCCGAGCCAAGATGTGAGGTAATGACGATGACCGGCAGGTCAGGACCGCCTACATCCTTCCAGTTGGCAATGGTACCGTTATGCAGACCCTTGAGCTGATCCTTGGAGAGTTTGGCAACCGGGTTGGAAGGATTTATTATGACCTTAATGATGTCGTTGGTAATAACGTTCGGCTTCAAATCACCGGTAGCAGCCTTGCCGGAAGCATCCTTCATGCTGGAAACCGCGTCGGCCAGTTCTTCCGATGCCATGGATGCGTCGCACTTGCCAGCGACCAGATCTTCAAGACCATTTCCGGTGCCGTTGCCGACCAGTTCAAGTTCAATTCCGGTTGCCTTTTTCAGGGCTTCTTTGCCCGGTTCCATGATGCGTTTTTGCACTGTTGTCGAACCATGCAGCTTGACCACCTCGGCTCCTGCCACGCCGGAACATGTGAAAGCGCTGACGAGAACCCCCAACAACACCAATGTCTGTTTTTTTACCATTTCTTGCGGCCCCCCTGTTTGTTTGATTGCACTATTAATGCGCATAGACTTCCGTCTGAACAACGATGTATTGCACAAATCAAACCATTGTAAAGCAAACAACATGCTTTAAGGACCGGTTAATCGTAATTGTAAGTCAATAGAGGCATTTGAGATTTGTGGCAGTTTTATTTGAAATGATGTATCTAATTGTTTGAACTGACAACTTCAAGGATTGATCTCATGAAACATTTAGCCCAAACAATTAAAGCCCTATCAGATCCAATCCGCCTGCGCATAATTCTTTTGCTGCAGGCAGAAGGTGAGTTGTGTGTCTGCGACCTTATGGCGGTGCTTAAACTGCCACAATCCACCGTGTCACGTCATTTGGCATACCTTAAAAGGAGTTGCTGGGTAGACATCCGCCGTGAGGGAGTGTGGATGTACTATTCCTTAAGCCGGAGAAGCTGCACCATCTGCAAAGAACTGCTCCAGACCCTCAAGCAACACGCCAGCAATCTTCCTGAGGCTCTGTCTGACCGAGCTGAACTGGGGACCATCCGGCAAACCAAAGATAAACCAATGTGCCACTGAATTTATAAATGCAGCTTGATGTATCCGTAAAAGCGGATATAATTACCTCACATTTCACCAGTGAGGTTCACACATCATGTCAGAACATCTCTCCCGTAACCTATCTTTCCTCGATCGCTGGCTGACCCTGTGGATCTTCGCCGCCATGGCACTGGGTGTCGGATCAGGCTATTTCGTCCCCGGCACGGAAGCCTTCATCAACCGTTTCCAGATCGGCACCACCAACATTCCCATTGCCATCGGGCTGATCGTCATGATGTATCCCCCCTTTGCCAAGGTGAAGTACGAGGATATGCCGGAGGTCTTTCAGAACAGGAAGATTCTTACGCTTTCGCTGATACAGAACTGGCTGATCGGACCGGTGCTGATGTTCGTGCTGGCGGCACTGCTGCTGCCGGACAAGCCGGAGTATCTGGTGGGATTGATCATGATCGGCCTGGCGCGCTGCATCGCCATGGTGATCGTCTGGAACGAACTGGCCAAGGGAAACACCGAGTACGCCGCAGGACTGGTGGCCTTTAACAGCATCTTTCAGGTGCTCTTTTACAGCGTCTATGCCTGGTTCTTTATTACCGTGCTGCCGCCGTTGGTAGGATTAACAGGGATGGCGGTTGACGTCAGCATCGGCCAGATTGCCAAAAGCGTCTTTATCTACCTCGGTATCCCTTGCATCGCTGGCGCCTTGACGCGCTTCGTTGGTGTGAAGGTCATGGGCAAAGAGCGCTACCACCGCGAGTTCGTGCCGAAAATAAGCCCGCTGACCCTGATCGCCCTGCTGTTCACCATCGTCGTGATGTTCAGCCTGAAGGGGAACCTGATCGTACAGCTGCCGCTGGACGTGGTACGCATCGCCATCCCGCTTTCCATCTATTTTATCGTCATGTTTGTGGTGTCATTCTGGATGGGTAAAAAGATGGGAGCCGATTACAGCAAGACCACCACGCTGGCTTTTACCGCTGCCAGCAACAACTTCGAGCTGGCCATTGCGGTGGCGATTGCCGTGTTCGGCCTTAATTCCGGCGCGGCTTTTGCTGCGGTTATCGGGCCTCTGGTCGAGGTCCCGGTCATGATTGGCCTGGTTCATGTGGCATTCTGGTTCCAGCGGCGCTGGTTTCAAGCTTAAGGCTGCATGGAAGGGGCCAACAGACTTCGGTACAGTGACAGGTAACGCGTCGCCTCCATCTGTGGTGAAAAAGTAGTTTTTATATATTCCTTTGCGCGCTGCCCCATGTCCCTTCTCACGGTTTCATTCTCCCTGATCTGCAGCACGAGTCTCTCAAAATCCTCCTCACCGTCATAAAGCCAGCCGGTCTTTCCGTCTTCAACCAGTGAACGGTTACCAGGAATATTCGCTGCCAGAACGGGACGCCCTAAAGCCATCGCTTCCATAAGACTGTTCGGCATCGATTCGGACAGGGAACAGTTTAGCACCAGATCGGCACGCTCATAGAGAGAGCCCATACGCTCATGCGGCACTTCGCCGAGCCAGGTGACAAAAGGTTTGTCGCTCAGCATGTTACGGATTGACGCGGCATAATCGTTATCAATTATGCCGCCGGCAATGACGAGCTGCAGCAACTGATCACTCTTCGCCAGCTGCGAAAGGGATATGACGGGAAACTCAACACGCTTAACCGGACGTAATGCCGCCGGCAGGAGCAGTATGAAGGAATCATGCCTGATCCCAAAGCTGTTGCCTCCAACAATCGGCAACGGTTCAACGCCCTGGGGAACCACGGCAACGTCCCCGCAAAGGTTTGGAAAAAAAGCTGTCAGCCGGTCAGCATCGCTGCTGTGAAAACAGACTATGGCTTGCGCGCCCTCGATAGCGCTGACAGTATCCGGGTGGCACCTCAGCAACGGGTCGTTCAAGTCGCTTCCCGTCATGGTCATCACATACGGGATTTGCATCTGTTCCGCAAGCCTCCGCGTCGTTATTCCACAATAATGCGCATGGAAGCCATGGATCAGGTCGGGCTTGAATTCTGCCAGGTGCCGTTTCATCCCGCTGAAAGAACAGGCATCGACCGCAAGAGTAACCGTAGCAACTCCTGCCTGCCCCAGAAAGCGCGTTATGCGGCTGACCGTAATAATATTTCCCCGCATGGGGCCGTGTGAATAGGGAGATATAAGTGCAACGCGCATGGACAATCCTATACAGACACAAGAGTTGAACAGAGGATAACGGGGAACGCCGCAGACTGCTACCGGAATTCGTACACAGATCAAATCGGGTACTAGATTCAAGCGGTTAACAATAAAGCCACCTGTCCTTGCCGGGCAGATGGCTTTATTGTTTGTTCTAAGCTCCATTTTGTACGTTACCGCTCTGGCCTATCTCTTCCCCCACAAGGCGGTATCCATAAACTGTTGCCGTAAACACTCATCAGGATTCTGTTCGTAAAATTCTTCCTCAGCAAATGAAAACCTGTATTCGGTAACGTACTCCATAAGTATGCGATAAGCAGCGTTCACCCTCTGAATTGATTCATTGCCGTCAACGTTACCGGTATCCGGATGATACCGCTTAACCAATTCACGGTGACGAGTCTTAATCTCTTTAAGACTGCTCCTGTTCCTGAGTCCGAATATCCTGAGAGATTCCTGCAAATCAGCATAGGTCATGGCATGTCTTCCGTTTCACTATCGTATAAATTGATGACACCGGACCGGTGTCAGGATGGCATCCGTCACCCCCCGGAGTAACACCCGGCGCCTGATGTAGTAGAACCAACCGAAGAAAAAGCAGAAAGCATTTTTCTGGTTTCAGTTGAACCACAGCCCGGACAGACAGGCTTCGGCTCAGCTGTAGTTTTATGGAGCTTTTCAAAATTACCGCCGCACTCCGTACAGTTATATTCGAATATCGGCATTACTGTTCCTCCCTTGTTGCACATGTATTTTAAGACTTGAAAACAACATTAGTGCGAACAGCCATGATCATGCCCGTGACCGCCGCACGTGTGGCCCGGCAGATACTCCTGAAGTGTTCCCAGCTTCAACATGTCAACATTTTCAGCAATAGAACCGCCATTCGCCTTGAATGCCCGTATACCGGATGAATTCAGCTTATTCAGCGCTCCTCTTCCGATACCACCGACAACAACAGCATCCACTTGATGCCCGCCAAGACCTGCCATCGGGTTGCATGCCCCATGTTCGTGTACTTTGTCACTGTTACTGATTGGCAGAACTTCGGCCGTCATAATATCAACAATGACAAACTCCGGAGCTGACCCGAAATGATTGAACACCTGGCTGGCCAGACCCTGATTCTCAACTACCGGAAAACATACTTTCATTGTGCACCTCTTGTGTATTTTCAATCGTGAGAAAGCGTAGCGACAATTTTCTGCGCGAGTGGATTTACTATCGAATAATTAATTTCTGCTCCCTTGCGGTTGCTGTCGATAATGCCGCAGTTTTTCAGGGTCGAGAGATGCTGCGACACTGCGGCTTGCTTCATGCCAAGACATTCCCAGAGGTGCTTTACGCTGCATGTATTTATGTCAAGCATCACCAGTATTTTCAAGCGTATCGGATGACCGAGAGATTTGATAGTCAAAGCATCTGCGATCCTATCATTCATGCAAGTGAATTGCGTCTTTTCTCCAGCAATCATAACTTATAACTCCAAGGTGTGTGCTTCTAACAGGCAGCCGTCAGAAAGCAAAATTCCCGGCTAAAATAGAATAGAGACCGAACACGACGAGTATCCCGCCGGTAACGTAGTGCAGAATCGACTCATGTTTTAGCATACCTTTGATTTTGTTCTGGAGCAGTTGAGATGAATAACCGACCATCAGCATTGGTATTGCCAGGCCGATGGAATAGAACGCGAGCAAGACGATTCCGGTTATTAACTGGCCACTGGTGGCAACCATGGTCAACGTACTTGAAAGAAACGGGCCCACGCATGGAACCCAGATAATACCAAGAGACATGCCAAGTATCATCCCGCCAACGCGCCCTTCTCCCTTAACCCTGATATTGGAAAGCTTGTAAAACCGCTTGAAGATGCTCATGTCAAACATGACCATCAATCCCATCAGGACAATCACTACGGCGCCTGCAATCTCGATAAACCTGGTTTTGCCAATCAGCAGTGCGCCGAAAAGAGATGATATCGCCCCCATCGCCATGAATGATATTGAGAGGCCAGTAACTACGATCAACGGGCGGAGACGGTCATTCCGTTCCGCACCTGCCATGATGATCGGAATTACCGGCAGTACACAGGGCGAGAGTACGCTTGCCAGACCGGCACCGATCGCCATGGCAATCGTGACAATGCTTATTTCCATTATTTCAGTCCGTCCAATGCCGAGGCCAATGTTTCAATGCTCTGAATACCGGGGGCAAATACGCGGGCAATTTTGCCGCTCTTATCCACGAGCACCAGTGACGGCAAACTGCGAATACCGTAATCGTAGAAAGCCTTCTGATCATCCTGTTTCATTGCATTTACTGAAGCTATATTGAAATTTCCTTTCCGATTATTTTTCAGCTTGTCCAGAACCTCGCTCTGCATTCTGCAGGGACGTCCAAAAGGATTCTGGAAAAATACAAGTGTAGCCTTCCCATTTGCACCGATTGTTTGTTTGAGCTCAGGTGTGCTGACAGGTGCGGGCGTTCCATCAGCAAGGGCTAAACCGGCCACCAACAAAAATACTGCGCTCATAATTGTTACAAAACTCTTTTTCATTCCTACGCTCCTCTGTACCCGAGATAAATAAAAGACATACACCATATAAATTTGTCTATATGAATAATGATATATGCAAAATCTGTCAATATAAAAATACGATGTATCAAACTAAACTGACATTTTTAACGGCTGTTTTTACGGCTTTGAAACACCAACATCCTCCAGAAATTCCTTGGCGTTGTCGCCCCGCAGATTCTCAGCCAACCCGATCAGACCGTCGGTAAGATATTTTGCTTTGTACCCCTTGGTGCGCAGGTACGCCATGGCGATGGAAGATCGATCCTTGTGCGGGCAGGCAGCTACGATAATTTTATCTTTGGGGAGTTCTGACAGACGTCTTGGCAATTCATTTAGAGGGATGTAAAGCCCGAAGCCCATTTTCCAGGCTTTTGTTTCCTCCGGAAAACGGATATCCACCAGTACCGCCTTCTTTTCCGTCAGCAAAGTAATCAGTTTTTTGCTGTCGATCTTCATGTCGGCCCGGGTTTCGTAGTCAAACTTTGTGAGAAATATGTCAAAGGCAGATTCTTTTACCAATTCTTGAGCCGATGCCAAGGAAACACAATTAACTGCAAAGATACTAGCGAGAATGAATTTTTTCATACGCAGCCTCCACTGATTTCTGGATATTGAACTGCTTTACAACCAGCTTTCGAAGTTGCTCCGCCAGAATATCGCCGTGGATCTTTTCACGGACGATCCCGTTTTTGTCGAGGATGAAAATAGTCGGGTAGCCAATACACTGATAACGTTTAAACAGCTTCGAGTCTTCATCCGCCAGTACCGTAAATGTTACCGCGTTGTTCTTTGCATACGATTCGACAACCTCTTTTGTATCTCCCGCATTCACCGCCAGAACGGCCATTCCTCTGTCTTTGTTCTCGCGATAAAAAGGTTCAAGCTTTTTTACGCTGTCTCCGCAGCAGGAATTCTTCCAGAAATAGATGACAACCATCTTGCCCTTAAGCTTACTCAAGCTGACATTGTCACCATGAATGTCATTACCTGATATCTCCGGCGGGGTATCACCAATTTTGATCAGTTGTTTGCTATCGCAACCGGTTAAGAAGGCAAGACATACCAGCATTACAATCAAAGAAGTCAGACCGGTCATAAACACTTTCATAGCGACTAAGATTAGACCCCCTGCCATACAAACCAGCCGCCTACCAGCGCCACTACCAACCCGCTGACACGCTTGGCCCAGAGCGAGAAGTTGACGACGCCGCGCGCCTTGACAAAACCCTCGACAAAACCGGTAAACGTCCCGGCAAAAAGCATTAACAGGCAATGTCCGATGGCGTAGCAGAACAGGAGCGCGATGCCGTACAGCACCTGTCCCTTGCCCGCCACCAGCGTCAGCAGCACGACCAGCACCGGCGTGGCGCAGGGTGAAGAGACGACGCCGAAGAACAACCCGAGCAGGAAGGCTCCAACAATGCCGCCTCGTTTTGGTTTGTAATCACGTCTGATCGGCAGGTGTATCTCGTACAACCCCATCAACTGCCCCCCCATAACCAGTGCAATTGCTCCGGCGATCAGATACCACGGGCCGCCAAGGGTGCCGAACATGGTGCCCAGAAGACCGGCAGCCGCGCCGAAGGCGGTAAACGTGAGTGACAGGCCAAGGATAAAGACCAGTGAATAGCGAAACGCCTTGCCACGATCACCATCGCTGTAGCCGCCGACAAAACCGACCACCAGCGGGATGGTGGCCAACACGCAGGGGGAAGCGGATGAAAGCACCCCGGCCAGAAAGACCGCGCCGAAAGCCACCAGCGGATACAGGGTGATGATCTGCTCAATGTTATCGAGAAAATTCATTTGAGCCCTGCATTCTTCAGCTCTTTCAGGATGTCGGCTTTATCCATGAACCCCATATGTCGCTTCACTTCTTTTCCCTGAGCGTTGAAGAATATTTGCGTAGGAATCATCTGGATGCGGAACCTCCGGGCGGCAGCATCATCCTCATGCACATCAATAAACAGAACTCTGGCCTTGCCTCGATACTCTCCAGCCAGCCCCTCTAAAATCGGCGCCATCTTCTTGCAGGGGATGCAGCTGCGCGCACCCAGATCAATGACCGTCGGCTTGCCGGAACTGAGCGCCTGATTGACCGTAGTTGCCGTAGCAGAAGGTAGTTCGGCATGGGCGGCGAGGGCTGATTGAAAAAGAACAAAGAAACTGAGAACAATAGTAAACCTATTCATTAATAATACCCTCATCACGTAGTTGCCGACCGATACCATGAGGCAGCCACAATCCCGTAAATAAAATTCAAGCCAAGAACGACCAGCGGCGTAACCACGCCAAAACCAAGGCCCATCATCCCCTTCCCCATGGATGGCAGGACTAAAAAAAGCATCATGGCGGAGGGGAGCAAACTGAACAGCATCCCGCGCGCGATGGCACGCTTTTCCATGAGCGGCAGCAGAAGCAACATCATCCATATGCCTCCCCAAATCATTCTCTGATAGAGCCATGGGGCGTTAAACTCCGGTTTCATGGCCAGGCCGATCAGGTCACTGATGCCGGTTTTGCCCATTGCCCATATATTAAAACTGTCCACAAAGCCTCCAATGGCTCCGCCCGTAAAAGCTGCACTGATTTTTTTGATCATGTCAGAACCCCCATGATCTCGGCAACGGAAGCAACCTTGCCGGAAAATTTCACCTGACCGTCAATCACCAGTGCAGGCGTGCTCATAACTCCGTATGCCATGATTTTCGGGATCTCTTCAACCTTGACGATCTCAGCAGTTTTGCCGCTTTCCGCCACCGCTTTCTGCACATTATCGTATAGTGTCTTGCATTTTGCACAGCCGGTTCCCAGCACTTCGATTTTCATGATGTTCTCCTTTTTGATTACAGTATTGCGTTGAACAGATAACCGACACAAACAATTGCCAATGCTACTATCCCGAAAAACACCACCAGCAGCCGGTTTTTCAGTACGTTCTTCAAAATGATCGCCTCCGGCAGTGACAGCGCCGTAACCGCCATCATGAAGGCCAGCACAGTGCCGATGGCCATCCCCTTTTCCGTCAGGGCATGGACAATCGGGATAACCCCCGCAGCATTGCTGTAAAGCGGCACACCCAGCGCCACCGCTATCGGCACGGCAAGGGGATTGTCGCGACCGGCCCAACGCGCAAGAAAGTCTGCCGGAACGTAGCCATGAATAAAGGCTCCGAGGCCAACGCCGACCACCACATACGGCCAGATCTTTCTCAACAGCTCCAGTGTGTAGCCTCGGGCATAGTCCAGCTTCTCCCGGAAGCTCAGCTGCACGATCTCGGCGTTGCCGACCTGCATTTCCCACACATAATCCTGAACGTACTGCTCCATCTTCAGCTTACCTATGACAATACCTGCGACAACGGCAACCAGCAGGCCGGTTCCGATATAAATAAGGGCGATCTTCCAGCCGAACAACCCCCAGAGCATGATCAAGGCGACTTCGTTGACCATGGGGGAAGAAATGAGAAACGAGAAGGTCACGCCCAGCGGGACGCCCGACTCGACAAAGCCGATAAACAGCGGCACCGCCGAACAGGAGCAGAACGGGGTCACAATGCCCAGCAAGGCCGCCAGTACATTGCCGATGTATTCCCGTTTATGGGAAAGCAGGCGTTTGGTTTTTTCCGGAGGGAATGATGTGCGGATGATGGCCACGACAAAGATGATCGTCGTCAACAGCAGGAAAATCTTGATGGTGTCGTAGATGAAGAAATCAAGCGCTTCACCGGCGCGGGAGCCGGGAATAAGTCCGATTATCGAGAAAACGAGCCAGTCGGCGAATTGTTTGAGCATGTCAGCCTCGTTCCGGGCCGTTGATCAGGCCGCTGCGGACCTCTATTTCGCGCCTGACAATGGCAGTGGCCCGGTCAATGATTTCCATGACCTCGGGATGCTTGACGGCGTAGTAGATTTTGACCCCTTCCTTGCGGCGGGAGAGGATGCCGTGGGTCTGCATGTAGGCCAAGTGGCGCGAAGTATTGGACTGTTCTTCGTCAATGGCCGGAAAAATCTCGCAGACGCAACGTTCACCGTCGCGCAGAAAGTCGATAATCTTGAGCCGGGTCGGCTGGGCCAGCGATTTGAGCACATCGGCAAGATAGTGGGTGGCGGAACTCATGGCACCTCCGTTATTATATGATTATATAATCATATATGCCACAAACAGTCGGCGGTCAATAAAAAAGGCCGGCTCCCATCTTGTCGCCACACCAATATGCAGGTATACTTTCCCCATTATGAGAACTCCTCCTTCCCTGTTCGACAATCATCAGCATTGCGACTTGAGCCTGAGCGCCTGCCGCTACGACCAGCTCCGCTATGCGCTGGACCAGCATGCCATCGTCAGCGCCACCGACGAGCATGGCACCATTGTCGAAGCAAACGATAAATTCTGCGCTATCAGCGGCTACAGCCACGAAGAGCTGATCGGGCAAAATCACCGCATGGTGAAATCCGGCGTCCACCCCGAATCGCTCTACCGCAACATGTGGGGCACCATCACCAGCGGACAGGTCTGGCAGGGAACGGTGTGCAACCGCAAGAAAGACGGCAGCCTGTACTGGGTTGAAGCCACCATTGTGCCGATCAGGGATGACCAGGGGCATCCCTGGCGCTACATCTCCATCCGCACCGACATCACGGCACTGAAAATGAACGAGGCCCACCTGATTGCCGCCCGTGACGAGGCTCAGTCGGCCAACCACGCCAAGACCGTTTTTCTCTCCAATATGAGCCACGAACTGCGCACCCCGCTCAACGCCATCCTGGGTTTTGGCCAGCTTCTGGAAGCAGACCCTCAGCTGACTACCGACCAGCTCGATTCGGTACACGAGATGACCGGAGCCGGACGGCACCTGCTGGAGCTGGTCAATGAGGTGCTGGATCTGTCAAGTATCGAATCGGGGCGGCTGACCCTTTCCCCGGTGCCGATCATTCTGGATGAACTGATGGATGAATGCCTGCCGCTGGCATATCCCATGGCACAGGAGCGCGGGATAACCTTTTCGCTCCCGCCACGTTCCGGATGTACCATGATCGCCGACCGGGTTCGCCTGAAGCAGGCGATTGTCAATCTGCTCACCAACGCGGTCAAATATAACCGGCGCGAAGGCCTGGTACGCGTGGCGTACGAATTTCCCGACGAACACTGCATCCGGATCCATGTACATGACAACGGCGCCGGTGTCGCGCCGGAGCGGCTGTCCGAGCTGTTCCAGCCGTTTCACCGCCTGGGGCAGGAACTGGGCGAGGTGGATGGCACCGGGATCGGACTTGCCATCACCAAATGGTTGATTGAAGCAATGGGCGGACACGTTGGAGCCGCAAGCGTCCCCGGCCAGGGGAGCGATTTCTGGCTGGAGCTGCCGCATACATGAATAGAGGCCAGCCACATAATTCCCGCAACGCGCTGCCTCTTTTCCTGGCCCTGACCGTCGGCGGTCTGGCGGGAAACTATTTCAAATTCCCCATTTTCTTTAATATCGATTTTCTGTTCGGCAGCATCTTTGCCATGCTGGCGCTGCAGTTTCTGGGACCGGTGCGCGGCATGGCCGTCGCCCTGCTCAGCTGCAGCTACCTGTATTTCAGCTGGGGGCATCCCTACGCAATTATCATCATGACCGCCGAGGTCGCGGTTGTCGGCTGGCTGTCGCGACGGCGAAAGATGGGGTTGGTACTGGCCGATTCACTCTTCTGGATCTGCATCGGCATGCCGCTGGTATACCTGTTCTACCATCTCGTCATGCATACTCCGGCAAGCCACACCTCGATTATCATGACCAAACAGGCGGTGAACGGCATAGCCAATACGTTGGTCGCACGCCTATTTTTTACCGGATACATATTGCGAACCCGCTCCGGATTGATTTCATACCGCGAGATCGTCTACAACCTGCTGGCCTTTTTTGTTCTCTGTCCGACATTGATCATGCTGGGTGTCGGCAGTAGAACCGATTTAAACGAAACCGACCAGCGCATTCGCACCCTTCTCACGCATGATATCCGTCATGAAGCCGATATTCTGAATACCTGGGTGACCAACCGGAAAACCGCCATTGTCAATCTGGCGGAGATGGCAGCATTCCGCTCGCCACAGCAGTTGCAGCCCTACCTGGAACAGGCAAAGAAGGCCGACGGCAATTTTCTGCGCATCGGGCTGCTGAACAGCAACGCAACCACCACCGCCTATTTCCCCCTGTCGGACGAGCTGGGACAGAGCAACATCGGCAGGAGTTTTGCGGATCGTCCCTATGTCCCGCTTCTCAAACAGGCACAAACGCCAATGCTTTCAGAGGTTGTTCAGGGAAGAATGGGCACACCCACACCGATCGTCGCGATGCTGGCGCCGGTTATCGTGCGCGGGAAATTCAGCGGGTATGTTGCCGGGATTCTGAGTCTTAACCAGCCGCGTACCCATCTCGACAGGAGTTCGATCGAAAATGGCGCGCTGTATACCCTGATTGATAAAAACGGCACCGTCATAATGTCAAACCGTACCGGTGTGAAACCGATGACGACCTTTGTACGCGGCAAGGGTGAGCTCACCCGTCTGGATGAGGGGGTCAGCCGATGGGTCCCGTCAGCAATGCCCAACACCCCTGTTTCCGACCGGTGGATGAATTCGGTCTATTTTACGGAGGTCTCCATCGGCCCTCTTGCCGAATGGAGGCTGATTATCGAACAACCGGTAGCACCTTTTCAGAAGGCGCTCTATACGAACTATACCGGCAAACTGACGCTGCTGTTTCTTATTCTCCTCCTGTCGCTGGCGCTTGCCGAAGTGGTGAGCCGCCGAATTATGATCAACCTGGAAAAACTGCGGCAGATTACCCGCGCCCTTCCGGCCCGGCTGGCATCGGGTGCCGACATCACGTGGCCGGAGAGCGGCATCAAGGAAACGGACGAACTGAACAACAATTTTCAGGAGATGAGCGCCAGTATCCGGACGCATGTCAAGGAGCTGGAACAGCTGAATGTGTCACTGGAGGAACGGACCCGGCAGGTCGAGCAGCTGGCCCAGGAGCAGCGGATTATCCTGAGCACCATACCGATCGGCGCCAGTTTTCTCAAAGACCGGGTCATCCAGGCGGCCAACCCGGCTTTCGACACGATCATGGGATACCCGTTCGGGGAAACGATCGGGATGAATACCTCGGAATTGTATCCGGACCGGGAAACCTACGAAGGTGTCGGCAAAGAAGCCTACGCAACGGTTGCGAAAGGGGGCGCCTACACCACCGAGTCACTCATGAAACGCAAGGACGGCTCGCTGTTCTGGTGCAGCATCATGGGGCAGGCGGTCAACCCTCAGAAACTGGAGGATGGCTCCATCTGGATGCTTCAGGATATTTCGGAGCGAAAACTGGCGGAGCATATGCTCGTGGAATCGAACCAACAGCTTGAGGAGGCCCGGGAACAGGCGGAAACCGCCAACCGGGCCAAAAGCGAGTTTTTGTCCCGCATGAGCCACGAATTGCGTACGCCGATGAATGCCATTGTCGGTTTCACGCAGCTGCTGGAAGACAGTCCTGACCACCCGCTTTCCGAAGACCAGCGGGACAGCCTGCATGAAATCAGCACCGCCGGGTCGCACCTGCTTGAGCTGATCAACGAGATCCTCGATCTTGCCCGGATCGAAAGCGGCCGGCTGGTACTGTCGCTGGAACCGCTTGAGCTGGGAGATTTGTGCCGGGAGTGCCTCAGCCTGCTCACACCGTTGGCCGATCAGCGCAGCATTACCCTGTCAAGCTCCATCCCTCCCGAACTGCGCCTGCTCGCCGACCGCCGCAGGCTCCGGCAAGTCCTGCTCAACCTTATTTCAAACGGCATCAAGTACAACCGTGAAGCCGGTACCGTCGAGATCACCTGCGAGGTCGCAACCGGTTCGGTGGTACGAATCATGGTTCGTGACAGCGGTTCCGGCATCGACCCTGAGTTTCTGCCGCGCCTGTTTCATCCCTTTGAGCGGGCTGCCTCGGTTGATGGCCTGATTGAAGGCACCGGCATTGGCCTGGTTCTGGCAAAGCGCCTGACTGAAGCAATGGGAGGAACCATCGGCGTTGAAAGCACCCCCGGCAGCGGCAGCCTGTTCTGGGTAGACCTCCCCGTGACAGAGCATTGGGAGGAGCTGGAGGCTTCTCCCGATGCGCCGACGACACCTCTGGCCGTACCGTCCGCCCGAGCGCGGGTGGTACTGTATATCGAAGACAACCCGGCCAATATGCGGCTGGTGAAAAAAATCATTTCCGGGCTGGGGGGGATACAGCTGCTGACGGCAGAGACCGCGGAAGCGGGACTGCGGCTGGTGAAAACCAGCCCCCCTCACCTGATTCTGCTGGATATCAACCTGCCGGGTATGGACGGTTTCGAGGCGCTCGGCATCCTGCGGACGACCCCGGAGACACGGGATATTCCGGTGGTGGCGGTGACCGCCAATGCCATGCCGGACCAGGTAAAACGGGTCATAGCGGCCGGTTTTGACGACTGCCTGACCAAACCGATCAACCTGCAGCGGTTTGTTGCCGTGGTTGACGAACTGCTTGAAAAAACAGTTTCGGGAGAGAACCTATGATTGTATCGGACAAAATCGCTCATAACAGCAGGATCCTGATGGTTGATGATGAGCCGGTCAACCTGAAGCTGCTTGATAAAATGCTGCGGGCCGAGGGGTATACCAACCTGGTCTCCATCTCTGATCCCCGCACGGTTCTGGAATCCTACGGCGCCGCACCGACCGACCTGATCCTGCTCGACATCAACATGCCGTTCCTGAACGGCTACGAGGTCATGGCGCAGCTGAAGACACTTAATGACCCGCTCCTCCCCCCGATCCTGGTGCTGACAGCTCAGGGCAGCCGGGACTTCCTGATGCGCGCACTCAACGAGGGGGCGCGGGATTTTCTCAGCAAGCCGTTCGACCGGTACGAACTGATGGCCAGGGTCAGGAACCTGCTGGATGCACACCTGGCGCTGCGCCTGACCTTTGACCAGAAGGGGGTGCTGGAGGAGAGAGTGCGCATACGCACCGCCGAGGTGGTTCAGTCCCGCCTGGAAATCGTCCAGCGCCTTGGCCGCGCCTCGGAATACCGGGACAACGAGACGGGTCGCCATATCCTCCGCATGAGCCACTGTGCCGCCCTGCTGGCCAAGCAGATCGGCTGGAGTCAGGAGCAGTGCGACCTGATGCTGTATGCCAGCCCCATGCACGATCTGGGCAAGATCGGCATTTCCGACACGATTCTGCTGAAGCCGGCACGCCTGACGGACGATGAACGGACCATCATGGAGACCCACACCCTCATCGGCGCCGACATTCTGTCCGGCTCAAGCAACGAACTGCTTGAAACCGCCCGGGTCATAGCGCTGACCCACCACGAAAAATGGGACGGCAGCGGCTATCCCGGCAAACTGGCCGGCACGGAAATTCCGATTGAGGGGCGTATCGCCGCGATAGTAGACGTCTTTGACGCCCTCACCTCAAAACGCCCCTATAAAAAAGCGTGGCCCATTGAAGACGCTGTCGCGGACATGCGCGAGCAGAGCGGCCGCCATTTCGACCCGGAACTGGTGGAACAATTCCTCACGATTCTGCCGGGCGTCATCAAGATCGGCAAGTGTTTCTCCGAACCGTAACAGAGAAATCCTGACCACATAAAAACAGGTGATCATATCCCCGTCTCCCCGCACTTTCTTTAAACCAAAAACCGGCAATTCACTCTCGCAAAGGCGCAAAGGCGCAAAGACGCAAAGGAAGTCAAATCCGGCAGCAAAGTTGCAGAGCTCCTGGCCAACAAGCACAAGGGGAGAAACCGGCATGACTCAAGCAGCGGCAGGCAGCACCGTGACCATCAGCTATATCGGGACACTGGACAACGGCAGAATATTTCACAGCACCGAAACCCAGGGGCCACTGACCGTTGCTATCGGCTCCGGGCAGCTCTTTCCGGCGCTCGAACAGGCCATTATCGGCATGCGGGCCGGAGAGGTGAAGAACATTGAACTCACCGCCGCAGAAGCCTACGGTTCACGGCTACAGGAAAACATCATCCGGGTCGCCCGGAATACCTTTCCTGCCGGAAAAGAGATCATGGTTGGTCAGAAATTAAGCATCGAGTTCAAGGGTGGAACGTCGCGGGTCATGGTGGTGACGGCGGTAGATGGTGCAGAAGTCACTCTTGACGGCAATCACCCGCTGGCAGGGCTGGATCTGACCTTTGCCCTGAAGGTTGAGCAGGTGGAGTAACGTTTGACTTCTGAATGGAGGAATGATGCGGCAGAAATGCAAGCCGGACCGGTATGTTTCATTCGCCGGCATTGAAGGTGATAAAAATTCGCGCGAACTGATGAAAATGCTGCGGCGCCATATTGACGACCCGCTCAAGACCAACCGGTATTGGGAATTATTCAAAGACAAACTGGAACGGGTCGGAAAGCCGGTTGAGCATGGCGGCCGCTGTATGGATGAGTTGTATCTGATACACGCCTATATCAATAATATCAGGGAGCTGTTCGAGCTGTATGACGACCAAGCGGCACTGGTGCTGTTAGACAGGATTGAGGTTGAAAGCTGCTGACGCTGCAACATGAAAATGTTACTCTTTATTTTTTCAGCCCGGCATACAACAGAAAATTGTTCAGAAGCTGACCGGCTGTAACCCCGTATGGCAGGGCTGCCGCCAGGAAATCTCCAACCATACTCTCAACCTGCGCTGCCGTGTTGGTATCCCATGCGCACCAGTCACGAATGATCGCTTCGGTCACCTCGGGATGAAACTGGAGTCCCCAGGCGGAGCTGCCCACCCTGAACGCCTGATGCTGGCAGAGTGCTGAGGATGCCAGCAACACAGCGCCGCCGGGTATATCGAAACTGTCATGGTGCCACTGAAAAGTGGTAAACGTCTCCGCAATGCCGCTGAACAGATGGTCCTCTTCGCCTGCAGCCGTCAATGATACCGGCAGGGTACCCAGCTCTTCCCACCGGTTTGACACCACCTTCGCCCCCAGCGCAGCAGCGAGCAGCTGTCCCCCGAGACAGATGCCGAGATACGGGATGCGGGCAGCAACGACCTCACGAACGAGCTGTTTCAGATCCATAAGAAAAGGATGGCGCTGATCATCGTTTGCTCCCATGGCGCCACCCAGGACGATCAGGGCAGCGATCTCCTTAGGAGACGGCAGAATGCCGTCCCGGTGAGGGTGGTGGATGATATATGGGATGGCAAGATTGTCGATGATGTTGCCGGGCGGCACTTCGGGGTCGTTCTGGATGATATGAAGCAATTTTTTCATAAGGCGTACCGTTTGTTGCAGAGTTTTGAAACTACTGACTGATTACAAGAAAACGCTGATCGAAGCAAGCTTCCAGAAGCGGCTTCACATCCTGCCAGGCAAGCCCGCCTCCGCCGCAGCCGGGACGCGGAACGACAATCCACTGCCAGCCTGACCGGTCTGCCAACAGCCGCAGTTCCAGAGCGGAACGGGCAATGATGCGCAGGTCAGGGAGGGACCAGGGGGTTTCCTCCACCGGAAAGGTGGCGATGCCCCAGCCGAGATCGAATACATGGTTTCCCTGTTCCGCCAGCAATCTGCCCGCTGTTCCGGCAAGTCCGGGTAAACGGAGTGCCGCCTGGCGTGCCACACCCCGCCCAAAAATTGCCCGGCCGTCGCGGGTCAGCGAGCCGTTGGTGGTGATGACGATCACGGCCCTGCCGGCATACTCCCAGATGTCGCCTACCGCCTCAAACATTCCACGGCCGAGCCCCGCAGGTAATCGAACACATCTCCCCGGGTCGTTATGAAGCCCGGCATCACGTTGAGGATGTCCTCGACCAGATGCAGCACCTCGCCATCGACACTCGCCAGCTCATCCATGACGGCCGACAACATCGGCAGCACCTCGTACAGGTCGTGCCGGTTGAAAGGCGCAGGGTCGGGCAGCCCGGGAAACTTGGGCTCATCACGGCTGGCAACGTCCCGCGGATACCTGAATTTAAGGTCTGAGACTTTAAGGATAATCGGCATGATACCCTCCCCGGCTTTAATGTCCGCCGCAGCCGCCGCCACAACCACCGCCGCAGCCCGGCTTGACGATGTCTGCGGCCTTGGGTTTTTCGCACAACCGCAGGGCGGCCCGATCCACATACCAGCCACCATCTTCATGCTTTCCCTGCAGTTCGTTCAGCTTGATCATCATCAGCACCCGCATTTCAGTTGTTTCCAGCAGTAGCGCCGCCTCGGCAATGGGTACGAAACTTGTTCCTGCTTCACACATGATGTTTCTCCTTTTTGGTTCGACTCCGCTCACCAACCGATCTATTCTCTCACCAGTCGTACCAGACGAGCAGCAGAGACAGGCGGTCCCTGAGCGGAGTCGAAGGGTTACGCCGCCTTTGGCAGCATTTCTTCGCCAAGATAGATGGCTATCAGTTCACAATTGGTGAGATCGCGCTTTCGTTTGCACGACATGGCCCGGGTCCGTTCCAGAAGCGGTTCCGCCTGGCTGCGGCCAACAACGATACCCATGCTGCGATAGCGTTCGATCAACCCGCCGGTGCCGGAATGCTTGCCCACCACGATACTGCGGGTCAGCCCGACTTCTGCCGGGTCAAAACCCTCATAATTATGGGGGTCCTTGATGACACCGTCCGCATGCAGCCCCGATTCATGGGCAAATACCCGCGAACCGACCACCGGCTTGGAAACGGACAGCGGGCGATGGGATGCCTTGGCCACAAACAGCGACATCTCGCGGAAGCGGTGGGTATCGATGCCGACGTCAATCCCGCAAGCGTGCTTCATCCCCATGACCACCTCTTCCAGCGCCGCATTGCCGGCCCGTTCCCCCAGGCCGTTAATCGTGGTATTAACGAACTTCGCACCGGCCCGGATGCCAGCAATTGCGTTGGCAGTGGCCATGCCCAGGTCGTTGTGGGTGTGCACCTCGATATCAACTTCAGGAACCGCCTGACGCAGGTACGTCACCTTGTCGTACATGGCAAACGGATCCATGATGCCGAGCGTATCGCAGAAGCGGAAGCGGTCGCCACCCAGGGAGCGGGTTATTTCCATCAGCTCCACCAGGAAGGCCAGATCGGCCCGGCTGGCATCCTCTCCCCCAACTGATACATACAGGTCATGCTGCTTGGCAAAACCGAGCGCCACTTTCAGCTGTTCCTTGACCGCGGCGCGATCTTTGCGCAGTTTATGAACAATCATCTGGTCGGAGACCGATAGCGATATGTCTACTGCCTGCACACCGCAGGCGATACTTGCCTTAATTTCAGGCAGCAGAGCCCGGTTCCAGGTAATCAGACGGGCATTCAGGCCAAGATCGACCAGATTGCGGATGGACTCCTGCTCTTCCTTGCCCATGGCAGGGATGCCGCACTCGATTTCCCCGACACCGATGGAATCCAGCATGCGGGCAATGGCAATCTTCTCGCGTTTGGAGAAAACCACACCGGCGGTCTGTTCACCGTCCCGCAGCGTGGTGTCGTCAATAATAACCGGTGATGTCGTCATGGCGGTCCTCCTTAATAGAAAACGCCGCGCTCCGGTAACAGAGGGCGGCGTCGTTGCCGTTTCCAATTATTTAAAAAGGTATGCACCGATCATACCGAAATGAAATCATTCCTGCCCCGATTCTTGTCCAGCCGTTCCACAGCGCGGGAATTGAGTTTTCAGGGTTTGCAGGTATACTTTTTACGCATTGAATCGGATAGATGATTTATACTTTCTCCAGACCAGCAAAGGAGAACCGGTGACCACTATCAACAATTTCAATCTCGATGCCATGCAGATTCTGATTGTCGAAGACGATGCGGAAACAGCACGGCTGATCGCGCACATTCTTACGCAACATGGTGCCCGCGCAGAGGTTTCGTGCAGCGGAGAGGACGCCCTGGGCAGGTTCAGGGGACAGCGCTTCCCGTTGATCATTACCGACATCTGCATGCCCGGCATGGACGGGATTGAATTGGCAGGCCGAATCAGGAAAATTGACCGTGACACTCTCTTCATTGCGACCTCTGCCAGTCGCGAAACCGAATGCCTCATCTCTGCCATTGAACTCGGCTTCAGCGACTATCTTCTCAAACCGCTCACGGCAGAGAAGATTCTTCTGGCGGTAAAGCACTGCAGCGAAACAATTTCTGCTCATAAAGAACTGCAGTACGAACGAACCAAGTTCAAGACCGTTGTTGAGTCACTGAGCGAATGCCTTGCCATCAAGACGCTTGATCTGCAGATCAGTTACCAGAATCCGGCCATGACCGCCATGTTCGGCGATTTGTCCGGTGCGCCCTGCTACTCCATGTGGAGGCGCAAAGAGCCGTGTGAGAGCTGTCCGACCGTGCTGACCATGGCGGACGGCCTTCCCCATTCGGCTACCCGGAATTACATCCTTGATGGCCGGGTCATGACGGTGGAAACCGCCACGTCCCCCATAAAAGACCAGAACGGAGCTATAACCGGAACCGTGGAGATTATTCGCGACATCAGTGCACAGGCGCGGACTGAACGGCTCCTGCACAATATCGCCCGTGGTGTATCGGCAAAAATCGGAGCGGAGTATCTCCATTCCCTGACCAACTTTCTGACCGAGGCGTTGGAGATGGATTTTGCGCTCGTGGGCACGCTGAGCAAAGACGGCAACAGGGTGGAAACCCTTGCGTTCAGCCGCAAAGGAATCAACTGCGAGGAGCGCTCCTATGACCTCAAGGGAACACCGTGCCGGCAGGCGATTGATAACGGCATCCAGTTTTTTCCGAAGGATGCCGCGAAGCTTTTCCCGGACGATGCCGACCTGACAACACTCTCGATAGAGAGCTATTGCGGTGCGCCGCTGATCGACTCGAAGGGTGTCACGATTGGAATACTCTGCACCTTCCATACAGCCCCCATCTACCAGCAGGTGCTGGTAGGCGATATCATCAGTATTTTTGCCAGCCGCGCGGCAGCCGAACTCGAGCGCATACGCAACGAACAGACCATCCGCGACATGGCGTTTCATGATCCGCTTACGGGACTGTCAAACAGGCGGCTGTTCGAGGACCGGCTTGAGCAGGCCGTTGCCAAGTCAAGGCGATACTACATGAACTTCGGCCTGATTACGCTTGATCTGGATTACTTCAAGAAGATCAATGACACCCTCGGACATGATGCGGGCGACAAAGTGCTGATTGAGGCCGGGGAAAGAATCCGGGCCTGCTGCAAGCGCGACCTGGATACCATCAGCCGCTACGGCGGCGATGAATTCTGCATGATCATCACCGATTGCGGCAGCAGGGAACAGCTGGACGCGATTGCCCGGCAGATGCTGGAAAAGTTTGCGAGGCCGATCCTGATTCGGGGCATTGAGACACAGGTTACGGCGAGCATCGGCATCAGTATGTTTCCGGATGATGGCAATGACGCGGTCCAGCTTAAAATTGCATCGGACAGGGCCATGTATGCGGCCAAAAATGCCGGCAGGAATACGTATACGTTCAGTCCCCCCGACTCCGATTGAACACTTCTTATGAGAAGCCCGGTCAGTGACCGCAGACAGTGTGCTCACGAAGACCGATACCGATACGCCGGGACCCCGTTATGAGAATCGAAACGTACCAACAAGGTGAACGCGTTACCATCGACCCCGGCGAGTACTATTCCACCCGGAATCAGTCCGTCATCTCAACCCTGCTCGGCTCGTGCGTAGCCGCATGCCTGTACGATCCCAAACTCAAACTGATCGGCATGAATCATTTCATGCTCAGCAATCCCCGCTATTCGAGAGACCTGCCGATCCATATTTCGGAAGCAGGCCGTTATGGCATTCATGCCATGGAACTGCTGATCAACGACATGATGGTAAAGGGAACCACCCGCATTCGGCTGCGGGCAAAGATATTCGGGGGCGCCTCCATCATGAACCGGGACACCGACAACAGCAACTTTGTCTGCGTCGGGCCGGTCAACTGCAAATTCATCCGTGAGTATCTGGAGAGCGAGAATATCCCGATTGATGCGGAAGATCTTGGCGGTGATTTCGGCAGGGTAATCCATTTTTCCAATGGCGATTTTGCCGTGCACCGGAGGAAAATCGGGGGAGCGCGCAGCAAACTTCTGGGACAGCGTGATAGGGAGTGCTGGCAGAACTCCATAGAACGTCAACAGAGCGCCCTGCCGCAGATTGACCTGTGGTAAACAACCATGCCCCTCGACACGAGGAGAAAATTCCTGTATCACCCTGTATACATGACCCAACTATTCAACATTTTGGATTCCCATGAGTAGTGCTGCCTTGAAAAAAATGCTCCCGTTTCCCTGGCTTGCTCTTGCCCTGTTCCTGTGTGCCGCCGGGGGATTCATCAGCTATTCACTCTATCTGGATCACGAACGCATCGACATGCATGAGCGGCAGCGTCTGGCCGCTCAGGCCAAAGTTATCGAAAAGAATCTTGTCCTGCAGCTGAATGGCATCTACCGGGCACTTTCCGGCATCCGCGGCGATCATCGTTACAACAGTGACGTGGTCAATCAGCGGCTCGCCCTGCTGTGCAACGCCATTCCGGGTATCCGTACCCTTTCCATCACAAACGGCGAAGGGGTTGTTTCGGCATCCAGCCGGAAGGAACTTATCGGAAAGAATATCAGTTCCCGTGACTGTTTTCTGACCCCGCGTATGATCGGCAACCCCTCCGTGCTGTACATTTCCCCTCCTTTCAAAACAGAGCCCGGTACCTTTGCCATGAACGTGACGCTGATGATACCCGGACCGCAGGGAGCGTTTGCCGGTGTCGTTACCGCCGCATTGGACCCCGGCTATTTCGGGGCATTACTCAGTTCGGTACACTATGCTCCCGACATGTGGTCGGCCTTGGCTCATGGCGACGGCAAGCTGTTCCTGATAGTTCCCGACAAACCGGGGCTGACCGGACTCGATTTGACCCAGCCCGGTTCGTTTTTCAGCCGCCACAGGGATAGCGGCAAACCGGACTCTGTATTGCTCGGCACGACGTATGCCACCGGCGAGGAAAAGATGATGGCCCAGCGCACCATCAAACCAACGGATCTGCCCATGGACAAGCCGTTCGTGGTCGCGGTGACAAGAGATGTGTCAGCCCTGTTCGCCGACTGGCATCGGGAGGTCATGACAAAAGCGGCCCAGTTCGCCGCACTGGTGTTGGCCATGACATCAGCCCTGTATCTGTATCAGCGGCGGCAGCGAAACTTTGAGGTTATTTCCGCACGCTACCTGGGAGAACTGGTTGAAGCGAAGGAAACGGCACAACGTGCCAACGAAGCCAAAAGCCGCCTGCTGGCCACGGTTGCCCATGAGTTCCGAACCCCGTTGAGCCTTCTCACCAGCAGTACCGATATACTAGACCGCTATGGCGAGCGCTTGAGCCGTGAAGAGCACGCCCAGCAGCGTGATCACATCCGCAACGCGGCGCAGCAAATGACAGCCCTTGTCGCTTCGGTATTATCGTTAAACCGTCTGGAAACCCAACATTTCCAGAACAACCCGGTGGCACTGGATGTTGGCCGTTTTTTCCGCAAACTTGCCAATGAAGTAAAGACCGTATTTTCTTCCGGACAGACGTTTCGAGTGACCATTGACGAAACCTGTGGTACCGTACTGCTGGATGAGGTTCTGCTGCGCCGGGTGGTAGAAAACCTGCTGACCAATGCTTTCCGGTACACTCCCGCGACCGGGTCTGTTTCGTTGCACGTCAGCCGGGAGCAGAACCTGCTCCGGGTGGTCGTCATGGATTCCGGCATCGGTATCCCTGAAGAGTGCCACCAGAAAATATTCGGAGCCTTTTTCCGTTGCGACAATGTAGAGGCGCGCCGTGGCCTGGGCTTGGGACTGTCCATTGTTCACGACGCCCTGGCTTGCATGGGAGGCACGATTACGGTGGAAAGCGCCATTAATGAAGGTACGACCATGCGGGTGGAAATTCCGGTCTCAGACCTGCACGATATAAAGGAGAAAACATTATGAATTCAATCCTGATTATTGAAGACGACCCGTCCATCTGCAGCAACATGGAGCTGATCCTCCGAATGGAAGGATTTGCGATTACTGCAGTCGACAGCGGACAGAAAGCTTTCGACATAATCCGCAAAACCCCGCCGGATCTAATTCTGTGCGACATCCTGATGCCGGAGATGGATGGTCATGCGTTTCTGGAGCTGCTGAAACAGGAGCGTGAATATGCCGATATTCCCTTTATTTTCGTTACCGCATTGGGAGATCGAAACGACATGCGTCAGGGGATGGCCGCTGGGGCGGACGACTATCTGAGCAAGCCTTTTACCGCTGAAGAACTGGTGACTGCCGTAAAAGGGCGTTTGAGCCGCCATGACTCAATAATCAACCATAAGACAAGAAGCGCATTTAAGGAAGAATACGCGTTTCTGCAAAAGCAGATTTCCCCCCGGGAGCGAGAGGTCTTACTGCTGGTCGGAAAAGGTGCCACATCCAAGGAAATTGCCGAACAACTGGGCATCAGCCAGCGGACGGCCGAAGTGCACCGTGCAAACCTGATGAACAAGCTGAATGCCAGCAATGCCGCCATGCTGTCCCGCTGGGCGGTGATTGCCGAAATGGTGTAAAACTCCCCATCGCCACAACCGGAGACATCTCTAGGTACAATCGAGATCAAGGCTGTGGTTCAACTGGTCTTCCTCAACGCCCGGAATCAGCCGACTGACAGCAGCGACTGCCAGTCGGCATTCCCCCCACTTTTGCCGCCAGATAACTATTTATCCCGAAACAACTTTAAAAATTATTTATTTTTTACGTAGTTTTGTCTATAGACAAATGCTGTTTTATCCTGTAAAACCAACACCCGTGCAAATCGATCTATTTTAACTTGTTTGGTGCAACGTAACACAGTCCCATATTTTTGCTGTTAGAGGTATCTACATGGATTCATTGAAAATGAAGACGCAACTGATTGTTGGTTTTGGCATTGTTGTGCTGTTTCTGGCTATTATTTCCGGGATCAGCTATTGGGGTCTGAGCAGATTACAGTCCAAGATTGTCACCATCACTGAAACAAGCGACAAGCTGGTGGAGTATGCCCAGCGGTCCCGCGCCAATATCAACATGCTGCGCCGCTATGAAAAAGACCTGTTCATCAATATCGAAGATGCCGCCAAGGTTGAAGAGTACAAGAAAAAATGGGGCGATGCCCTGGAGCATACCCGCAAGCGCACAGCGGCCATGACCCCGTTGCTGGAAGCACAAAAGGACAAGGATGCCGTTGCCGCCATTGAAAAAAACATTGCCGCCTATGCCGACGGCTTCAACAAAGTCTATGAACAGATAAAATCCGGCGGGATTACGACGACCCAGGATGCCAACAAGGCAATCGGCGCCTACAAGGAAGTCACCCATCAATCGGAGAAACTGGTGGGTGATCTAGCCGAACAAATCGACAAGCAGAGTGATCTTGATGTCAAGGAGGTTGTTGCCGACGGCCTCAAGATAAAACTGGTGATGGCAGTGCTGTCGCTGTGTGCCGTGATTGCGGCCCTGGCACAGGCAGCGCTGATCACCAATTCCATTATCAAAAAACTGGGGGGCGATCCGTCCGATGTCCGGAATATTTGCCGGGCGGTTGCCGACGGCAATCTTACGGTTCGTGTTCCGGTGAAAGCCGGCGACAGCAGTAGTGTCATGGCAGCTATGAAAAGCATGACCGACAACCTGCACACCATCGTCAACCAACTGTCATCCACATCATCACAGGTGGCCGCCGCCGCCAACCAGCTTACCTCCACCGCACACAACATCGCCGACGGGGCGGAAGAGGTCGTGGCGCAGACCACCACCGTAGCCACCGCCGGCGAAGAGATGTCGGCCACCTCCGGCGACATTGCCCAGAACTGCCAGATGGCGGCAGAAAGTGCCCAGCGCGCATCCCAGTCGGCTCAGAACGGCGCCGAGGTAGTCGAGCGTAGCGTCAGGGTCATGGGGCAGATTGCCGAGCGGGTGCAAGAATCGGCCAAAACCGTCGAAAGCCTGGGCGAGCGCAGTGAACAGATCGGCAACATCATCGGCACCATTGAAGACATCGCCGACCAGACCAACCTGCTGGCGCTGAACGCCGCCATCGAGGCTGCCCGCGCCGGCGAACAGGGGCGCGGTTTTGCCGTTGTTGCCGACGAGGTACGAGCCCTGGCCGAGCGCACCACCCGCGCCACCCGCGAGATCGGCGAAATGATCAAGGCTATCCAGAGCGAAACCAAAAACGCCGTTGCCGCCATGGAGCAAGGAGTGCACCAGGTTGAAAACGGCACCATGGAGGCCGCCAAATCGGGCCAGGCGCTTGAAGATATTCTCCAGCAGATCAACGATGTCACCATGCAGGTCAACCAGATCGCCACCGCCGCCGAAGAGCAGACCGCCACCACCAGCGAGATTTCCAGCAACATAATGATGATTACCGAAGTGGTGCAACGAACCTCGCACGGCGCTCACGAGACATCAACAGCAGCGGCCCAGCTGAACGGCAATGCCGTGGAGCTTCAGCGGCTGGTGCGGCAGTTCACTCTGTAGCAACCATTGTTTCTGCCCCGGTTGATTTTGCCGGGGCAGAAACAAAACACTTCCTACCCGCAACTCCCCATCGTCGCAAGCCCATAGATCAACTCCGGCCTATAATCAGGTTTTTTGCCCGCGTACATCAGTTCGTTGCTGCCGGCAATCCTCATGTTTTTACGGTTAAAGAGACGAAGCGCAGAACGATTGGAAGCCGGTGCATCCACCAGAACCTTTGTCCCGAGAGCAACCGTTTTTGCCGCATCATTCAGCATGCGTCCCGCAACGCCGGCGTCCAGTGCCGAGAACGGCCCGAACTGGCGGGCGGTGGCAGACGGCTGTATGACGATGAAACCGGACTCGTCAAGCAGCAGCTCGCCGCGACTGACCGTAGCAGTCAGCAGAGCATCTCTCCGGTCGCCCCACGCCTGGCAGTCAATGCCACTGGCTAAAGAGTGATTACTGTCTCTCCTGCCATTGTATCCGGTGTTCGCATGACGCCGGCGACCGCTGCCGACCCAGCGAATAATCGTATCAACACGGCTGAAGCCGAATTTTTCGTAGAGCGGTTGTCCTGATTTCGACGCGGTCAGCCAGACCGTTTCCACACCTTCTGAATGCAGTGCATCAAGGGCACACGTGAACAGCCGTTCGCCGATTTTCTGCCCGCGAAATTCCGCCGCTACGATCAGATTGCCGATCCAGCCGCTCCGGTCATGACGCAACGAGGTAACAAAGCCGGCAACTTCGCCGTTATCCCCCCGGGCAGCAAAACACCCTCGGGAAAACGCACCCAGCAAAAACTCGAACTCCCACGGTTCGGCCACCCAGTTCTCCGCTGTCGCCAGCTTCAGAAACGACGCGATATCGGCCCGGACAAACGGCTCGATATTCATGGTGACGGGCAGGCGGCTTCAGCAATCGTCATGTTCAGATCCTGTCCGATCAGGCCAATGGCATCGGCCCGGCACTGCTTGCAATGCGCAAACTGGCCGATAATACCCTCGTTGGCTTTTCTGGTTTCGGCCAGATAGCTCTCGCTTGGCGGCACCACATGTGCCAGCTCTGCCTGGGGAATAATCGGCATGATGTTCATGACAAAGGCGCCCAGTTCCTTGACCCGTGCCGCAATCAGCGGTATCTGGCTGTCGTTGATTCCCGGCGTCAGGACCGTATTGACCTTGATCGTCAATCCCAGTTCACCGGCCCGCTTCAAACCTTCAAACTGGTTACGGATCAGTATCTGTGCCCCTTCAACTCCGGTGTAGTGTTTCCCGTGATAGATCACGTGGCGGTAGATCTGGGCGCCGATCTCCGGATCAACCGCGTTGATCGTCACCGTCAGACTGTGCAGCCCCATTTCATACAGCCGTTCAATGGACTCCGGGAGCAGCAGGCCGTTGGTGCTGAGGCAGAGCATCAGATGGGGAAACTCTTCCTTGACCATCCGGAACGTCTCGAAGGTTTCTTCATTGGCCAGCGGATCACCAGGTCCGGCAATGCCGATGACCTTGATGATCGGCCCGGCCACCGGGCTGGCCATGACTTCACGGACTTTTACGATGGCCTCCTGTGGCATCAGGATGCGGCTGGTAACGCCGGGACGGGATTCATTGGCGCAGTCATGTTTGCGGGAGCAGTAACCGCATTTGATGTTGCATTGCGGCGCCACCGCCAGATGCATCCGTCCGTTTTTATGATGGTTGCCGCCAAAGCAGGGATGCCCCTGGATCTTGTTCTTCATCTCGCACGCAGTCGCCATATACTTGCTCCTTTCACACAAAAAAAGCCCGCTGGGTATAATCCCGCGGGCGTCGTTGCCTTCATGAGGGTATAGGCATAATGTGTGCCATCGTTTGTGTAATGAGACGAAGAGGCAGATAACTCCTGATAAACAGAGCCTTTGTGCGTTGCGGGTGGTGTGCGGTACCAGCGTACACCTCACATCTCGCCCGCTCCATCTGCACGTAAATTGTGCAGACAGAGATGGATTGTGAATTGCATAGCCCTCTGCTTCACCGTTCCTTTGTGAAATCGCTGTTCAAGAAAGGTTCTCCATGTTCCACCGGCTCAACCGTGATGAAATCAGTGACCGCGCCCGTGCCGCCTTCATCGGCATGGCCATCGGGGATGCCCTGGGTGCCACGGTCGAATTCATGACCGCATCGGAGATTGCCTCAAAATACGGCACCTTTAAAGATATTGTCGGAGGGGGATGGCTGCGTCTGAAGCCGGGACAGGTAACCGACGACACGGAAATGGCGCTCTGCATCGGTCGGGCAATTATCAAAAACCAGGGATGGTCGGTTGAAGCAATTGCGGATAACTTTGCCGCCTGGCTCAAGTCACGTCCGGTTGACTGCGGCGATACCTGCCGCAAGGGAATACGCGCCTATCTGTTGCATGGCCAGCTGGAATCACCGCCAAATGAATGGGATGCAGGCAACGGGGCAGCCATGCGCATTCTTCCGGCAGTACTCTATTCACTCCCCGACGAAGAGCTGCTGAAAAAGTACGTGATCGAGCAGGCACACATCACCCACAACAATCCGGTTTCGGATGCCGCCTGTCTCTGTCTGGGGCAGATGCTGCATGCCGCGCTGTGCGGCGCCGAGAAGACCCGTTTGCGCCGCCATGCCGACGGGCTGACGGTCAGATTCCCCACCTTTACCTTCGTGCCGTATCGCGGTCTGGCAACCGGGTACGTGGTCGATACCATACAGACGGTGTTTCACTGGTTTTTTCGGGGCAGGAATTTTGAAGAGTGTTTGGTGGGGACGGTTAATCAGGGCGCGGATGCTGATACAACCGGCGCCATCTGCGGCATGCTGGCCGGAGCATATTATGGCATGGACGCGATCCCGAAGCGGTGGGTCAGGAAACTGGACAGAGCAGTGCTTGCTGAAATAGAGGTGATGGTTGAACGGCTGATTGCCGCGAGCCCGGCCGGGAGAATCTGGTGAGGAGTGAGGAGCTTTCGCTCACTCTTAACTCTTAACTCCTCACCCCTCACCGGTTCCACTACCCTTCCTTCAAAACCATATCCGCAACCTGGCGCAACGACTTACGCTTATCCATGGCGCTCTTCTGCATGATGCGGTAAGCATCAGCTTCTGAAATCCGGTTTTTCTCCATCAGAAGCCCTTTGGCCTTCTCAATGATCTTGCGGTTTTCGATGAGCTCGTTCAGATCTTCAATTTTCTCTTTCAGACCTTCAACTTCCTCAACATGCTGCAGGGCAATTTCAATGGCGGGCAACAGATCCTGCTGCCGCAACGGCTTGGTTAAAAAAGCGGCAATTCCGGCGGTCGATGCCCTTTTAACAGTCGCAGCGTCACAGGCGCTGGTCAGCAGCATGATCGGAATTTTCAGCTTTTTGCGGATCTCGGAAGCGGCGCTTATGCCATCCATCCCCGGCATTGCCACATCCAGAATCGCCATGTCAGGAAAACTTGCCAGGGCCAGCTCCACGGCCTTTGCGCCATCACCGCACTCCAGTACCTCATCGAATCCCAGATCAACCAGCATGCTTTTCAGGGTTGTCCGGATAAGCGGTTCGTCGTCACAAATCAGTATGGATTTACTCATGGTTATATCCTCCGTACCTGGGAGATAGCATGAGGCGTGCCACTTGGCGAAAACCGGTTTTCATGCAAGCACACCGGACGGGCCGGAACACATCCCGGCCCATCCGGTGTGGCTAGAATACAAACCCTAATGTCAGTTGAAATTTGTCATTATCAAGCGGAGTTTCACCGACGCTCCGGTGGTCGCCATAGAACTGGTAGTCGGCCTTGATCGATACGGTGGTGGTCGGTTTGAAGTGCAGGCCGACTGTTGTGTAGTTGCGGTCATAGCGGCCGCTGATCGTGCCCGGGTCAACCACTCCTCCCTGCTGGGTGTTGAATTCGGACCAGCGGGCAAACAGGATTGCATCGGAATTCGCCAGCTTTCCTTTCTTCATTCCTTGCGGCATGACATGCCACCCGCCTTCGATCCAGTATCCGGACATGCGGTGCCCGATGTCGCTTATCCCCAGCGCAGCCGGATCATCCTGGTAGATGAAGACGTACTCTCCGGCAAGATCGAGATTACCCAATGAATAGCTGCCATCGAACGCCGCAACGGTTGTGTATGCGGACGTATCCTTGCCAGAGTTGCCGGTGTAAAAAGACAGGTTGGTCCTGAGGTTTGCCAGTGGCTGAAGATCCAGGCGTCCGGCCAGCGCCTTGCCGTTATTGTTGTCCACATTAAGATTCTGCCGTCCGTTACGTATCCCTTTCCCTGCCGAGAAGCGGCTGCCGTCCAGCCCGTTCATCACGTACAACTGGTAGCTGGCCTTGTCACTCAGATCGCCATGGATGCCGGCGCCCATCTCCGACCAGGTGGATGGGATCAGAAATTGATCAAGCTGTGGGCGCTCCCCGGAATTAAAGTTGGTCGGCTCGTGGTTGAGGTTGATCGCGCCGAGCGGCACCAACATGACGCCGGCCTTGACATTGAACTGCCGGGAAAGTTTAAAATCAAGAAAAGCCTGTTCTACCGCTGCTTCGCCAGAAAGCTCATTATCCTTGTTCAGCTCGTCCTTGACGCCGCCATGCTCCCACTCAAGCTCACTATTGAAGGTGATCCAATCACTCAACGGCGATTCAACATACAGAACGATGCGATGTGGATCGAAATTATTGCCCCCCTTGTCATTACTGTTGTTTCTGCGAGATGTGTACTTCAGCTCTCCATAGCCGCCGAATCTTGTTTTATCCGGAAACGCCTTGATACTGCCATCAACCTTTGCCTCGCCCTGCGCAGGCGGGGCGACCGCTTGAACCGCCTGCGGCTTGTCGAATGAATTCAGCTGCATCTTCATCTCATCCATCTGCTTCTGAAGTTCTTCAATGGTTGCTGCCGCCCGGGCATCAGGTATGGCAGACAACAGGATAAGTGCGGCAACGGCGATCACGGGAAACATCTTCTTCATGGTTCTTCTCCTTGGTGGGTATTTTTGCATCCGATTGACTGCAAATGATAATCATTATCAATTGTATGGTAAAAAAATGCGGCGCTCTTGTGTACTGAGAAACCTTACTTCCGGCAACTCAGATGGGTGAAACGCCGCGTATTATGCGATTAATAGCATTATGCCTTCAGTTTTTATGGTGGCTCAGGATCTGAATGAAAGGTAGTTATGACTTCCAGACGCCTGCGCTGCTTGATGTTGAATTTTGTTATCAATAACTGAAGAAGCTGATGCCTGTCAAGATATTTTAAAGGGGCAAGACAGAGAACTGACGTGGTAAATAAGGCGCTGACACAGGCAACAACAGGGATACAGCTGGTTCGGAAAAACTATGGAGAGAAAAAGTTATGCAGGTTCTTCCAGATTGTCTTCAAGGAGCGGAATAATCACGACCTTGATCTTGCCCTTGCCCCACAGCCCGATTTTCTTGGCGGCAGCCCGGGAGAGGTCGATGAAATGAAAGGACTTGGGGGCGCAACGGTCGGTAATGGTGACGTGGACTTCCTGCTTGCTGGTCGGATTGACCACCCGTACCACTGTGCCGAGCGGCAGGCTTTGATGGGCAGCGGTCATTTTTTCAGGGTTGTAGCGCAGGCCGGAGGTTGTTCGGCGCCCCTCAAAACGGCGGGCATAGTACGAAGCAAACCCTTCGACTGATTCAAACGAACTGCTCTTCTTGACCAGCTCTTCCAGGTTGGTTACCGAAGCTGCGGAAAGCTCCTTGAGCAGGGTCAGGTCGCTCCCCGGAAGCTCATCCGCAAGAGCCGTAGATAATGAAAAAAACGCGGAGAAAACGGCCAGACTTGCGACTATCATATTGAAATATAATCGATTCATGCAGGTACTTATACAATACCGGCACGCTTTGGTCAAGTTTTGCGCAGATATTCAGCTATGCCGTCCTGCAAGCCGCGGGGCTCAAAACCGAAGACGTGCTGCCATGCCCCGTCGCAGATACTCTCTTCAAGCAGCATCTGGAGCTGATCCATGGTGATCGGAAACTGCGGTACATTCTGCAGTACCGGAACTACCAGCTTCATCAGCCCCAGAGGGAGGTGTGGCATTATCGGCTTTGGCCGTCCCAAGGTGACCGCAATCGTATCGAGCAGTTCCTCGTAGCTCAGACGGTCATTGCCGCACAGCTCATAGGTCTGCCCGATTGTCTCGGGCATTTCCAGGGATCGGACAAAACAGCGGGCCACATCATCGGCATGAATCGGCTGCAGCCGGTAGCTGCCGCTGCCGATGACCGGCATGAGAGGAGCAAGCCGCAACTGCGCTGCCAGCATATTGATAAAGGCGTCGCGCGGCCCGAAAATCAGCGAAGGACGAAAGATCGTCCACTCCAAAGAACTTTCCCGCACCATTTCCTCGGCACGCCACTTGGTCTGGTGATAGGCCGACACCGCGTCCGGCCTCGTTCCCAGGGCCGACATCTGAAGATAGCGAGTTATTCCGGCCCTGCGTGCCGCTTCAAGCATGTTGGCCGTGGCCTGAACATGCAGACGTTCGAAGGTGGCACCTCGCGAAGGAAATTCGCGGATAATTCCGACCAGATTTATCACGGCATCACAGCCGCTCACCTCTACGGCAAAACTCTCCAGACGTGCAATATCCCCTTCTGCATAGGTGATACCGTTCTCCTGAACACCCGCTTTGCTGCGATGAACGAGCAGACGTACCTCATGGCCGCTCTCTCGGAGGGCACGACAGACATGCTCTCCGACAAAGCCGGTACCGCCACTGACAAAAACCTTCATGGTGTCACCTCCGAAAAATCAACAAGCATATCATTCAATGGGTGGTTTCCGAGCATTCGGTGCGTTCCCAGGAATCGAGCTCACCGGTGGCCAGCCGCACCTGAACGGTTTCACCAGCCTCGGTACAGCCGAACGAAACACCGATCTCCCCCGTTTTCAGATTTCTGAGGACCACCGGCTCTTCCCGCTGCTCGGTCCAGTAGCATACCTTGTTGTATTGCGCAGTTTTCATGATTCATACCTGCCTTTCACACCTGCCAGCCGCTCTATAAATCAAAGCGGACGCATATTGGAGAACTCACCCCACTCAAGAAAGCAGTGCGGTGCTTCGACAAATTCGTAAATCCCCTCTATCTCTTCCAGATGCCGCTTCTCGTCTCTGACAAACCAGTCGAGCAGAGCTTTGACCTTCTCACCGGTCTCCACTTTCGCCATACCCTCGCAGAGTCTGATCATCTCATCCTCGGCATGTACCACATGCTCAAAACCATCCCGGTCATTACGCATTTCCTTGACCAGATCATGGTTGAATAGTGCCATACGGCAGCCGTTAATGACGTGCTCGGCACGCTCGGTCAGTTCCGATTTCAAATCATCGCCCAAGGCGTCGCCCTTCATGTTTTCAAGCAAGCCAAGGTGCCGCGTGCGCGTATCAGCCAGCAGTTCGTACAATTCCCGTAATTCCGGGTCGGTGGTTTCGGCCGCAAGAGTTTTGTAGAAACTGAGGCAGTCGTTTTCAAAGCCGGTTAAAAATTCAAGTGTGTTCATACAACTCACCTCCTTTTACTAGGTACAGTATAGCACGGAGATGGAAATAAGACTAAAAAAGTCTTCAACACTGTTTCAGATGATTTTCTGCACGATCAGGATGATAGTCAGCGCCAGCGGGAAAAGACTGAAGATGGGGAACTGCAGACGTTCGGAGCGAACAAGTACGGCCACAACCGGAATCAGGGAGGTCAGCAGGAACCAGGGTGCCATGGGGCTGGCAATGCAGCCGAGAGCCGGCAGCAAAATGGTCGCCGCAACCATGGCCGTCAACCAGAGAAGAAAGAGGGCCGCCCGGCCAGACGGCATGGCGCAAAATTCAACCAGCCGGATCCCCGCTTTGAGATAATCTGCCTCATGCCGATTTTGCAGCAGCCAGAAGTGCGGTATCTGCCAGATGAAGAGCAGTCCGGCCAGGATAATGATGCGATAATCCGTCAGGCCCCCTCCAGCCAGCGACCAGCCGATTAGTGGTGGAAATGCGCCGCAGAGCGCGCCGAGCGGCAGGGCGAGAGCGGTTTTCTGTTTGAGCGGGGTGTACACGGCAAGATACCAGACCAGCGCTGAGATACCGAGCAGGATCGGGAGTAAACCGCCGGTTGCAGAGAGGGTGGCAAGGCCGGCCAGAATGGTGCCGATACCGGCAAGGAGGACGGCTGAGGTGGACAGGCGGCCTTGCGGGAGCGGGCGCAGCATGGTGCGGGTCATCAGAGCATCGACGTCGCGTTCCAGCAGCTGATTGAGAGCCGAACCTCCCATGGCGAGCAGCGTTACCCCGCTGCAACCTGCCAGCAAAGTTGCCGCCGGCACGGACGCGGGAAAGAGGCAGGCGCCTCCAACGGCGGTCACGCCGTTCAAAAGCGCCAGACGCGGGCGGAACAGTTTTGCGAGGTGTGAATTCATGGTTCTTCCACCTATTTCAGGGTTTCCATGTACTCCACCAGCGCCTCGACTTCTTCTTTCTTAAGATCGCCGAAGGCCGGCATAACCGGCGGGAACCCCTTGACCAGATCAGCGTGGGGATCAACAATTGACCGGTGCAGATACGGCTCATCCACTGTAATGGTGCGCTCGGCCCCCTTGGTAACTACCACCTCACTACGTCCCATGATCCCCTTGAAACTGGGCCCCACGCCGTGCGAACCATCCAGAGAATGGCATCCCAGGCACCCCTTCTCCCGGGCAAGTTTTGCACCGTCGATACGCACTCCACCCAAGCCCGCCGCGTGGCTGTGTTCCAGCCACTCCTCGAAGTCTTTCGGAGGCAGCGCCTCGACCGTGGTAATCATGGCCGAATGGCCGGTGCCGCAGTACTGGGAGCAGAACAGATCGTAACTGCCCGGCTTCGTCGCCACGAACCAGGCATGATTGGGCATCCCCGGCACCACATCACGCTTGACCCGGAAAGCGGGGAGGAAGAATCCATGGATCACGTCCTGCGAGACCAGCTCAACCCGCACCGGCCTGCCGACCGGCACATACAGCTTGGGGCTGGTAACGCCCCCGCCGTAGCTGAACGTCCAGGACCACATGCGCGCCGTGGCGGTCACCGGCAGCGCGCCCTTCGGCACGGTGCGCAGCACCAGGTACCCTTTCCAGCCGTACCAGAACATGGCCAGCACCAGCAGGGTCGGCAGTACGATCCAGACGATCTCCAGCCAGAGGTTGCCGTCAGCCCGGGAGGTTGGCTGCGGTGAACGGGAGCGGTGGTAGCGCAGCACGAAAACCAGCATGGTTATGGTAATGCCGAGCAGCAACACCAGGCAGGCTCCGAAGAGATACAAAAAGACCGGATTAACGGCATCGGCGGTCGATATGAGCGGTAGTTGGTTCACGTCAATCCCTATCGGTACAGAACGTCAAAAAAGGTGAAACCGATGAAAATGGCCAGTGTTGCCAGCGTAAGGAACAACAGCCAGCGCAGCAGCCGCCCTTCATACTGCATGTGCATGAAAACAGCGATTACCAGAGCGGCTTTGGCACAGGCGATTGTCAGCGCCACCATCACCTTGAAACCGCCCAGTTCCACGCGGGTAACCGCCACGGTCACGGCGGTCAAGGCCAGCAGTACAAGCCAGACGAGGGCAAGTTTTTTATAGCTGACGATGTGGTGCGGTTGTTCGTTCATACACTTTCCGTATTTGTTGCGATGTAGGCCTGGCCAGGATGGTTGGGAGCATCTGAAAAACGGAGCCGTAATAGCCCTTCTCGTACCATTGGTCCAAGGAAAACACTTCTGAGGCGTACCGGGTTACGATTCAGGAGACGGGCCAGCTGCTCAACAGTAAGATAATGACCTGTACACAAGCGCAATAATCCTGATCTCATTTCAGTTGGAGGTACTTTCCCCTTTTTGGCTATGGAGGCAGCCAGCAGACGTAAATCATCATTTTCATCGTCCAAACGTATGGAGTCCTCAGTCAAACGTATGGAGTCCTCAGTCAAACGTATGGAGTCACCTTCCAAATGTATGGAGTCCTCACTCTTATGTGGGGAGTCTGTATGATCAAAAAGAGAGGGTGCCTTGTCGCCTGTACCAAGGTGATAGGTCGCCCAACGCCGCCGATTATCCGAAACGAGCAAACCACGTTCGCACAGGCGGGTCAGCATTCGCGAAATCTCGACGGGATGGTCAGGCAGTAATTCCTGAAGCCGGATATTGGAAACCTGGTTTTCCAACGCCGCAGTGGCAAGTGCCTGAAGTTCTGAAGGTGTGAGCGAATCTATTGCACCGCCAAGCATGGCGCGGAGGTGCGAAAGTGTCTCTTCCGGGATAAGGCTAACCATCGGCAGTACCAGCTCAACACGATTTGGCCGGTCATGGCATTCCAGCTTGGGAGCGCGCCAGCGGTTCAGGCGCCATCCTGTCCTGATTTTGTCGGCCCCGGATCCGGCCTGTTCGCCACGGCCAATCAAGGCAAACATTTTCTGTAACGACCTGTTACGGCATTCACTGACACCGCCACGGTGATACTGTTCAAAAGATATCAACAGCGTGCCGGGATTTTCCAAGATAAAGCGATCAGGATACCGTTCAATGACGATGCCGCCAACACCCAGAAAGTCGGCATGGATGAGCGCATTGATGAAAGCCTCGCGAAGCGCCTCGTGGGCAGGTGTCTCGTCCCTGCGCTCGGCGCCTTCAAGGCGGAAAGGAGTTGGTAACCCTGCCGCCAGTTTTGGCCAGACCCGATGATAGAACTGAAAGAGATTTGCCTCCCAGGTTCCATCCGGGCAGACCCGGTCTGTCCAGCGGAGCAACGGATCAAGTTTTTCACGATAGTCCACGAAATATCCCGGCACTGCATCAGTATCGCGTATCGCCTCTTCCTTGCCGAACATGAGCAGACCAGCCAAAGTCAAACCATGGCGCTTGCCGGATCGTTCCCGCCGCCAGCCACCGATTTTAGCCAAAAAGTCCATATCCGGCAGCGTCAACCAGGGGTGATCGCTTTTCAGAGAAGCCAGCCTCTGACGGTACTGAGCCATACTGGCAGGATCCAAATCTTTCAGGTCAAAACCTTCGAGTATGCGATGATCAGGCGGAATCAGATCAGCATCGGCAAGCATTCTCCTTACTTCTGCATCATCCAGCCGGTAATCGCCCTCGTGGTGGCGCTGAAAAGTATGGCCGAGCGGATTATGTCCAAGATAAACGGGGCGCTGGGTTCTGGTTGCTCGCGGCACCTGGATAGCCAGCAGCACCGGGCCGTCAAGATCAACGATAGACACGTCCTGGGAGGTGAGAAGGTTGGCGCTAACAGTGTTACGGTTGTGAACATTATCCCAGAAATATTTCTGGTGTTGGGTTGCCTGCTCCGAGGTGAGGCCATCAAGGTGTACTTTGCCGTCTTTCTCGCGTACACCAAGAAGAATAACGCCCCCCTCGCTGTTGGCCATAGCGCTGTAGGTTTCCCAGAAGCTGCCGGGAAAACCACCCTTGGCAGACTTGAACTCCCAGTCGGTGGTTTCACCGACATGAGCAGCTTCCAGAATTTTATCAAGCAGATCAGCAGGCATTTGTCGCACCTTCTATACTGTTTTAAAACTCATAATGCTTATCCTTCTTAACGGGACTGAGGGTGGTGCGGTCTTGACCGCACCACCCGATGGTTGGCTCATTTCAAGCCTCTCAAGCAGTCCCGACAGACCTTGTCGCTAACTTACTCGTCGATCACAGCAGTGCGTTTTACCGACATTGAGTGCTTATGCCCCTCAACAATGTTCGACTTCGTTCTGAAGCTCATCAACAGTATTGCCAGCGCTGTAACAACTCCGATGATGGCGTGCTTAATGGAAATTGAACGGTTTAGGTCGAAGTTAGGAAGTACATTCATTATTAATGGTAACCACACCACAACCGTAAAGAGGCTCACCCATTGGTTAATCTGCGATACAGAGAAGGGCGCAGGTCCTTCTATGCTGCGCTTCAAAATGTTCTTCTCTTTGGGTCTGTGAAGAATGGTTTTATACAAGGGGCCTGTAATTCCATCTTCTAGGAGTCTGTCGGGCTT
>Ga0154471_141_pt6 | contig 74731 bp, 64 predicted proteins | sample RifGroC2_FD_115950 | JGI IMG/M metagenome (GOLD analysis project Ga0154471, IMG submission 115950) | Geobacteraceae bacterium GWC2_53_11
AAGCGTGTGGCCCCGCGTTCGCGGGAAAGGCGGTACGCATCAACCAGCTGCTCGTGGGTGACGCCGTACTTGGCCTCGACCGGGTTACCGATGATGATGTTGCCGGTGCGGCGCGGGCCGGGATTGTAGCGGAAGCAGATCAGTTCGGGGAATTCCGGCACCTTGGCGATCAGGCTGATGTCATCGAGATTAAGGACAGAACCTCCGTCTGCCGCGGCAAAGGCGTACTCCTCCTGGTTGGTGTTGTTTGAGGTGAACATGATCTCCTCGCCGCGAGCACCTACCTGGCGGGAGAGGATCAATTCGGGGATTGACGAGCAGTCAAAGCCGAAGCCGAGATCGAACAGCACCTCCAGAATGCGGCGATTGGGAAGCGCCTTCACCGCGAAGTACTCACGGAAACCGGGGATGCCGGAAAAGGCCCGGTTCAGTTCTTCGCCGGTGGCCCGGATTCCGGTTTCGTCGTATATGTGGAAGGGGGTGCCGTAGTGGGAGGCAAGCTGCGGCAGAAGCGGAAAAAGTCGGTCCTTGAAGGATTGGGACATCGGCATGGTGGTAATCTCCGTGAGTTCAGGGGAGTTGAAAGCGTTGTCGAACGGGACGAACCTGCCGGTTCATCCTTCTTTTGCATCCAGATTGATCCGCCGCGTTTCCTTGATCGTGTTGAGGACGATTTGGGTGCGGGTGGCGCGGACGCCGGGCAGGCGTTGGATTTCTTCGCGCAGAATACGGCCAAGATCCAACGGATCGGCGGCGCGCAGCTTGACCAGATAGCCGTCCGGACCGGCAACCTGGTGGACCTCCTGCACTCCGGCAACTTGGGCGAGACGTTCACCGAGCTGGTCGTTGGCAGAAGAATCCGCTTCGATGAAGAGGAATGCCGCCAGTCCCTGGGCAAAAGCCGCCGGGTTGAGGCGGACCTCGTACCCCTCAATGATGCCGCGCTCCTCCAGCTTGCGGATGCGTTCCAGTACCGCTGACGGTGCCATCCCGACCTGGCGGGCAACCTCGGCATTGGGGATGCGTGCTTTTTCCTGAAGAATATTCAGTATCAGAAGGTCAATATCATCTATCGTTCTTATAATATCCATAATGACAGAACAATATTCTCTGCATTTCTTTGTGTCAAGAATTATTGCGATTGCGGGAGCTGGTGTGGTCTTGCGGACGGCATTGCCGTTTAAGGAAGGAGTTAGGCAGGAGGACAAGCTGCTATCCTGTCCTCAGAACCACTAGGGAACAATGAGTGTCGAGGTCATTTTGTCAATCGCCTACAGCAGGGGCTCACGGAACAGATCCTTCACCTTCACCTCCGGGTGGTGATACCGTTCGTACCCCTTTGTCTTCTTTCCATACTGAATGCATTGTTCGGGGCACCACTGGATGCAGGCGAGGCACTGCTCACAGTTGCCGTGCCAGACCGGTCTTCCCGCTTCCAGAGTGATGTTCTTCACGGGGCAGACCCGCTCGCAGATGCCGCAAGAACTGCACGTGCCGTCGATATGAAAGTTCTTGTCCAACGTTTTCACACTATTGTAAGACATCTTGTAAAATCCGGTAAAAAGTACCCTTTGCCACAAGGGGCCCTTCTCTATGAGCCCTGATTTACGGCTTGAAATATACTCAGCAGCGCTGCTGATTTTTTCCGCCGCCTCGGCGAAGAACTTCCGCTGTCTCTCCACCGGTCCCGGTCCGCCCCAGGGGATATAGTTGCTTGGAAAGGCGATGTCGAACCCGGCGGAAAGGGTGAGGTTGTCCTCGGCCATGAGTTCCTGCAGCTGAATGAGGGTGCGCGATACCTGCCCGCCATTGACCGCGACGGCAAAATAATAGGCACCGGGTCGTTTTTCCATTGTTTGCAGGAAATTACGCACAAGGCTGGGGACGCCCCAGATGTGGACCGGAAAGACGAGGCCGATGGCATGGGTTTCGCTGCCGTGCGTGCCGTGAGTCATCCGGTGCATCTGTACGAGTTCCGTATCGCCAAGCTTCTCAGCAAGGGCACGCGCCGTCCAGAGGGAATTGCCGGTGCCGGTGTAGTAGTAGAGGACTGTATTCATGGCCTTGCCTTGTATGTATTGACGGGTGGGCGGCCATCACTTTGCTTTTCCGTGTTATACGTTGCGGCACCAATTGCAGTCCCCTCCAGAAGTCGCCAGAACCACGACTTTTCCGGGACTTCCCTGGCAGGTTTTGCTGGTTCCGTTATCAGATCGGGAGGAACTGCCGGCTCCGGAACTAAAACCGGCGCTACCGTTTCCTGCGGCATTTTCACCTCAAACTGTTTTCCCGTTTCCTGGGCGTGGCAGAGCGTGGATGCTACGGAGATGAGCATCCCACACAGCAGAATCAAAATTTTTGTTCTCCTCTCAGCCATCTATGTACCTCCTGGTTGAATGTTCAATCTGCGGTTAACTGATTTTTACGAATTATGAAGTTATCACCAGCTTCGCCGCAATGCAACAGACACCCGCCGTGCCGTCTGAAGAGCACCAATAGCGCCTTCCTCCGAACCGTACGGAAGTTCACCGCCAAGGGTGAGTTTCCAGGTGTCGGAAAGATTGTACCCTGCCTCCCCCTTGAACATGCCGTCACCGTGCTTGAGCCCCGCACTCCAGACCAGCTTCCATTCTCCCCACTCCTCGGTCCGGTTCCAGGCGGTGATGATGACGGGAAGGATTGCGCGGTCAAAGAGCTGCGCTGAATCGACCGGCGGAGAAATTGCGTTTCCCGCCAGAGTGACCAGGAAGGTGCCGTCTCCAAAACTCTTTTCGACACTGACGGCACCGATGAGAGCATTGCCGAGGTCGCGATCACGGGAAAAGAGAGCGGCTCCTTCCCCGCGCACGATCCAGGAGCCGATAATCCGGGAAAGTTCAATCCCGGCCGCTTCCTCCATGGCGTAGCGCCTCTCGACCGGAAGGCTGAAACCTGCGGAAGTGGCGGTCATTTGATCGACCCTGAAATTGAGAAGCGGCGCGGGACGCACACCTGCTCTCCCCCATCCCCCCAGTTCCCAATCCCCGAAGGATGACAGGAGCCGCACGGCGGCAAAACCGATGCCGGGAGGAGAAGATTCAACCTCGTTGAAAACGGTCCCCGCCGGCAATGCATCCACTTTGAGCGGGGCATTGCGACTGCCGAGCGGCGGCAGACGCCAGGGTGTTGTTACGGGGGCGGCGACGACTTCGTAGCGGAGTGTTCCGCCATAACCATTCAGACGCAGAGCCCAGAGCGGCAGTTTTTCGTCGGCAAACGGATCGGTAAGGTCGCGGGGGAGAAAGGCATCCGCAGGCGAGTAACCGTCGGTCTTCCCCCAGCCGAGCTGGAAACGCCCCAGCTGGAGGTCATGGGTCGTATTGAGGGGGATTCGCAGCCACAGATCCCGCACGGAAACGGGAGATCGCCTGAGCTTCCTGTCGGCCGGATCGAAGTCGAGCGCACCATTCTCACCCGAAGTGATTCCCTCTCCGCGCAGCGAAGCGGAAAGCTGCGTTTCACCAAGCTTTTCCTCCCACTTGGTGAAGAGCGTTCCCCACCCGAGCCCCCGGCTGTCGCGACCGGACCACCGCTCCGCATACGCGAATCCTTTTGCCTCAACATATCCTGAAATCTCCCCGGCCAGGACCGGCAACGGGAGGAGCAGGAATAACAGTAAAATGTAGAGTTGAGAACCGTTCCTAATCACTCCCCACCCTCACGGTTCAGGTTCTGCAAGGTAAAACGGCTGACCGGCTGCGGCTTGTCAAATACGATCTCCTTGAGGAGCACCGTCGTTTTGCTCCCCTTTTTCAGGTCTGTCATTTCCATCTTCCGCGCCACCCAGTGGCCGCCAATCTGCTGAAGATCGGAGAGGATCATTCGTTTGCCCGGTTCCTTTTCCCCTTTGCGGTACAGATCTTCCCGAAGCAGATAGAGATTATCCTTACGCAGATAGAGAATCAGCTTGCCATAGACCGATTTCCCCTTTTTCTCAAGGGGAACAGCCTCAATGACGTAACAGGGAAAACTTTCAAACGTCTGCTCCCCCTGCAGCGCCACCTTGTATTTTTCATGGTCGAACTCTTCCATATCCTCATAGCTGAAGTCGGTGCCGACAAAAGAACTGTCCCGGTCCTGGGCGGCGATCCGCCGCTCCCGCTTCATGGAGGGGAGGTAGAGCCACTGATCCGGATTCTGCCCGCCCGGCTTTGCCAATGACAGAAACCCGACCCCCTTCACTTCAGGCGGATCAACAAAACGGATCAGGTTCCTGGCATCCCCGGCATACCCTTCCCGGAAACTCTTCCACCCCTTCTTCCGCACCTTGCCATCCTTGTTCACCACCGTCAGTTCCCCGGCGTACTGCTGGGTCCGGGTGCGGTGGCGCTGCTCCGATTCCTTGAGGAACGCGCGGGCGTCGGGACTTGCCCAGGACAGTGCTGTGCAGATGATGGACAGGAGGAATACCAGAGCTAGGTGGAACCAAAGGTGTCTTACTATTCTGATGAAGAACATCAATTACCTCCAAAGATCATGCTAGTTTGTCACATTGCCATATGAGCACAAAGTCAACCCCTCCCCGCTCCCCTTATCAGGGGAGAGCTTTTAAACCTCCCCCCTGATAAGGGGGGATTGAGGGGGGTTGCCTTCGGAATTGCTCGATTCACTCATACTCAATCGCCTCGACAATTTTCATCCGTCCCGCCTGCCGGGCCGGGATCCATGCGGCCAGGGCCGAGATCAGCGGCAGGGCGACGAGAAGCTGGACCAGAATATCCCACGGATAAAGGTGCGGCATGATCCAGCCGGTGAACAGTTCCGCAAGCGGCCCCTCCATGAAGGAGGCGAAGAGATTGCCGGCCGGGAGCGCCAGTACCAGCCCCACAAGTGCGAGAAGCAGCGCCTCCTGCACGATGCCCCGGGCAAGTTGGGCCGGGAGAGCGCCCAGAGCCTTGAGTATCCCGATTTCCCTGGTCCGCTCGGCAACCGAGATGAGGAGCGCGGTGACGATGCCGAGGAAAGCAACCAGCAGGGCCAGAAAGAGTGTAACCCGCGTCAGGGCGTAAAAGGCGTCGATGGCCTTGGAAATCTCGGCAATAAACTCCTGGCGGGTGGAGACCAGCGCCGGATAACGGCCGGATAGCATGACGCGGATAAGGTCACGTACCTGCCCCACCGGAGTGCCGGGGAGTACGGAAACGTCGTAGATATCGACACGGTCATCCTGCCAGTAGCGGAGGAACTGACTCCGGTCCAGCAGCACGGTCCCCTGGTCGGAACCGTAGTCCCGCATCACGGCGGCAATCTGAAAACTCACTTTCCCTTCGGGAGTAGCAAGCTCTACACTCTGCCCGACCCTCAGCTTGAAACGCCGGGAGAAATTGTCCGAGACCGCGCACTTTCCCTCCATGGTCAGCCCACGGCGCATCGTTTCCACACTCCCCTGGGTAAAGTCGTATTTCATCCGTTCAAGCAAAGGAGCGATCTCGATGGAGGTAACCTGGATCTGATGCCCCTGGTAAAGCGGGCGGGTCGCGCGAAAACTCTCCACGCTCTTTACCCCCGGCAGTTGCAGCAGTTCATCGCGCAGCCCGCCGGGAAAAAGGAAATCGGGGCGGTTGAAATTGGCCGAGGCCCGCACGAACAGGTCGCAGGTCAGGGAGTCGTTCATCCAGCGTTCAAGAGCCTTTTTGGTCGATCCCATGTATCCGCCGAGACCGAGCACAAAGGTGAGCGAGAGGGCCATGGCCATGATGGTGCCGGACGTTCTGCGGGCGTTGCCGAGAAGGGTGTCGCCGGCGAGCCGTCCCGCCACCGGTGCACAGCGTGTGACCAGCGGGACGAGACAGATGAGCAGCAGCCGCGCGAGCGGCCCCACCAGGAGCATGATCCCGGCGCCCCCCAGCAACAGCTCGGCGAAGATGAACGGATTGCCCCCGAACGGTGGTTTGATAGCCATGAGGACGGCACTGCCAAGTGTGGCCACACCGGCTATAATCCTCATGGCTGGGTTGCCCGGAGGGCGGGCCTGAAAAGCCCCCTTGGCGAACGCCTCGGTGGGTGAAATGCGGGAAGCGGTCAGCGCCGGTCCCCAGGCGCCGATCAGCGAGGCGACAATGCCGAGCAACATCGACTGCAAGACAACAACCGGCGGCAGCCGCACTACCCCCGAACTGGTAACGCCATACAATGTCTCGGACGTCTGCCCCATCATCTTCAGGAACGCCTGGGAAAAGGTGGTACCGGCCAGAGTCCCCAGCAGGCCGCCGGCAAGACCGATGACCAGCGCCTCGGCGAGAAAGAGCAGCTGTACCTGACGGGGAGTTGCCCCCAGAGCCCGCAGGGTGCCGATATCGCGCCGCCGCCGGTTCACCGCCACGTTGAAGGCGTTGAAAATCAGGAAAATGCCGATGGCAAGGGCGAAGCCGCTGGAGACGTTGAAACCGGCAACGAAATTGGCGACGATTTTCTCGATCTGCTCCCCCCGTTTCCCCGGAGTTTCCACCCGGTAGGCAGGACCGAGCGCCTTCTCCAGAACTGAGGTCCCCTGGGCGATGCTGGTTCCCTCGTCAAGCCGCACGTCAATCCGGTCGAAGCGCCGTCCCCGGCCGAAGAGATCCTGGGCGGCATACACATCCACCACCATCAGGTTGCCGCCGAAAGCCTCGGCAAACCCCTTGGGAGTGAGCACTCCCCGCGCCGTGACCTTTTTTACCCCCTTGGGAACCTTGAGCGCAATGCTGCCGCCGCTTTTCAATCCGGCCTTTTCGGAGAACTGGCGGGTAAAGATGGCCGAATCGGGCTGGGCGAGAAAGAGGAGCGGATCGTCCAGATCGGCATCATCCCCCTCGAAGCCGTAATCCCGCATCTCCCGGTCCCCCAGCAGGTCGATGCCGATCACCATCAGGCTGCCGAGTTCACCCTTTTCCGGGGTGACGATCTGTTCGATGACCGGCGAAGTGGCCCGGATTCCGGGGAGCGCACGTATCTGTTCCTGCACTCCCTCAGGTACGCCACCCTCCATGGTGATCTGCAGCTGGGCCTTGCCGGCAACCCGGTCAACCGTGGAACGGATCCCCTTGACCAGAGTTTCCTTGGCGCTCTCGATGGAGCTGAAGGTGGCCACGCCGACCACGACGCCAAGCAGGGTAAGGATCGTCTTGGCCAGGTGACGCCTGACGTAGGAGAGCGAAAGGGTACGGAGCAGAAACCTCATGCCCCACCTCCGGCCACGCCAGAGTCTCCCTCCACCCGGCCGTCCCGCAGTTTGATCAGCCGGGCGCAGGCGGAGGCGGCGTTATGGTCGTGGGTAACGATAACGATGGTGGTTCCCCGCTCCCGGTTGATCGCCGTGAGCAGTTCCAGTATTTCCGCGCCACGGGCCGAATCCAGGTTACCGGTCGGCTCGTCGGCCAGCAGCAGCGGCGCGTCGGTGACCAGTGCCCTGGCAATGGCGACCCGCTGGCGCTCGCCGCCGGAGAGTTCGTCCGGGAGATGGTTGCCCCGCGCCTCAAGCCCGACATCTTTAAGTGCCCGGGCGACCTTCCGGTCGATCTCTCCGGTCGCCATTCCGGCCAGATGCAGCGGAAGCGCCACATTCTGGCTCACCTTCAAGGTCGGCATCAGGTGATAGGCCTGAAATATGTAGGATATTTTTGAACGGCGAAACAGGGAGCGCTCCTTTTCGTTTTCCCCGGCCAGATCCGTCCCCGCCACAACCACCTGCCCCGAAGTCGGCACGTCGAGTCCCCCCAGCAGGTTGAGCAACGTCGATTTTCCGGAGCCGGACGGTCCCATGACCGCCACCATTTCGCCCGCCCCGATGGATATATTGATCCCGGCGAGGGCGTTTACCTCGGATTTTCCTGCGTAGGTTTTGGTTACATCGTGGAGTTTGAGCATTGTGAATCTCCTTTGATGGTGCATGTAGGGGCGTGGGCTTGCCCCGCCCTCGCTGCTAATGCCGAGGTGACTGATATGACGGCGGGGCGGGCCAAGGCCGCGCCCCTACGATTATTGATGTTGCCACTCCTGCAAAAAAATCTTCCTGAACTCGCAGCGCCCCTTCAGCTTGTAACAAAAGGCTCTCCCGCCAAAGGTGAACCGGTTCGACCAGATAGTCATGGGTACGCTTCTGGTGTAGCCTTTGCGAGTCGCTTCAATAACGTTGTTAATGCCACGCAGGAAGAAGTCCCGGTCCCCGAAATCGAATATCCCTTCCTGCTGCCACGGTTCCATGAACCAGTAGAATCCCTGGCGGATAACGTCCAGATGATCAGGCTCCATGTCGTCGGGGTCATCGAAGCGGCATGCCTTGGCTATTGAGCGATTCAAACCGGGAAGATCGCGGTCGAGTGCCGCCTGGATTGCCTCATTTGAAAAGATCCAATCCTCGTCGCTTAAGGCCAGGGTACAGCCGAAGTCGATTATTCCGAGGCGGCCATCCGCCATGAAGATGAAGTTGCCGGGGTGCGGGTCGGCCGGGAGCCAGTGCAGGCGGTAATAGAGCCGATAAGTAGCCACCGTCAGCAGGTGGGTGAAATGATCACGCTCCGCCTGGGCCGGATTTCCGGCCAGATATTCGTCGAGATGACAACCCTGCAGGTACTCGGTGGTCAGTACCCGTTTGGTGGAGAACTCCACATAGACCTGTGGCACAACCACCCGATCCGAGGCAGTAAATGTACTCCGCGCCAGCTTACCGAAAACGGCCTCCTGCGCATAATCGGTCTCCATAAGGAGCATGCGCTCGATGTCGGCCAGTTTGGCGAGAGTGTCCTGCCAGTCGATGGCCAGACAAAGCGGCTGGAGCAGGAGGCGGAGGTTGCGCAGGTCGGCTTTTATCGTTCGGGCAATACCGGGATACTGTATTTTTACCGCCACCTCCTCACCGCTGTGCAACCGGGCGCGGTGCACCTGCCCCAGTGATGCGGCGGCAAAAGCCTGTTGGTCGAAGGAGGCAAACATTTCCTCCGGCTCGCGATCGAATTCATCCAGAAAGACTTCCCGCACCAGTGAATAGTGCATGGGAGGAGCCTCAAAGTGCAGCGCGGAGAGGACCTCTGCAAACTCCTCCGGCACCACCTCGGGGAGATTGGCCAGCATCTGACCAATCTTCATCACTGCACCGCGCAAATAGCCCATGGTACCAAAGAGCTTCAAGGCAGCGGCAAGATGGGCCTCTCTCTTGAGACGATCTTTTTCTTCCGCATCGCTGAACCGGCTGCGCAGCCAATACGCGAAATATCCGGCGGTTACCCTGGCCTGGAGCGAACCAAGGGTCCAGATCCGGGACAATGAACTTACCGGCACTTTATTGTTGGATATGCTGGAAATAAAATGCGCCAGACGCTGCGCAGACGGATCGGAGACACTCCCCTTCGGCAAGGCATCCAGCAGCATTTTCATCTCAACGGAATCAACTTTCCCGGCATCCTCAACCTGCATGAACTTCTCCTTTGTCCGGTACGTCACCGGAAATTACCTGCACGAACATGCGGATTGAATAGTCGATCAACGACTGGGATTCTTCCTGGTTGGGGGATTCATCGTTGGTCCAGAAGGCGAGGATACCCAGATACAGGGACCAGTACATGGTCATGGCGACATAATCCGGAGCCTCGGTAAAGCCATGGCCGGCGATGATCTTTTGAACCGCGTCAAGATGCCCCAGACGGGCCGTTTCCCCCTCCTGACAAATATTTTTTCTTGGGAACGGACTCAAGGAGCGCTCCAAAACCGGACCGAGAAATGGACGCAGGGGCCGGAGCCGGCGCAGACCGGAAGCGATAAACAGAAAAAGTTCCTCGGCAAGATCTTCTTTTCCGTTGCGGCGACGCAGGAAATCCGTACTCCCCTCGCGGAACGCCTCTGCGATCATGCTCATCGCCAGGGTCTCTTTGCTCGGGAAATAATTGAACAGGGTGCCGGTTGCCAATCCTGCAGCCAGAGCAATGTCACGGGTCGTGGTGTCCTCGAAACCCTTGAGGGTAAAGATCTCCGCAGCTTTATCCAGGATGCGGGCACGGGTTTCTATCTTGGCTTGTTCGCTGATGCGCATCAATTCCCTCCATTAATATGAGCATGTTCACTATAACAACCACTCAAAGACAAAGGCAACACAAAAGTGAGCGCGCTCACAAAACAACAACACTCTATTCTTCTCGAATAGCGCCCTCATGAATAAAAAAAGGCTCACTATCGGATGACAGCAAGCCTTCTGGTACATTCTATGATTGCTCCGTATGGCTGAGCAGCTACCCGTTCAGCAGCTTCACCGTGGCCCGGCCGTCGGCATAATAGTCGATGATATTCAAACAGCCGTAAGTCTGTTCAATATTGAACATCCCCGCCAGCGGCGCACCGATGGCATTCAGCAGCACGATGCGGTTGACGCCGCCATGCCCGACCACCAGGACTTCCTGCCCCTTGTGACGCTCGACGATCTCGGCGATAACCGGCATGACCCGCGCTTCAACGTCCAGCAGGTTTTCCCCTCCCGGCACCCGGTAGTTGACCAGGTCGTTCAGACGTGCCTGCCAGCCTTCCGGCCAGGACGCCTTTATTTCCTGCCAGGTCAACCCCTCCCATTCGCCGATGTTCAGCTCGCGCAGTTCACGACGGCGGGTCGGCTCGATGCCGAACGATTCGCAGATAATGCCCGCGCCTGTCGTGCAGCGGGTCAGGTCGCTCGTATAGCACGCCGATATTTTTGTATCAGCCAGGCGATCTTTCAGCAGATGATACTGTTCAACGCCGTAATCGGTGAGCGCCACGTCGGTCTGGCCGTTGTAGCGGGGCTGGTCATAACCGGCCACCTGGCCGTGGCGTATGAGGTAAATGCGGGTATGCGGGGTCATGGGTTCAGTTCTCCTGTTGGAATTATATTTCAGGCAAGGATGCTTCGCAGCTGCACTATACAGGAGTTTTCCACCACGGCAAACTGTTGAGGAAGCCGATTTTCGGCTGCAGAGCAGAACGCCATGAAGGCCTCTTTCAGAATAATATTGACCTCTTCCCGGCTGAACAGTTTTGGAGTTCCCGGATTAGCCGGACCGCCTCCGATGCCGGAGCCATCCCGCCGGATCGCAGCCATTCGCGTAAAGTATTCGGATGTCAGTCGTCCCATAGCCTTGCAGACCAGCCCTACCCGCTCGTCCCGAAACCGGTAACCGGCCTCGAAGGGAAGATGCCCTTCCACCAGCAAGCGTCCCTCCTGCTCGAAGCGTTGCCAAGCCGCCGAACCGTGCAGTACGATCTGATTGTGATAGAGCAGGTTGGCGGTCAAGTCATGGTCGGTCAGCAGCCCCAGTCCGTCAAGAAAGGAGAAGTTTTCTTTCAGCTCATCAAGGGTGGTATCAGGTTCGAACATGATGAAGCCGATATTCAGCCTCATCCCGCTTTCCCGGACGATGCGCACCCCACGGCGGATCTGTTCCGTGCTGATCCGTTTGCCGATCCGCTCAAGCACGCTGCCGGAGCCGGACTCGATGCCGAGAAAAACCGAGGTTGCGCCGTTGCCGGTCAGAGTCGTCATCAGACGTTCATCAAGACTGTCCACCCTTGTTTCGAAACCGAAGGGAAGCCCGACGCGCGCTGCCATCAGGCCAATGGCCCCGACCCGCTCCCGTTCCTTGTCTCCCTGGCCGATGAAGGTCGGATCGATAAAGTAGAGGCTCTTGATGTCGCGTCGCGACAGGCGGGTTTCCAGCTCCCGCTCCAGCGAAACAACATCGCGAGTCCGGCGGCTACTGCAGCCGTAGTAGCGGTGAATGAAGCAGAAGCTGCACGTGCCGTAGCAGCCGCGGCTGGCGGCAATGTTCAGGGTCGGGTAATCGCAGTTGGCGCCGACATCGTCCGGCACGGGAAGGCGGGAAAGATCGGCGATCAGCCGGCGGGGCACAAACTTCTCATCACGCAGGGCGACACCCGGCTGCGCCGTAATCGAGCGCCGCGCCACAAACAGGGTCAATAGCTCCGCCAGCGTGCCCTCAAATTCTCCCGCAAGGATGAAGTCAAGCTGCGGGGCGAACTGCAGGAGGCGATTACGGGAAAGAGTGGGAAACAGGCCGAAGGCGCCGAGCGAGGCGGCATTTTCCCGGCGCAGCAGTTCGAGAACCGTGCGGACCCGCTCTTCATGCCCCCAGGAGTAGACCCAGTGGAACAGGACGATATCGGCGGCCTCGGACCGGATACGGGCTGCGATGGCAGCTGCGTCATCGCTCCCGGAGCTGAAATCCAGATAAGCCGTGTCCCACCCGGCCCGGCGGGCAACGGCCAGCGCATAGCCGCTATTCAGGCTGGCCGACAGCGGCGCATTGGCCACGTCGTTGTAATGCTCCACCGTCAGGGGGCGGGGATTTTCGACAATGACGATTTTCATGGTTTAGTCCACCAGCACCAAGCCGACATACTGCACAAAATCATCGCTGTTACGCAGCGGCGCGAGCGGAATGCCGCAGCTCTCCGCCAAGGCAAAGACATCGCAACCGCACGACTCAAGTGACGGCCTCCTCTTTTCCGGGAAGCGGCACCGTGTGTCATCACAGCTCTCGCACCAGCTGCAGGGACCGCCGCTGAAAACCAGCGCCTTCTTGAACCCGCCCAGAAACGCCTCCCGTTCCAACCCCAGCAGATTTTCCTGAAAATCGCGCAGCGGCGGCTGTCCGGCCACCAGCAACGCCCGTGAGTAACACCCCAACAGCTCCTCGAAACCGCCCTGATCCATCGCGTGGGGGGGACAACTCCAACGCGTGCCGTACTGCGAACAGCCGTAGGCACATTTGGCCCGAACCCACGCCTCGCTGCGGATGCGGGCCGGGTCCAGCTCGACGGCGGCATAGAAGCCATGGGACAGGGCGTGACTTTTCAGGGCAAAGAGTGAAGCCGACTGATAGGGGGTGCTGCGTGTGGCGATGATGGCAAGAGAAGCGGAGGGAAGTTCGATGGCCACATGATGTCCGAATCCGGCGCTGTGCAGCATCCCTGCGGTTTCGGCTGTGGTGTAGCTGCGTCCGTTCCAGGTATTGACCAGCATGTGCAGGTCGTACAGTGCGCCGAAACTATTGGCATCGCGGAAGAAGTCATGGACAATCAGCAGGCCGTCATCCGCTAGCAGCTCTCCGGCCTGCAGCAGCAAGGCCTCGTTTTCGGCCGTGTCGTAGCAGTGGCAGATGTTGGAGAACAGCAGGAGATCTGCTTGGGCATGGTAACCGGCTACCAGAGCGGCCAACTCCTGCCGGTCCAGGATGTTGCAGGGATAAAAGAGCAGGTTATCAGGGATTGCATCAACTGCAACCCGTGAACAGACGTCCGGCAGGTCGCAGGCAATCCCCTGCCAGAGCGGATGCCGCGCCAGAAATTCACGCAGATAGGTGCCGTCCCCGGCACCGATGTCGATGATGGTGCCCCGTTCCGGCACCAGGGTGACGGCATCCCACAACTCCAGGCAGCGGACCTGCGCCGCCTCGGCCATGGCCTGCTGGAAGAGCTGCAACCGCTCCCGGTATTCAGCGGTTGACTGCTCGCGGATCAAGGCCCCCTGCCCTTCATGAAGAACGGTTCCCAGCTTGCGCCAGTGTTCCATCAGTATCGGTTCGAACTCGATGACATGCCGCTGGCTGGTGGCGCTAGACCGGCCGAGATAGCTCCTGCTGAAGCGCGAGAGAAAGAGTTGCCCTTCATACCGTTCCAGCAGCCCGGCATTCACCAGCAGGTCGATGAAACGCCCCCCTTCCTCCGTTTTCAGCCCGGTCGCTACCTGCAGTTCATCAAGAGTGCGCGCTCCTTCATCCAACAGGTCGATGATGCCCGAACTGACTGCCTCAGCAATGACGCAGAACATGCGGTAGCCGCTTGTCAGGTCACAGAAGGTGCGGTAGGAATTGTCGGAGGGGAGAATTTTCATGGTGAGTGGCAACTTTCACAAATGAACGGAAGTCCCCCCTCCCCTTGCGGGAGGGGGTCAGGGGGTGGGGGAGTTTGCCACATTCGCTCAATTGCCAGATTCACCCACCCCTTAATCCCCTCCCGTCAAGGGAGGGGAAATATCACTAAATCTTGTCCCCTCGTAGATCGCAGGCGAACAGCTTCCCCGCCCCGCGCGATGCGCAGAAGTCGCCGCACATGGTACAGGTAGCCTCGTCCTCCGGGGTGCGGCTGGCGCGGATGGCACGGGCATCCTCCGGGTAGAGCGCCAGCTGGAACTGTTTCTCCCAGTTCAGGTCGCGGCGGGCCTTTGACATCTCCTTGTCGCGCTGCCGCCCTTTTTCCGGGTACTTGTTCATGTCGCCGATGTAGGCCGCAATCTTGGCCGCCTTGACTCCCATCCGCACATCTTCCTCGTTGGGGAGTGCCAGATGTTCGGCCGGAGTGATGTAGCAGATCAGGTCGGCCCCGAAACGGCTCGACTGGGCCGCGCCGATGGCGGCGGTGATATGGTCGAAACCGGGAGCAACGTCGGTGGCAATAGGCCCGAGCATGTAGTAGGGCGCGCCGCCGCTCATCCGTTTCTGCAATTGAATATTCCCTTCAATCTCGTCCAGCGGCACATGCCCCGGCCCCTCCACCAGCATCTGGCACCCCATGTCGCGCCCGATCTCGGCCAGTTCGCAGTTAAAGAGAAGCTCCTGGATCTGGGCCCGGTCGGAAGAGTCGTGGATCGCCCCTGCCCTGAGTCCGTTGCCGAGCGAGAGCACCGTATCGTACTTTTTCAGGATCGAGACCACCCGGTCAAAGTGTTCGTAGAGCGGGTTTTCACGGTTATTGGCAATCATCCAGGCGACCATGGATACGCCACCCTTGCTGACCAGCCCGCCGTACCGGTACCCCTGCTTGCGCAACCGCTCGACCGTGCAGAGGTTGATGCCGCAATGCACCGCCATGAAGGCCATGCCGTCGGCACACTGCCGTTCGATGATGTCGAACAGCATCTCCTCGTCCAGCTTGTTCGGGTCGCCGTATTTCCGCGCCGCTTCGCAGAACGCCTGGTAGAGCGGCACGTTGCCGACCGGCAGATCAACGGCGGCAATGACTTCGCGCCGGACCCGGTCCAGATCGCCGCCGACGGACAGCTCCATCAGGGTATCGGCCCCCGACTCCTGAGCGATCCGCGCCTTGCGCACTTCGGCATCGTAGTCGATGATGTCCGAGGAGGTGCCGATGGAGGCGTTGACCTTGGTGGACAGCCCTTTGCCGATACCGACTGCCTGCGGTTTGCGGTTATGGTTCCAGGGAATGACGATTTTCCCTTCGGCAACCATCTGCATTACGTATTCCGGGGTCAGTTCTTCCTTGAGGGCAACGGCGGCAATCTGTGGGGTGATGATGCCCTGACGGGCCTGTTCGATCTGGGTTTGCATGTAATGGATTCCTTGTGTGAGATGATGTGGCTTCGACTTCGCTCAGCCAACGATTACCGGCTCCGCTCAGCCAGCGGTGATAGCGCCGTTCCCTGAGCGGAGTCGAAGGGCACTACGGAAGTGCCGATAAAACGATAAGCACCAGTATTTCGTTAAGTTCGCTGATGCAACCGACCGTATCGCCGGTCAATCCCCCCAGCCGGCGCTGGAAGAACATCCGCCCCGCGACCGTCAGCAGACAAACCGCGGCAAGGGGGATAAACCCGGCAGCGCCGAAAAGCCAGAAGGCGGCACCGGCAGCAGTCGCAAGTGCCACCACCAGCGGCACCGTACCCGCTCCCTGAACAAACGCCGCCCCCAAACCATCCTGACGGGCATGACGGGCACCGGTCAGCGTCAGCACCTGACCGAAACGGGCCAGCGCCGGAAAGAGCAACAGAGCCTGCCACTTGTATTCAAGCGGCACCGCCACCAGCGCCTGCCATTTGAGCAGCAGCCCAAGCACCAGCCCGACTGCGCCCACAGCACCTACCTGCGAATCCTTCATGACCGCCAGGAAACGTTCCCGGCCGCCGCGTGCCGCCAATCCGTCGCACACATCGGCCAGACCATCCAGATGCAGACCGCCGGTCAGCGCGGCCAGCGCGGTAACCAGCAGGGCGTCGCACAGCGGGCGTGCCAGCCACGGGGCAAGCAGCCAGTTCATCCCGGCCAGCAGCGCGCCGATCGTTAACCCTGCCAACGGAAAGAGCGCGGTTGACCGGCCCAGATCCTCTTTTTCGCACCGCACGGAAAAAGGGAGCGGAATGATCGTCAAAAACTGCAATGTGATGATGTAGAATCTCATTACCCCTGCGAGACCCCGGCCTGTTCAAAGGTCGCCATCTCTTTCAATATTTTTACGCCCGCTTCTATCAGCGTCATGGCCAGCGCTGCCCCGGTCCCTTCCCCCAGACGGAATTTGAGATCGAGAATAGGTTCAACACCGATCCGTTCCAGCATGAAGCTATGACCGATTTCCACGGATTCGTGGGCAGCGAAGATGTAGTCACGCACATTGGGGTGCAGTTCCGAGGCGATCAATGCACCGGCGGTGGAAATGAAACCGTCAATCACCACCGGGATCGAATTGGCAGCACAGCCAAGAACCAGGCCGGCGATAGCCGCAATTTCCAGGCCGCCGACTTTGGCCAGCACATCCAGCGGATCGTTCGGGTCGGGCTTGTTGAGCGCCAGCCCCTGCTCGATGACGCGAACCTTGTTGAGCAGCGCCGCGTCGCCGATGCCGGTGCCGCGATGGGTCACTTCGGCCACGGTTTTGCCGGAAAGAGCGGCGATGATGGCCGATGACGGCGTCGTGTTGCCGATCCCCATTTCACCGGTGCCTACCAGACCGATCCCTTCGGCACGGCACTGCTGCGCCAGCTCGATGCCGACCGTCAAGGCGGCAATCATTTCTTCGCGACTCATGGCAGGGCCTTTGGCAAAGTTTTTCGTGCCCCGGGCAACCTTCTTTTGTATCAGACCGGGCGTTTCGGCAAAATCGTAATCGACCCCCACGTCAACAACCCGCACATCGGCGCCGACATGGCGGGCCAGCACGTTGATCCCGGCGCCGCCGGCAAGGAAATTCAGCACCATCTGCGGAGTAACTTCGCGCGGAAACAGGGAGACCCCCTCTTCCGTAACACCGTGGTCACCGGCAAAGGTGAAGACTACTTTTTTTGAAATATCAGGATTCTGGTTGCCGCTGATGGCAGCAATGCGTCGGGCAAATTCCTCAAGCCGGCCCAGTGAACCAAGCGGTTTGGTTTTGTTGTCGAGTCTTGTCTGAGCCTGCTGCAGCAGTTCCTGACTGACCGGTTTGATCTGTGCGAGTGTGTTGTTGATGATATCCACTGGTAATCTCCTTAACTTTTTTTGATACGTTATTTCAGTTTTAACGGCATTCCGCTGATAACAACCTGTACCTCGTCTGCCGCAGAAGCCAGAATCTGATTCGTCGAACCGGCAATATCACGAAACAGCCGCGCAAGGCTGTTATCCGGCACGATCCCCATGCCGACTTCATTGCTGACCAGAACCACCGGCGTGACCATGCCGTGCAGCGTATTTTTCAGCCGCTGAACATCCTCGGCAATCCGCTGCTCAATCGGCTCTCCGCTCTCTTCGTATTTGAACAGCAGATTTGAAAGCCAGAGCGTCGCACAGTCCACCAGAATGACCTGAAACTCCCCGTCGCAGCGCGCCAGCGCCTGGGACAGATGAATCGGCTCCTCAACCGTGGTCCAGTCAGCCCCGCGCCGGTCCCGATGGCGCCGCACACGGTCGGTCATTTCCGCATCCAGCGTCTGGGATGTAGCCAGATAGCCGAGCGGCGATCCGAACTCACGAGCCCTCTTTTCAGCGTAAACACTTTTACCGCTTCGCGCACCGCCGGTGATGAAAATCGTTTTTGCCATGAATATCCTCCAAATTTTTTAAAACAAAAAAGCCCCGGTCCGCAAAAAGGGACTGGGGCTCGAAAACCGGAAAACAGATACGATCAGGCTTCGGCCCCTCGTTCCACGGAGGTCCCAAAACTTAAACGGAGTGGCAGGTTTCCTGGCTTCAGGGTCATCTTACTAACCGCGCCTTCCCGGATATTTCCAGTGGCTTACGTAGCGGCGTTCATCACCTGTTACAGTTGCGGGACAGCGAAGGATTCTAACCTTCTTCCCTTTTACCTGTGCCTTGCGGGGCACAGCACCAAAACCGTGTGGTGAAACAATTGTGACGTCGTATGTAGCAGACGGAAGAGATGAAAGTCAAAAAGAAAATATGCCTATCGAGCCATGGCAAAGTATCAATAATGCGGCGGCGGTTCCTCCTGATCGGGATCGCGCGAAACTGATGGCGACATGGCCATCAACTGCTCCTTCAGCGTTGATAAATCACGCTTCAGCGATTCAATAGCCACCTCTTGACGGCAGACGATCTCATTCAGTTCCTGAATGGTGTGTTCCTGCTGCATATAGCGCAACTCAAGTTCATTTATTCTTTCTTCCATACCTGCCCCCCTCCTGGCTGAATTGCGCTGTCGTGTAACCAAATATGTCCATCGGTTCATGTCCCCCATATAAAATACTTGTTTGATTCTTTTTTGCAATTGCGCGAAAGCGTGCTAGCATCTCTCATTAAAACCAACGACTCAGATACTATAGCAGACTACTTTTCAGGATGGTACCAGTGAAAATTAAAACCAAACTCATTCTCAACATGGTCATCGGTGCGGTCGCCGTCTGGTCAATCGTTATCACCAGCGTTTTCGGCCTCACCTTTATCAAGAACAAACTTTCCTACCTGACCCAGAAGAGCACCCCTTACCAGATCAGAACGGTGGAACTCCAGAAGGAACTGCAGGGAGCAATTACCGATCTGGTCAAACTCAATGCCGCCAATACGGCGGAAGAGTACAAACTGTTCAAGGGTGAGGCCGACAAATCGCTGGCCACGGTTAAAACGGCCCAACAGTCGCTCGAAGAGATGAGCAACAGCAAGATGGGCACCGCCGAAGAACTGTCCCAGATTGCCGAGGAGCTCTTCACTGCCGCTGCGGCGCGCATTACCACCGACAAAGCTGCTGCCGAGGCAAACAGCAGGGTTGCCGTGAGAATGAAAGAGTCGTCGGCCCGCCTGAAAGAGTTGGACAAAAGAATCCGCATCCTCCAGACCGGCCGGGCCAATTCGTTTGCCACGGCGCTCAAGGATACCGGCGGCTACACCTCCCGCCTCCGCAGCGTTGAAGAGCTTCGCAATCTGATCAAGGATCTGCAGATGATCTTTATCACCGTGCAAAACGCCCAGAAGAGCACCGCCGTACTGATAGCCAAGGGAAAGATCAACTCGGCGCTGGGACGTATCGCCAAGAATGATTACCATAACGGCAACGAGACCATCGCAAAAGATACCAAGGTTGTCTCGGACAAACTGACGGAGTACATCAAACTGCAGACAGCCGCCCTCTCAGCCAAGGACGATGAAACAAAGGCAAAAGCATCGGAATCCGGCAAGGATCTTTCTGAAAAGCTGAATGCTCTCTATCTGAACCTCGATCAGGAAGCAACCCTTGCGGGTGAAAAAGTGGGCATAGAAACCCAGAAGCAGGGAAGCATCTACGGGCAATCCAATGCCGCCAATTCAATCCTGCTGGACAACTCAGAGCTGGTGGCACTGGGATTGATGGTTGAAGGACAGACCAACCGGCTGTTCACGCTGGAGTCTACCGCTGAGATTGATAAGATTGACCCGGAAATCCGCACTCTTTTCGCCAAAATCACCGAACGTGCCGGTGCGGTGGAAAAGGCACTGGGTAAACAGGGCGCCAGGGATGAACTGAGAATCCTCAAGGGTGTGGTGGCGTCTCTGGGGAGCATTCGTAACGACCTCTACTCCGCCGACGGGATCATGAACACGCTCAAGAAACACCTGGCAGCGACTGACCAGGCCATAAAGGCCGGAGACAAGCTGCGCGCGGTAGTACTCAAACAGGCGGAAAAAGGCAAAGAAAGCGTCAGCACCGCCAAGGGGGAGCAGGAAAAGGCGATCGGCGCGGTCAATAAAATGGTACGAAACAGCATCGTCCTGCTGATCGCCATCGGTTCCGTTGCGGCCCTCATCGGCACCTTCTTCGGGGTATGGAGCTTCCGCTCCGTGATCCGGCCGCTGACTACCCTGGTCGGCGTTGCATCGAGCGTTGCCGATGGCAATCTTCACGTCCGTGATATTCAGAAAAGCAATGACGAGTTTGGCCAGGTACAGGATGCAATGGACAAGATGGTGCATAACCTTCGTGACATGGTCGGGCGTATCACCGACACCACCGCTACGGTTGCCAGCAGTTCCCAGGAACTTGCCTCAACCGCAGGCAAACTGGAGCGCAATTCCCAGACCCAGACCAGCGGCATAGAGACCACGGTTACCGCCATGACCGAAATGGTGCAAACCATTCAGGACGTATCCGGCAACGCCATTAACACCTCCGATTCTGCCGGGCGAATGAAACAGATCGCACTGGACGGACAAAAATCACTGGACACCACCTCGAAAGAACTCTACGCCTTTGCCGACATCGTGCGCCAGTCGGCTGAAAAGACCGAAGCGCTTGGAGCCAAGTCCGAGGCAATCAACGAAATCGTTACTATGATCAAGGATATTGCCGACCAGACCAACCTGCTGGCGCTGAACGCTTCCATCGAAGCTGCCCGTGCAGGTGATATGGGGCGCGGCTTTGCCGTGGTGGCCGACAGCGTCCGCCAGCTGGCGCATCGCACGATCGAATCGTCCGACGAAATCGGACGCACCGTCAAGGATATGCATGACGAGGTCGATGCTTCTGTGTTAATTATGCAGAAAGAGCGCGTAGCGATCGAAGGAATCATTCGGCACATCGACGGCACGCTCGCTTCAATGGGGGACATCGTAAAGCATGTCGAACAGGTTTTCGGCATGGTCCAAACCATAGCCACCGCCACCGAAGAGCAATCGGCAACCGCCGAAGATGTCAACCGCACCATGGTGGGAATCAATGATGTTACCCGCCAGCTGACCGTATCGGTAGAGGAGATCAAGGGAACATCCGAGAATTTTGCCCGTCTGGCAGGTGACCTGCAGCAGATGGTCGGCTGGTTCAGACTGTAAATGTATTCCATCTTGAAAGGAGTCTCCCCATGCTGAGAATTATGACATTGTGCGCTGTTTTGGTTTCCCTCCTGGCAACAGAAGTAATGGCTGATGTAGTGAAGATAGGCGCCGGAGCAGCACCAACCGAAAATATTTTCAAACCGGCTGAAGCGGCATTTGAAAAGGCATCCGGCCTGGATCTGTCGATAGTTTCCAGCGGCCCCAAACAGGCCTTTATTGACCTTGAACGAGGCACTGTTGATGCTGCGGCAGCGGGGCTTTCCTTTGACGACTGGATGGCGCTTCTGAAAAAAGAAGGTGTTTCCGTGGCTGATCCCAAAGCATACCAGGCGGTTGTCATCGGTAAAGACAAGGTTATTGTCATTGTTCACAAGGACAACCCTGTGTCAAAACTGAGTAGAGAACAATTAACCGGGATTTTTTCCGGCAAGATTACCAACTGGAAGGATGTGGGCGGCAAGGATGCGCCGATTCTGGTTGTGTGGGGTGCATTAACCCAGGGAACTAATTCGATGTTCGTCAAACACATCATGGGCGGAACAAAACCTACTGATGAAGTAATAGCCGCAACCACAGCCGAGGACATTCGCCACAACGTGGCATCCAACCCCGAAGCAATCGGCATCGGACCTCAGGCGATCGTTAACAGCACCGTACGCTCGCCGGAAACTCCTGAGGTTGCACGCCCGATCACCCTCATTACCAAAGGCAAGCCGACCGAAAAAGTCAGAAAGCTTCTGGAGTTTATCTCCACCCGGAAATAGACACAGAGCAATTACCACAGAGGAGGTCACACTGATGAAGAAAGTGATAGCAGCAATCGGTATTACCGCGGTACTTGCAGCAACGTCTGGCATGGCTCTCGCCGAAAGCATTACCCTGATTGGCGGCTCAACCTCAATATCAACGGTTATCAACCCGGTGAAGGGGGCCTTTGAAAAGACTACGGGCATCACCCTCAACGCCACTGCCGCCGGCTCAAAAATAGCCCTGCAGAAACTTGACGCCGGTGAAGCAGATGTAGCAACTGCCGGCCACACATTTGAAGAGCTGCTCGGCAACATCAAGTCATCCAATATTGCCCTGAAAAACCCGGTCGAAAAACTGAACGTCATCCAGCTTGCCCAGCCGGCATCCTACTCCGTAATCATCAATCCTGCCAATCCGGTGGCGAAGCTCTCCAAAGATCAGCTGGCTGGCATCTTTAGCGGCAAGATCAGCAACTGGAACGAAGTGGGCGGCAAGGACGCGCCGATCCTTTGCGTGGTCAGCAACCTGAGCCCCGGCAGCAATGACGTTTTTGCCAAGACGTTCCTCGGCGGGAAGAAGATCGCCATTGACACGCTGGATGCCTCAAATGCCGCCGACCTGCTCCAGAACATCTCAACAAACTCTGACGCCATCGGCTATCTTCCGGCTGCCATGATTGATGCCTCGGTAAAAGCGGTTGAAACTCTCCCGATGAAATCAAGTCCGATTATCATGCTCACCATCGGCAAACCTTTGCCCAAGGTTCAAAAACTGGCCGATTTCATCCTTGGCGAAGGGGCAAAATACATCAAATAATCCGAGACTTCAGGAAAGACTCCTGAAGGTTGTTTTGCATCATCCACTCATAAGGAGGCAATACTCATGTACAAACGCATCACCGTTCTGACAGCAGCAACCCTGGCCCTCTCCACAGTAATGGCCACCGCCGCCGAAATCAAGCTGGGCGGAGGCGGAGCATCAGTCGCCACGGTATTCAACCCGGTCAAAGCCCCTTTTGAAAAAGCCACCGGCAACAACCTGATCATCCTGCAGAGCACTCCGAAGGATGGTCTCAAGCAGCTGTGGAAAGGCGATCTGGAAGTTGCCGTAACCGCTGTCGGCCTGGATGGCATGATTGCCGGAGCAGCCAAGGACGGGGTCGTCATCGACAAGTCCTCCCTGCAGACGCTGGAGATCGGAATCAACAAGACGGTCGTCCTCCTGCACCCCTCCAACCCGGTCACCACACTGACCAAGGACCAGATGAAGGGGCTCTTCACCGGCAAAATCACCAACTGGAAAGATGTGGGTGGGAAGGATGCACCGGTGCTCGTTGTATGGGGTAAAAATTCCCCCGGCCAGAATGCTCTTTTCACCAAGTTGATTCTGGACGGTGAGAAGATAGTTGCCGAAAACCTGGAGACAACCGACTACAAGGGCATCAAGGACACGGTGTCAACCAACCCGGAAGCGATCGGCATCGATCCACTCGGCATGGTTGACGAGTCCGTCAAAGCGATCAAACCGTCGCCTGAAGCCAACAGCCCGATCCTGCTGATTACCAAGGGAGAACCGTCAGCTCCGGTCAAACTTCTGATCAACTTCATCAAGACGGAAGGCAAAAAGCACCTCAAGGAATAATTACCGCAAGGCCGAATTGAAGATGAAAGAGTCCGGAACACCCAGGTCCCGGACTGCTAAAAGGTCTCCGCACGTATGCGGGGACCTTTTTTAGTATGTGAGGTTGCAAAAGCAAAAAACCGATGCCTTGATACATCAAACCATGTTTCCACAGATGGTTTTTTTCTTTCAAATTTGGTTTACCTTACCGCTCATTCCATGTTATCAATTCAATATACATTGATAAATCGGCATGTTGCCATATCTCGCGGCAAGCATCCATGTGTTTATTAAAATATATCAACAAGCTTGTTAGGGAGCAGACATGAATTTATTTATCGATCTTTACATGCATCTGAAAATACGGACTCGCATCATTCTGCTTTCCGTTTGCTACAGTTTCTGCATTATTTTTGCGGTTGTGGCAGGCAGAATGCTTTCTTCAACAATATCAATCATGTCAACGGCCATATTTGTCCTGCTCGGCGGTTTTTTCAGCGGCCTGCTGTTCTGGTCTGTCAATGACGCACTCAAACGCATTATCGGCTATCTCACCCTTATGGCCAACGGCGACCTGACACAAAAGATCTCCGCCAAACGTAATAACGAGATCAGCACCATCATTCGTGCTATCGACTCGCTGCAAAATACCATTCGCGACATCGTAACCCAGATTTCACAAACATCAAATCAGGTTGCAGTCTCCTCCCGGAACCTTCACAGCAACGCTACCCAGATAGCAACAGGTACCGATCACGTGGCGACCCAGACCAATTCGGTCGCGATAGCAAGCGAAGCGATGGCATCAACATCGAGCAGCATTGCCCACAATTGCCTGAGCGCAGCTGATGCATCAAACCATGCCAGCGAGACCGCCCGTTCCGGCTCAGACGTTGTCCGGCAGACTATCACAGGAATGGAACGCATTGCAGAGCGGGTAAAACTGGCGTCATCTACCGTAGAGGGTTTGGGAGCCCGGTCAGAGCAGATCGGTGAAATCATAGGAACAATTGAGGACATTGCCGACCAGACCAACCTGCTGGCGCTCAATGCCGCCATTGAAGCTGCCCGAGCGGGAGAACAGGGGCGCGGCTTTGCAGTTGTCGCCGATGAGGTCCGCGCACTGGCAGAGCGAACGACCAGAGCTACCCGGGAAATCAGCGACATGATCAAGGCTATTCAAAATGAAACCAGGGGAGCGGTTATTGCCATTGAAGAGGGTGTGGCCGAGGTCGCAAAAGGTACCGAATCTTCCGTGAAGTCCGGACAGGCCCTTGAAGAGATCCTGAGCCAGATAAATGACGTGACCATGCAGGTAAATCAGATTGCCACCGCCGCTGAAGAACAGACGGCGACAACGGGGGAAATTACCTCAAACATCCAGCAGATAACCACAGTGGTCCGCCAGACGGCTCAGGGCGCAACACAGACGGCAACCGCATCATCGGAACTCTCAAGGGAAGCAGACATGCTTCAAAGTCTGGTCGGCAAGTTCAAGCTCTAGCCGGAATAAAGGCACATTTTGGCATAATAAAATGAGGGCTACAGCAAAAGCTGCAGCCCTCATTTTTGGTGTACATCCTACGTTCAATTCTGAACGGTCACAGTTTGAATTTACTCACCAGATGCTGGAGTTCTCCGGATTGTTGAGATAGAACTGCCGCCGCTGAAGCGGTACCTGTTGCTCCATGTGCGGTTTGCTGCACTATGTTGGTAATTTGCTGAATGGTATTGGTAATCTCGCCAGTGGTTGCGGTCTGTTGCTCTGCGGCAGTAGCGATTTGATTTACCTGCATGGTAACATTTTTAATCTGATCCAGAATTTGTTCCAATGCCTGCCCCGACCTCAACGACGATTCCGTTCCCTTTTCCACCTCTGCCACGCCATCTTCGATTGCATCAACAGCCGCTTTAGTTTCGCTTTGTATGGACTTGATCATTACACCAATCTCACGGGTTGCGCGCGTTGTGCGCTCGGCCAAAGCCCGCACTTCATCGGCGACGACTGCAAAACCACGGCCTTGCTCACCGGCTCTTGCTGCTTCAATTGCAGCATTAAGTGCCAGCAGGTTGGTTTGGTCGGCTATATCTTCAATAGTACCAATTATTTGGCCGATCTGGTCAGAACGCACACCTAATTCGAGAATTGTTTTAGCGGTACCTTTGACGCGTATGGCGATACGTTCCATGCCATCTGTTGTCTGGCGAACGATGTCTGCCCCAATTTGTGCGGCATCGCTGGCGCGACCGGAATTTTCAGCTGCACTCAGACAATTATGTGATATTTCGCTGGATGTGGCCGCCATCTCTTCGCTGGCCACCGCAACCGCATTCGTCTGAGAAGCAACATGCTCGGAGCCGCTTGCTATCTGCTCAGCGTTACTGTGCAGATGTTGTGAAGCCATCGCTACCTGCTCTGATGTCTGGGAAATCTGGGCAATGACATCACGCATGGTCGTCTGAAGGCTGTTGATGGCACGAATAATAGCGCTGATTTCATTATTGCGCTTGGCAACAATCGGTTGCGTCAGATCACCGGTGGTCAACATCTCCAAGTAACCAATGATGCGATCAAGGGCATCCTTGATTGATAAGAACAACAGGGCACTGAACACAATCCCGAGAAGCACGAAAACCGCCGTTGAAACTATGACCATCGACATGGGAAGAATGCGACTTGCCACAACCGCAAAAATGATACAAAAACTATAGCAAGCGCTGAGCAGTATTATACGTGTCCGTACTTTCAGGCGACGATACGGATCTAATATAAAGTTCATAATATTTTCCTCGTTACGTGTTTAATTTTATGCACAAACAGCATGTGACTAACTTATTCATGTATACGCGTTTCAACAAAAGGCATCACGCCAACCGAAAGCCTTGCTCTGGCAACCAAGAACTTTTATGAGTGGGATACCGGCTTGATTGAGAAGTTTCGTTGCTTCATCCAACTCAAGACGCTCAATCAGTTCGGCGATAGTAAGCAGCTCTCCCAGAGCGCCTTCACGACGGACCAAAGCGTTTTGGATTTCTTCGGACAGATTGAGCCCCTCGATCATTTCGTCAATTGTGAAGCCAAAACAATCTCCCAAAAGAGAAAGGGTCCCTACCATAAACGCTTCTGCTGGAGCGTCAGGCAATGTGCAGGTGCCGGGATGCAGCAGTGCCAGTTTTTCCAAAAAAGCGGCACGTACCGCGACCATATCCATCAACGGGTTATCCAGTTCCTGGCTGTCGTCATTGGCAAAAAGAGCCAGTTGCACCCAGCGTTTAAGCTGTTCCAGCCCTAAAAGCGTTATGGCGTGAGTAACCGTGCGAATTTTTTCGCGGCGCCCGACGGAAACAGAATTTACAAGAAGAAGGAGTTTATAGGTCAAAGCTGGACTTAGCTTGAATGTGCGCTCGATTTTGGCAATATCTGAATCGTCAATTAACTGCTGCATTAATTTGAAAAAGGTATGCGTTGAATCTGAAATCTTTTTTTTCTGTAGCGTTGAAGGACGTGAAAAGAAAAATCCCTGAAACAACTCGAAACCCATGCTGCGGCTCCGAAGATAGACGTGACGTGTTTCAACATTTTCCGCCAGCAACTTGAGCGGGTAACGCTTCAGACTGTCAACCGTCTGGTATACCCGTTCAAGCGGTGTCTTGATGAGATCAATCTTGATTATATCTATGATACCTTTATATAACTCCTCATATTCACTCGAATATACATGGTCATCAAGCGCAAGAACGTAACCGAGAGATTTTAATTCACGACAACGAGTAATTACTTCAGGTGTAAATTCGATTGAATTAAGTAACTCCAACCCCAATACTCCGGCAGGCAGTAACTCGATCGAATCACTCATCAGCATTTCGCCGTCTACATTAATGAGTCCACAATACGTTCCAAGAACATCCTCTATTTTAAACCCGGAGAGCGAATTGACGACTACTTGTGAAGTGGCCTGGAGAGAACTTTTTATATTGGCGGAACCTGGAGACTCCTGTGACCTGAACAAGAGTTCGTAAAATGTGATTTTTTCAAGCCGGTCCAGAATCGGCTGTCTACCTATTAAATATGAGCTATCCTTCATGGTATTCCCGTATTCAGTAGGTTACTCTAGCACTAACACTACGAACTCAGGCCGGAAGCCTGTATTAGTCATTCGAAGTCAAACAGACCTCATTATCGTAACAAACCCGTAGCATTTGGCAATGGGGCTAAAACATATTTCCTTCTCCATACAGCAAGAAATCTCTATCGATCCTGTGAATATCTATAATCTTATCAAGCGTTTTATCTGAAGGAAAAGAACTGCCCTTTTCCCAGGCGCTGACGGCAGCGGGTGTCATATCGATCTTTTCGGCAAATTCCCCCTGCGTCTGGCCAAGCATTTCTCTTACAATTTTCAGATTGCGTGAAAATGTTTTTTTCGTGAACCGATCCATCAACACACCTCGTTATGTAAGTTAGTCTCAGCAAAACGAATTTCACACCGCTCCATATAATTTGAAATAATAAATTACCACCAATTAATCACAAAAAAAGCCCTTCTCTGTTGAAAGAAGGGCTGACAATCGCCCTCTATTTGGTAACCCGACTATCCTTTACAGGACTCGTAGCTTTGCGTCCCCAGGTCACCCTGAGTTTGCCTTTTACAAAGAGGTAGTTCTTATTTTTAGGGTTTCAAACTATCCTTGCCTATAAACCTTGTCAAGAACAAAAGATTATGGAAAAATAAAAAAGGACCTACGAATTAACGTAAGTCCTTGATTTTTTTGGTGCGCCTGGAGCGATTCGAACGCCCGACCTACGGATTCGTAGTCCGTTGCTCTATCCAGCTGAGCTACAAGCGCGTTAGGAATTGGCTTTATACCTCACCGGAAATAATATATCAACTATTTTTTTGACCAATAATGCAAATTCAGACATTTCTCAACTAATATCACTACCAAATAGTGCCGTTTTCAGATATCCTCGCACTCATGTTGAATAGCAACTTATGTTACAAAGGCTTTGATTTATGGATCATTTTATCATTGAAATAAGCGAAGCAGACGTAAAGCGGGAGCGGGAAAAGTCGCGGGAGCTTCGCAAAAGCCGCTGGTGGAAAAACCGCGTGGCCCTGGGGCGCTGCCACTATTGCGGCGAAATATTTGCTCCTGAAGAGCTGACCATGGACCATCTGGTCCCGGTTTCACGTGGGGGCAAGGCATCACGTAACAACGTAGTCCCGGCCTGCAAGGAGTGCAACAGCCGAAAAAAATATCTGCTCCCGATTGAGTGGGAAGAATACCTGGACAAGAACAGCCGTCCGACGCCGGAGCCAACCAGTGAATAACGTAAAAAGCCGCTATAAAGTTATCATTTACGATTGTGATGGAGTCATTCTTGATTCAGTCGAATCCAACTACATTTTCTACAACCGGGTCATGGAATTTCTCGGCAGGGACGAGATTAACAGAGATAACGAAGATGCCAGAAGAGTTCTTCACACGTATTCGTTTAAGGACGTGATGGAATATTTTTTTGGTGAAGACCCCCAACATGAAGCGGCCCTCAGTTTTGCCAAGACCATTCACTATCGCGATCTTATGCCTTACATGAAAATGGAGGACGGCTTTGTCAGCACGCTGAATCAATTGAAAGGACATGCATCCCTGGCAATATGCACCAACCGGGCAACATCAATGGAGATGATTATTGAGGACTTCGGATTGAACGGTTATTTCGAATATGTCATGACGGCGTCGCAGGTAACCCACCCCAAACCACACCCGGAACCGCTTTTGAAGGTACTTGACTACTTTAACATCGCTCCGTGGGAAGCCCTCTTTGTAGGCGATGGCGAGGTCGATATGCTGGCAGCCAAAGAAGCCGGCGTTCCCTTCATCTCCTACAAATCTCAGCTACCGGCACTGGCCCGTATCCAGCATCACTCCGAAATCGTTCAATACATCTTCTGAAAATTGAAAGGCTCCGGGATTATTAGACCTCGGAGCCTTAAATACAGAATGCCGCCCTTTATCTCACCAGTTTCGACAACTTTTTGAATTCATCCGTCCCGGCAATTTTCAGCAGCTGAAACAGGACCGACTCCGTGCTGGTTGGCACGGCTCCGGCCAGTGTCATAGCCTGGAGCGCCGTCTGCCAGTTCTGCTTGCTGCGGCTCATGACAGCATCCTTGACAATGTGAACGTTAAAACCGGCTTCCCGCAGTTCGATCACTGTCTGGAGAACGCATACGTGGGCTTCCATACCGGTAATGATCACCTGCGTCCTGCCGGTTGCCTTGAGCGCAGCAATAAAATCGGTGCAACCGCAACAACTGAAGGTCATCTTTTCAAAATTTGCCGCTTTGTCAGCTTTTTCCTGCAATTCCGGCAGAGTCGCACCCAACCCCTTGACATACTGCTCGGTCACCAGCACCGGTACATCCAGTTCGGCAGCGCTTTCCAGCAGAATGCCGATATTCTTCGTCAGTTTTTTGAGCACATGGTCGTCCATGGCAACACACAACTTCTCCTGCACATCGATCACCACCAGCACCGCCCTGTCCCGCTCCAGAAAAAAAGTGTCCCTGATTGTCATGGTTATTTCTCCCGATCATTTATAGTGAAACCGTGACCGGAGTGTAGCGTAGACGCTGACAATAATCAATGTTGTCTCACCTGCGGGAACATGCTACATCAATGCAATATTTTTCCATGGAGGTTCACCATGAAAGTTACCGCATTTAACGGTAGCCCGCGCCGCGAAGGCAACACCTCGCTGCTGATCAAACAGGCGTGCGATGCGCTGAACAGGGAAGGAATCGAAACCGAGGTGGTTCAGGTCGGCGGAGAAAAGCTCAAGGGGTGCATCGCCTGCTACCAGTGCTTTTCCCGCAAGGATCACCGCTGCGCCGTCACTGATGACATCGCCAATTCCTGCATTGAAAAGATGCTGGCATCCGACGGCATCATCATCGGTTCGCCGACCTATTTTGCCGCACTGACCCCGGAAACCAAGGCGCTGATCGACCGCTGCGGCATGGTATCGCGGGCCAACGGCGACATGCTCAAACGCAAGGCCGGGGCGGCAGTCGTCGCAGTGCGGCGCGCCGGAGCCATCAACGTATTCGACACCATTAACCACTTTTTCAGCATCGGCCAGATGATCATCCCGGCCTCCAATTACTGGAATATCGGTGTGGGGCGCAACATCGGCGATGTGCTTCAGGATGAAGAGGGGATGGGCACCATGAGGGTGCTGGGGGAAAACATGGCGTGGCTGCTCAAGAAGATCACCGCTTAGCGGAAACCTCAGGACGCTCCGTTCAGGGGCGCCCTGAGGAGGACAAAACTACAGCAAAGCCTTTGCCGCAGCGATTGCCGCTGCATAATCAGGCTCGCCGGTCACTTCCGGAACGATCTGGATGTAGCGGATGACATTGGCGGCATCAACGACAAAAACGGCACGGCTCAGCAGCAGCAGCTCCTTGATCAGCACCCCGTAGCCAAGTCCGAAGGAACGCTCACGGTAATCGGAGAGAGTAACCACCTTGTCGATGCCGGCTGCGCCGCACCACCGTTTCTGAGCAAAAGGAAGATCAAGGCTGATAGTCAGCACAACGACATTCCCCGGCAATGAAGCCGCTTCCTGATTGAAGCGACGGGTTTCCGTGTCGCATACGGGAGTATCAAGTGACGGCACCGCACTGATGATCTTGATTTTACCGGCGTAGCTGGCGAGCGACGTAGCCGCCAGGCCGTTGTCAACCACGGCAAAGTCCGGTGCCGCATCACCGACCTTGAGTTCGGGCCCCAGCAATGTCATCGGATTCCCTTTAAACGTAATAATTCCTGTTTTTTCACTCATATCTCTACCTCCTCGTCAATTTCTACCATATCAGGTAGTCTGCTGCATTCTGCCCCCGGGGCAGTATCGTTATCCAGAACATCCAGGAACTGCATCACCAGCCGATAGGTTATCCCCCACAGCACCGGCTTGTCATCGACCGGGAGACGGATGGCCGGCACATCAAAGCGTTTCTCCCCGAAAGCCACCGAAGTCTGCACATGCCGCTCCGGATCACGCAGGTCAGAAAGCGTGACCCAGAACAGATCCCGCACCTCGTCATTCAACACCGGCCGATAACCGGTCCGGTCCACGCCGAACAGACAGCAGGAGACCCTCACCGGCAGGTTGGCCCCGACAATATCGGAAAGCCTCCCCAAATAGTGCGCCTGCTCCAGGTCAACGCCGATTTCCTCCAGGGTTTCCCGGCACGCCGCCTCACACTCCTGCTCGCCTTCTTCCAGCTTCCCCCCCGGAAAGGCGATGTGGCCGGACCAGGGATCAAGATCATGTGCCGCACGCTGAATAAACAGGATTTCGTGCCCACGATCAGACTGATGCAGTATCATGGCCACGGCTGCCCGAGTGCGATCAGCACCGGGGAATTCCGTTCCGCTTTCCCGGCATGCCAGCCGTTCAGAAATATGCTCAAATGTCGGGAAACCGTTCTGTTCTCTATTGTTCATGCCGATGTAATCCTTGCTATGTGAATATTGTCACATCCTCTTCATAACACCCGTTTCCGTCAAGTACAATTTACTTTTGAACTCACAGTGTCATCGGCATAATTGTTGCTATTTTTATGCGGTTTAACTCCGAGGGCAGAACTGCATTGCTTCGTGCAGGTCTTCATCCATGCCCATTCCCCTCGAAACCCGAACAGAACGGACATGAGATTGTACGCCATTTAGAGCAGTTATTTTACCACACTTCAGCTGAAAGACTTTTCCGTACGAAATATTATTTTGAGGCGGACTGACGGATCACCATGGTTTCTTTCAAGACCATTTTTTTACTACTTCTTGTGATGCTGGGCGGCATCTCCGTCGCAGCGGCGGAGGACACCGGCTTCAGCTGGCCGATTTCCTGTGTCCCGGGAGTTGACTGTGCCGGCACCCACTTTCGCATCGGCTACCCGGATGTCGGGGGCACCGGCCTTTCTTACGCGTGCAGCAAACCCGGCTATCTTGGCCATCAGGGCACCGATATCGTTGTTTCATCTGTCGAACAGGGCATACACGCACTGGCAGCAGCAGACGGTGTAGTACGTTGGACCGCTGACGGACGCTTTGATCACTGTCCCAACGATACTGAGCATGATTGCGATGAGCAGGAAAAGAGTGATTTATCAAATGGTCGCGGCACAGGTGCAACGCTGGGTTTTAATGCCGGAAATTTCGTGGTCGTTGAACACACACTCGGCTCCATACGCTATCTGACCCTGTACGCCCACCTCCGCAAGGGCTCCCTGACCGTAGCCCAAGGACAGAAAGTTGTACGTGGTCAACACCTCGGCGACGTTGCCAGTTCCGGAAACTCGCAGATTCCGCACCTCCATTTTGGAGTTTACAAAGCCGAAGGGACCATGTACCGTCCGGTTGATCCTTGGAAAGGGGCCTGCAATACCAGCAGCGATGGTTTGTGGGCTTCAACAACACCCTATCGCACCGACGAGCTTCTGATGGCGCATCCGGCCAGCGACCGGAACGATGACTCCCGGGTATACTTACAAACCATCCAGCGCAGCTTGCCAAAAAAACTTTATTACTAAATCCTTCATCACCGAATGGGGAGAAACCATGCTTATTCCGATCATAACTTCCTGCAAAGAACCGGATTCAGTTCCTTCGTACGTATTGGATCGCATGCTCGCCTGCGGCGAGGTCCACGCCTTTGAACGTTCGACAGGATGGGTAGTGGTTGGCCGCGATCCGATCCGGGCAGCCAGAAGGGGAGCATATCAGGGACACGAACGCCGCCGCTCCGTGTCGTTCCAGATGCAGTCGTTCGCCGCTTAAGCCGGGCGCCCGTGACCACAAATATCAAGTTTGGTTTTAAACATTACTATCACCACCTCTTGCCACTAAACCTCATTAAGTGATACATCACTACCCATGCCTTCCATTTCGATCCTCATGCCGGTCCGCAATGAAGAACGCTACCTTCAGGCGACGCTTGACTCCCTTTATCGCCAGACCTGCAAAGAGTGGGAACTGGTTGCGGTTGACGACGGTTCCTGCGACCAGACCCCGGCGATCCTTGCCCATGCCGCACAAAAGGACCGCCGCGTAAAGCTCATCCGCCGCGAAGGGGGCGGACTGGTGGCTGCGCTCAACGCCGGACTGGAACATTGTCGCGCTCCCCTGCTGGCACGGATCGATGGCGATGACATCTGCCACCCCCGGCGCCTGGAACTACAAGCCGCCTGGCTGGTAGCACATCCTGAAACGGGGCTCATAGCCAGCAATTTCCGTCATTTTCCCCGCACCGGCCTCAAACAGGGAATGATTGATTATGAAGTGTGGCAAAACGGGCTGACCGAACACGACCTCGTCATCAGGGATCTGTTTGTAGAATCCCCTTTTGTCCACCCCTCCATCATGACACGCCGATCACTCATGACTGAAATGGGCGGGTACCAAGACAACAACTGGCCCGAGGACTACGATCTCTGGCTGCGCATGGCAGCTGCGGGTGTACAGTTTTCTCGATTGACGCAGCCGCTTCTGTTCTGGCGGGACCACCCTGAACGCGCCACCCGCACCATGGATGAGTATGCCACCGACGCCTTCCGTTCCTGCAAGTGCCACTATCTGATACGCAGTTTTCTGCACTCGTGCTCCGATGTCGTTATTGCCGGTGCCGGGCAGGAAGCCAGGGCATGGCAGCGCCTGCTGACGGCGGCCGACGTCACCGTATCAAGTTGGCTTGATGTTGATCCGCGCAAGATCGGTCGCATCCTGCACAACGCACCGGTCATATCCCCCGATCAGCTCCGGCTTGACGGCAGAAAAATGCTTGTTGCCATCGGTGTACGCGGCGCACGTGAACAGTTCAGGAAGGTTGCGGAAAAAAGCGGCTGGCAGGAAGGCGTGGACTTTGTCTGCGTCGCATGATAAAAAACGGGTCGATTTCAGTTACCTGTTGAAGGAGATACATGATGTTACCAAGCAAAGAAGAACTGGCCCTGACCATTGACGAGGCGGACTGGAGCTGCCTGCGGGCCCACCTGCATCGTGGCGGGCTGATTCTGGTAGATGACTCGCTCGACCTAGCCGATACCGCCTATAAAGTAGCCGCCGACAATGTGGAAATCATCCAGCAGCTGGTCGAAGACGGGATGATCGGCAAGCCGTCCGACTCGAAAATCCGTACATGGGAGGAGGATCAGCATAAGAAATTCGCCATGCTGATCGTCAGCCCCTATGTGCTGTTTCAGGAAAAAATGCCGACCTTTCACTAAGCGGAGTTGACCGTGGAAATCACTCTTAACGATATTGAAGTACGCGTGCTGGGCAGCCTGATTGAAAAAGAGCTGACCACGCCGGAATACTACCCGCTGTCACTCAATTCCCTCACCAACGCCTGTAACCAGAAATCCAATCGTGACCCGGTGATGGCCCTGGCGGAAGAAGACGTGGTGCGGGCTCTTGACTCCCTCCGCTTCAAACAGCTGGCAGTGCTGTCGGCAGATGGGGGACGTGTCCCGAAGTACCGCCATCTGCTGGCTGAAAAGATGGGGTTGGTTTCTGCTGAGCAGGCCATTCTCTGCGAACTGCTGGTGCGCGGCCCGCAGACCGTTGGTGAGTTGCGGACGCGTGGCGAGAGAATGCATCCGTTTGGCGACCTGACTGCCGTGGAAGAGGTTTTAAAGGAGCTGATGGAACGCGAGCAACCGTTCGTCGCCCTGCTGCCCCGCCAACCGGGCCGCAAAGAGGGGCGCTATGCACAGCTGTTTTCCGGTATTCCTGAAATCACTGAAGAAAGTTCCGAAGCACGCCCCGAGGCGGCCCGGCAAAGGGTGCTGGCGGAAAATGAGCGTGTGACGAAGCTGGAAGAAGAGGTTGCCGCACTCCGGTCTGAAGTAGCCGTATTACAGCAGCAGATGGCAGAGTTTAAGGCGCAGTTTGAATAAACATGGTGCGTAGCAGGTTTTTCCACAGCCCGCTCGCCTGATAGATATCCTTCCACTCGTGCTGCAAAAATGAAGCGGGGCATACCTCATGGCACGCCCCGCTCCGTTATTACGATCCCTCCACTACATCTACTTCTCTTTTTTCACCGTAAACTTATACCCGCTGAACATACTGGAAATCTCGCTGCCATGCTCCTTGATGTCCATCAGCCAGGCGCTGTAGATGTGGTTGATGATGAAGCCGAAGATCAGCCACATGCTGAAATGGTGGGTAAGGCGCATTCCTTGGTCGGAGAACAGGGCGTACATGAAGCCGAGCGACTTGTGCATGACACCCTGCGGCGCATGCTGCGCATACAGCGAAAAGCCGGTCAGGATCATCAGGATATAGAGCAGAAACAGGGCAAAGTAGGCGGTGGTCGCCAGGGGATTGTGACCGATCGTTTCCGGAACCTCCTTGTCCACGAACATGTAGTAGCGGAGCATCTTGTTCATTTTTTCCCTGCCCGCCGCCGTCGCATAGGGGAAGAACTCCTTCCAGCCGGCATACTTGTTGCCGATCAGCGACCAGACCATGCGCGACAGCACACTGACCGCAAACGCGTAGGCGGCGGTGAAGTGAACGAAGCGTATCCACCCCATGGTGAAATCGGAGGCCGAGCCGGCAAACGACACCGGTGTGCCGATAAAGAATCCGGTCACCGCCAGGGTAACGATGGACACCACGTTGATCCAGTGGCACCAGCGTACCGGCAGCTCCCAGATGTAACACTTGAATTTGCAGGAATCACTCATGTCTGCCTCCCCTAGGATACCTTGACCTTGACCACCTCATTGCCGTTGACATCCATCACGTGGACGGCACAGGCAAGGCAGGGGTCGAAGGAGTGGATGGTGCGCAGGATTTCCAGCGGCTTGTTGATATCCGCCACCGGCGTACCCACCAGAGCGGCTTCGTACGGGCCGCGCTGCCCCTTGGCGTCGCGGGGCGAGGCGTTCCAGGTGGACGGCACCACCGCCTGATAGTTGAGGATTTTCTGGTCCTTGATCTTGATCCAGTGCCCGAGCGCACCACGGGGAGCCTCGTGGAAGCCGTACCCCTTGGCTTCAGCCGGCCAGGTGGACGGATCCCAGCTTTCCCCATTGTGGATGCGGTAATCGCCCTTGGAGATGTTGCCGATCAGTTCATCGAGCCACTTTGGCGTCTGTTGGGCCACCAGCAGGCAATCGATCCCTCGGGCCGCAGTGCGGCCAAGTGTGGAGAACAGCGCCGGAGCACCGACCCCCAGCTTGCCGAGCACCAGATCAACCACCGCCTTGGTTTCCTTGTGGCCCGATGCATAAGCCACCAGAATGCGAGCCAGCGGGCCGACTTCCATGGACTTTTCTTCGTAGCGCGGCGATTTTACGAATGAATATTTCGCATCGGTGTCGAGATTCTTGTACGGCGGCTTCGGCCCGGTATAACGGACTTCGGTCTCACCTTCGAACGGATGCAGACCTTTTCCGGCTCCGGCACTATTGTCGAACCAGGAGTGATCGACGTATTCGGCAATTTTGCCCTGATCGACCGGAATAACCTTGGACAGATCCTTGTTCAGAATTGCTCCGGCCGGGAACCACTGGTTGCCACCGGCATCCGGGAACTCGCCGTAGGAGAGATAATTGCCGACCCCCTCGCCTATTCCGGCCCACTCCTTGTAGAACGAGGCAACGGCCAGCAGGTCCGGGATGTAGACCTTCTCCACAAAATCCTGGGCTTTCTTCAGCAGACGCTTTATTTCAATCAGCTTGTCAGCGTTGAGGGCGTTCTGGGAATCGGGGTCGATGGGAATCGACATGCCGCCCACCAGGAAGGTCTGGGGATGCGGGTTCTTGCTCCCCAGGATGGCGTGAATCTTGATGACGTCCTTCTGCCACTCCAGCGCTTCAAGGTAATGGGCAGTCGCCATCAGGTTGGCTTCGGGGGGCAGCTTGTAGGCGGGATGCCCCCAGTAGGCGTTGGCAAAGGGGCCGAGACGGCCGGAGGCGACAAAGGCCTTGACCTTGTCCTGCACACCCTTGAAATAGGTGGCCGAATTGTTCGGCCAGTCGGACAGCGACGCCGCCAACGCCGCCGTTTTGGCCGGGTCGGCTTTCAGGCCGGAGGTGATGTCAACCCAGTCGAGGGCGTGCAGGTGATAGAAGTGGATGACGTGATCCTGCACGTTCTGGATGCCCATGATGATGTTGCGGATCAGCTGGGCATTGGGCGGGATTTTAATCTTGAGGGCATCCTCAACGGCCCGGATGGAAGCAATTGAGTGCACGGTGGTGCAGACGCCGCAGAAGCGCTGCGTCCAGAACCAGGCGTCACGGGGATCTCGCCCCTTGAGGATTTTCTCGATGCCGCGAAACATGGTAGCGGAGCTCCAGGCGTCTTTTATCCTGCCCCCCTCGATCTCGGCTTCGATGCGCAGGTGTCCTTCTATGCGGGTAATCGGATCTACAACAATCCTGGCCATATGTTATCCCTCCTTGGGTTCTTGGGGTTCTTTATCCTTGCGCAGCGCATTCAGAGCGCCATGAACAGCGAAGGCCGCAGCGGCACCAGCCACCAGGCCGAGACCGATCTTGTCGGCGGTAGCCTCGATGCCGAAGCCGGGAACATTGGGCAGACGGTGATACATCGGCCCCATGGTATCCCAGAAGTCCGGCTCGGAACAACCGGCACAGCCGTGGCCGGATGCCACCGGCCAGCTGGTTTTCTCGTTATAGCGCTGGGTCGGGCAGTTGTGGAACGTAGCCGGCCCCTTGCACCCCATCTTGTAGAGGCAGAATCCTTTGCGATGGGCGTCGTCGCCCCAGTGCTCCACATACTGGCCGGCATCGAAGTGCGGACGGCGCTCGCAGTTGTCGTGAATACGCTTGCCGTAGGCGAACAGCGGACGCCCCTTGCTGTCCATGGCCGGAATCTTGCCGAACACCAGGTAATGGACCACCGTGGCGGTCAGGTTGTCGGCGTTGCACGGACAGCCGGGCAGGTTGATGACCGTAGCCCCCGGCACCGCTTCCATGACGCCGACAGCGCCGGTCGGGTTGGGGGTTCCGGCGGCAATACCGCCGTACGATGCGCAGGTACCGATGGCAATGGTTGCCAGGGCGCTGCCGCAGACCCGGCGGGCAATTTCCAGATGCGTCTTGCCGCTGGTGCAGCCGTAAATACCGCCATCCTTCATGGAGATTGAACCTTCGACGACACAGAGGTATTTGCCTTTGTACTTGGTGATGGTGCTTTCCAGCGCCTCGTCAGCCTGGTGTCCGGCGGCGGCCATAATCGTCTCATGATAATCCACCGACAGGATATCGAGGATGATTTCGCCGACGGTCGGGTTGGCCGCGCGCAGCAGCGCCTCGCTGTCGCCGGTGCAGTCCTGGAAGTTCAGCCAGACCAGGGTCGGACGCTTGACCTCGTCCAGCGCCTGCGCCACCGAAGGCGCAAACGACGCCGGCAGCGACATTGCCGCTGTCATGGCGGAACAGAACTTGAGGAAGTCACGCCGGGACACCCCGCGCTGTTTGAGAATTTCTCCGACGGAGTACTCCTGCTGTTCAGAATCCTGGCTTACGTCGCCGCGTTGCTTGACCGAATCAACTTCGGTGTCCACTTTTTGTTTGCTCATCCAAGACCTCCCTTTCGTATGGGTTAGCTGCCGTTTGCACCTGATTCCATGACAACCGTCCGGTATCTGCACGTACACATTCGAATACTAAAACGTTTTTATAAAAGCACGAAGCATGCCAACACTACTACAGCCGTAAAGCGTGATCACCCTAATTATAACGCTTTGTATTTGTGATATATTTTATAATAACAAACAAATTTTTAAATATTCTGAAACCACCACAGAGTTTCTTTTGAGCCAATACTGACACAAAAATCACGTATTCACACCGGCCAGACACGCGCACCAATAAACGGAACGCCTCCACACTATTCAATTAACACTAGTTATTTTGTATAGTTGCATCACATAAACCCCTCAGACACATCACATCCCAGCCACGTCACTACAATTGCTAAATTTCAGTGTACCAATCAGGCAATAGCACCATCTTTTCAGAAAAACAGGACAATCTTCACCAGAATATATGTAGACTACCACCAAATCTGTATATCGCAAATTACTTGCAGAAAAAGCGTTCTACAACTACTATTATTTCCATAACAGATATCGTACTCAACTGCATTAAAGATTCAATACGTCCGACATGGCGATAAATACAGCTTATAAAATCAGCATATTGTACAATTTGACAACTTGCCGTTTATTATGTGACATAGTTTTGAACATCGATCTGCAAGCACACTACAGGACAAGGGCGCGGCATCAGCCCTGCCACGTTGTGCCACATCAGGCGCAATACATGCCGGTTGTGCCACAATATGCACAAACAAGGATATCAGTCCCCATCTGAGGCGAGAACACGTGAGGTGATATGGCATCAATAGTGACACTCAAGGATAAATGCCGGAAATGCTACACCTGTGTCCGGAATTGCCCGGTCAAGGCAATCAAGGGAAAGACGACCCATACAGAAGTCATCTACGAGCGCTGCATCGGCTGCGGCAAGTGTGTTAATAACTGCCCGCAAAAGGCCAAGGTGTTTAACGACAAGGTTGCCTCCATGGAACGCCTGCTGGCATCGGGGCAACTGGTTGTGGCCGTGCTGGGGGGTGATTTCCCGGCGTTTTTCCATAATGCTTCTCCGGGACAGCTGGTGGCCGGGCTGAAACAGCTCGGTTTTGCCGAAGTCCACGAAGGAGCCTACGGTGTCGAACTGGTGGCCGTCGAGTATGCCAGCGCCATCGAGGTTGCCACCACCCCGCTCATCTCATCCCACTGCCCCGCCATTGTCGATCTCATCGAGCGGCACTACCCGAAACTCATCAACAACCTCATCGAAGTTGTCTCGCCCATGGTAGCCATGGGGCGGTTCCTGAAGGGAGTTCTGGGCGCCGAAGTGAAGGTGGCCTACATCAGCTCCTGCAACGGCGCAAAGCTGGAGATCGAGTCTGAGGAGGTCCGGGGCGCCATCGACATCGTACTGACCTGGCGGGAACTGAGCAGCCTGTTCAAAAGCCGTTCCCTCGACATCGCCACCATGGAAGAAGGTTCCTTCGACGGCATCGAACCCTACCTGGGACGCCTCTTCCCGATCACCGAAGGCTCCTTCCGGGTCCTTCCCATCGTCACCGACCTGCTGGACGGCAAGATTGTCACCGCCACGGGAGAAGTCAATGTCATGGAGATCATCAGCGACCTGGCACAGGGGCGCATTACGCCGCAGATCGCCGACATCCGCTTCTGCTACAACGGCTGCATCGGCGGTCCCGGCATGAGCCAGGAACTGACCAGCTTCTTCAAGCGCAATCTGGTCATATCCCATTTCCGGAGCGATGTCCCGTACCAGACCGCTTCCCATTACCTGGACATGAAGATAACCCCGCACCTGGCGCGCTCTTTTTCCAACCGGTTCGTCAAACTTAATGCTACCAAAGCAGGCGACATCACCAAAATACTCAACGCCACCAGCAAGTACACTCAGAAGGATGAGTTGAACTGCAGCGCCTGCGGCTACAAAACCTGCCGCGAATACTCGGTGGCAGTGCATCAGGGGCTGGCCAATCTGGAAATGTGCCTGCCGTACAACCTCCAGCAACTTGAAGAAGACCGGGGACGGCTCATGCAGAAATACGAACTGGCCCAGCGGGAACTGAACCGGGAGTACGGTGACGAGTTCATCATCGGCAACGACAAAAAGACCCGGGAAGTGCTCGACCTGATCAAGCAGGTCGGCCCGACGCCGACAACCGTGCTGATTCGCGGCGAATCGGGCACCGGCAAGGAGCTTATTGCCCGGGCCATCCATCGCTACAGCAAAAAAAATGACAAACCGCTCGTCACGGTCAACTGTACTACCATCACGGATTCCCTGCTGGAAAGCGAACTGTTCGGCCATCGGAAAGGGGCGTTTACGGGGGCGGACGCCCACAAGATAGGACTGTTCGAGGCGGCGGACGGCGGCACCATTTTCCTCGACGAAATCGGCGACATCACCCCGAAGCTCCAGGCGGAACTGCTGCGGGTGCTGGACAGCGGCGAAGTGCGGCCGGTTGGCGGGACAAGTTCAAAAAAAGTGGATGTACGCCTGATTGCGGCGACCAACAAAAATCTGGAAGAAGGGATTACCCAGGGATGGTTCCGAGAAGACCTTTATTACCGTCTGAACGTCTTTACCATTACAACCCCTCCCCTGCGCAGCAGGGTCGAGTCCATTCCACTGCTTGCCCAACATTTCCTGGAAAAGGCCGGCGCCAAGCTTAACAAGAAGATCGTCAGCATAGAAAAGAGGGCGATCCAGGCCATGTCCCACTACCCCTGGTCCGGCAATATCCGGGAGATGCAGAATGTTATTGAACGGGCTGCGGTACTCACGCTCGACGACACCATCCGGCTGGAACACCTGCCCCATTCCTTTTCCGAATATCATCCCGTGGAAAGTGGCGGCACATCCGCGCCCCGGACATCATTCCTGGCTGCTCGCGAGCGGCATGTGAGCACGGTGGAAAAAGACCTTATCCAACAATATCTGGCCGAAGCGCACGGACACGTGTCGCAGGCGGCCCAGCGGGCGGACATCCCGCGCAGAACGTTCTACCGTCTGTTGGAGAAATACGGACTTAAAGGAAGGGAGATAAAGGCACGTATCAAGGCTAACAACGTACCGCAGAACAGCAGGAACAACCAAACTTAAGTACCAAACCTTACCACCCCTAACCCCTCCTAAAATAGGAGGGGGATTTTAGCTCCCCTCCTTACAAAGGAGGGGCTGGGGGTGGTTGGGTTTTGTGTATTCCTACTTCTTCTTCGATTTTTTCTTCTGCTTGAGGGATTCCTTCTGGCGCCATTTGGTTCGGGCGATCAGCAGCTGATGACTCCCCTCCCCCTGCCCGTCGGCCCCGCGCTGAACATAACTGCCGTCCGGCTGCATATCCCAGGCTGAGCGCTGATCGGCCAGATGCGTATCAAAGATCACCTTCAGCTCCCTGGTCAATTCAGGCAATTCAACCGGACAGAGAATCTCGACCCGCGCCTCCAGGTTGCGTTTCATGGCATCGGCCGAGGCGATGAAATACTCTTCGGCCCCGCCGTTGTGGAAATAATAGATGCGGGCATGCTCCAGAAACCGCCCCACCACGCTGACCACCCGGATAGTGTCGGACAGCCCCGGAATGCCGGGACGCAGTCGGCAGGTATCCCGCACAACCAGATCAATCTTCACCCCGGCCATTGAAGCCCGGTACAGCGCCCGCACCACATCGCCATCTTCCAGAGCGTTTACCTTGAACTGAATCGCTCCGCCGCCGGAGACCTGATGCAGCGCAATCTCCCGCTCAATCTTGTCGAGCAGCGTTTTTTTCAGCATCCGGGGCGCAATGGCCAGCTTCGAATACTTCCGTTTCAGCATGAAGCCGGTAGTAAGAAAATTGAACAGCTCCGTGACATCCTCCGCAACGACCTGATCACAGGTGAGCATACCGACGTCGCTGTACAACCGGGCGGTCTCCGCATGATAATTGCCGGTGCCGATATGAAGATAGCGCCGCAGGCCGTTATAATCCTGGCGCACTACCATGATGACCTTGCAGTGGGTTTTCAGACCGACAACGCCGTAGGTGACGTGGATACCCGCCTCCTCCATCCGCTCCGCCAGGCTGATGTTGGTCGCCTCGTCAAAACGGGCCTTCAATTCAACCACAACGGCAACCTGCTTGCCGTTGTGCGCGGCCAGAATCAGGGCGTCGATTATGCGGCTCTGCCGCGAGGTGCGGTAGAGCGTCATCTTGATGCCGCGCACCTTGGGGTCGGTCGCCGCCTCGCGCAGAAAACGTTCTACCGATGTGGAAAACGACTCATAGGGGTGCTGCAGCAGGATCGCACCGGCATCACGGATGATGTGGAAGATATTGCGCTGGGTCTGCAACTGCGGATGATCGACCGGATGATGCGGCGCGTCATGCAGACGGGGAAAGTCCAGCTTCGTCAACTCAAACAGATCACGCATCGCCAGCAAACCGGGGACTTCAAACACATCGGTCGCTTCATCCAGCTCCAGCTCCGCCGCCAATCGCCCCTTGTGTAATGGTTCCATGCCGCCGCCGATCTCAAGACGCACAATCGGGGCAAATTTCCGCTCCTTTAGCTCCGATTCGATCATCTCCATCAGGTCGTCGGCTTCATCTTCATCCTTTTCCGTATTGGCGTTTCTGGTGACCCGGAACAGCTCGCACGACACGATTTCCATCCCCGGAAACAGCATATCCAGGTTGTTCATCATAACCTCTTCGAGCCGAATAAAATGCTCCCCCTTGCCGACCCTGATAAAGCGCGGCGTCCCGGCATCTACCGGAACCTTGATCCGTACCAGCGAGCTATGCTTGGTCTTCGGATAACGCAGTGACACCAGCAGGTTGAGCGACAGGTTGGAGATGAACGGAAAGGGATGGGCAGGGTCGATTGACTGGGGGGTCAGGAGCGGAAAAATATTCGTATAGTAGAACTCCCTCAGCAGCTTCTTTTCCTTGGGGGTCAGCTCAACATAGCACTCGATCAGGATATTTTTCTCTTCCAGCAGTGCACAGACTTCGTGGAACAGCCGTTCCTTGTCCGCTTCGAGGGCACGAACCTCGGCGTAGCACTCAGTCACCTGCTGACGGGCGGTGCGACCGTCGAGCGTCAGTTCACGCATCCCGGCCCCGATCTGCTGTTTCAGGCCGCCGATGCGTTTCATAAAGAATTCGTCCAGATTGCTGCTGACAATGGCAATGAACTTGAGACGTTCCAGCAGCGGGGTGCGCTCGTCCTCGGCCTCATGCAGCACGCGACGGTTGAACGCCAACCAGGTCAGTTCCCGATTCAGGAACCACTGGCTGTCGTGCAGATCGAATGCAGGAGCAACCGGAGGCTGTCCTTGCAGAGGTTCGATACGATCCGCCGATTTGATGTTTTTTGTTTTTTTGGTTTTGGCCGGTTTGCCCGAAACAACGGCTTCCGGCTCAACTCTTGTTTTCTTGGATGACTGTTTCTTTTTAGATAGGACTGTTTTCACATACTCTCCATGTTCAGCAACATTTTCATATCATAGTTTGAATTGTACTTACTTTGAGCCAGCCTGCAACCGGTTTGATGAATCGTGACGTTAAAAAGGTAACATACAGGCCGCACGCGAGCGGTTTCGCCATTGCCAATCAGCTTCAAGCTGCAACTCCTATTGCATCATATCAATAGTAGTTGCAACCTTTCAGATGAACTCATGCAAGGTTCCGTACCAGTAACACTCTCCATCACTGCAAGATATGTTGCTAGCACATCATACGACCTCAATCCTGCCATTTACCATAACTGTCTGTATTTACTTACAAACGTTCAACATCAAATATGGCACAAACAGTGCTCACTGATGTCACGCAGTTCTTCTGTTTTGACATACGGTTTTCACATAAGCCGGGATGATGAACGTGGAACACAACAGAGCCGAGCAGGATTCAGTTCACAGGGGAAAAGGAGACATAGTATGCGAATGCGAAACGGAACCATTTCAGCGAGGCTGGGAATATCGTTCGCTATCTTTCTCACGGCAACTGTTTTGACCGGGAGCGTGGCAAACGCCGCCATCATCCACCCGGAATACTCGAAGCCGATCCTCGACCCGGCCACCCAACCACACTGGGTGACCGGCATACCGAACGCCCTGGCCGACTACTTCACCTTTACCCCGTTTGACTCCGACTCCGCTGCCGTTGCGGTCGGCTTCCCGAGCGGGGTGTGCGGTAACGGCACCATCCAGTCCGGACCATGGGCAGGGCAACCCCAGGAGGACTGCTACGCGATTTCGGTGCGCCAGTTCCAGCAGGACCTGGGACTTAAGGTTGAGGGAAGTTATGTTCCCGGCGTTTCGGCAGGCACTCCCCTGCTCACCTCCGTCTGGGGCTATGGTTCGGCAAGCAACGCTCCCGCCGTCGGCCCATTTACCGCAGGCGTCTGGAATTTCCCCGCCCCCACGTTCAGAAATACCAGCAACAAACCGGCCCGGATTATCTGGGCCAATGAACTGCCCAACACACAGCCGGCCGGCTTCGACCCAACATACGACTGCGGCCCCAACGCGCCTGACTGTTACCCCTACAACCGGATAGTGACTCATGTCCACGGGGCGCATGTGGCGGACGACAGTGACGGTAATGCCACGGCCTGGTACTCTCCGCTCGATCCCGTCACCAACGTTCCGATAGCGGCGGGTCCCGACTACCAACCGAGCAAATACGGACCTCCGGGCACCTACCGCTACGAAAACACCCAGGAGGCCGGAACCATCTGGTACCATGATCATGCCATGGGTTCCACCCATCTCAATACGAACCAGGGCATGGCCGGTTTTTTCCCGATCACCGACGACAACGAAAAGTACCTTCAGGGACTCACCGTTCCCACCACATCATTGCCGACCGGGATTACTGTCAACCCTGGGCCGAAGCTTCTCCCTACCGGACAGTACGAATTGGGTTTTGCTCTTCAGGACCGCAACTTCTGGCCCGACGGCTCGTTGGCTATGCCGGACCTGCTGATCTATAACCTGCTGGCCGACAGTGTCAACTGTTCGATCAATCCGACGACAAATGTCATCAATCCGGCCTGTCCGGCGGTCCCCTTTTCCAAGGACGCTCTTGGCGCCCTGATCCCCTATAACGCAACCATTACCACCCCTGCCCGGCGCGGACCTTTTACCGCCACCGGCCGACCTTTTGCCGCCTGCACTCCGGACCTGGTCAACGGCGGCGTTATTCCTGACACCTGCCCGGAAGTGCCGTTTTCAAAGGCTGCGGACGGTCACCTGATCGCCTACAGCCCAACTGCACCAGTCCCCGGGCCATTCACCGCTTCGAGCGGCACACTTGAATATTTCGGCAACATCCCGGTTGTCAACGGCGTCGTGTTCGGCACGTACGCTATCGAACCCCGCGTGTACCGGATGCGTTTCATCGGCGGCGCCGACTCCCGCGCCTGGATCATGCAGCTTCAGGTACGCGGCACGGGAAATCCCGCAGCCGTTCCCCCGGTGCCGGACACGGTAATCCCGTTCTGGCAGATCGCTACCGAACAGGGTTTTGTGAAGAATCCGATCATGCGCAACCAGATGGTCCTGATGCCGGGAGAACGGCTCGACGTATTGGTCGATTTCAGCGCCCTCACAGCCGGACAGAAGGTCGTAATGGCCAATCTCGGTTCCGACATGCCGTACGGCAGTGAATTAATGCTGACCGGACTTCCTCCGGCGTCCCGTTCAATGGACATCCCGGAAATCATGGAGTTCAGTGTTCCCGCCCCCTTGCCTGCTGCATCCGGTATTCCCGAGATAGCCAAAAAACCGGCCGCACCTGCAGGCGCACTGGATGGTTACGTAGATACAACCATCAACCTGCGTCCACTTGACGCATCAGCGACATTCCCTCCCGCTCTGCCGCTTACGTCCCAATTGCCGGTGAGGAACGTTTCCCTGATAGAAATCACCGACCAGTACGGCAGAACCATGCCGACCATCGACAGCCGAGGCTTCATGCCGATGGGGGTGCCGATCACCGAGGTGATTAAGCTGGGCGACACGGAACAGTGGGACATCATCAACTCTACGGTGGATTCCCATCCGATGCATTTGCATCTGGTTTCATTCCAACTCATCGACAGGGTGGCGCTGCCGGCAACCCTTGATCCGGTCACCGGGCTGTCAACAGGCTTTACCCCTCCCGCAGACGACCCCATGGCCTATAGCTTTACCCCGCCCTCTTACGTTGCGGACCCGGCTATCGCGCCGATCCCTCCTGCCCCCTGGGAACAGGGCTGGAAGGATACCATTGAGTGTCCGCCGGGTTATGTTACCAGGGTCAAGGCCAAGTTCGACATCCCGGGACTCTACGTATGGCACTGCCACATCCTGTCCCATGAAGAGCACGACATGATGCGTCCGATGGTTGTCACGACTCCGGCCGGATCGGTCAATCTAACGGCATCCACGGCAACCACATCACAAATGTCCGGATCGGTCGCACCGGTAACCTTCACCGCCTCGGCACTCACCACCATCCCCGGTTACGCCGAGACCGGCGGCTTTGAGTACCAGTTCACGGTCACTCCACCCTCCGGTGTCTCCGTGACCCAGCCGTCGATACCAGCCAACATGACGCCGATGGTCGGCACCACCGCCGGATATTTCATGTCGAGACAAGCTGACTGGACGCCCCCATCCATTCCCGGAACCTATACTGTAAACGTAAACGCCAAGGGTTTGGGGCCGATTACTTCCAGCAACAAGGTAAAATCGTCCAGTCTCAATTATATAGTTACAGGACCTGAGATCTCTGGGGTCACATCAACCACTGCATCCGGAATGTATCGAAGCGGGGCCAAGGTCAACGTGACCCTTATCTTCAATCAGGCTATATCCTCTACCAATGGCCTGACCATTACTCTCAATAGCGGTGCGACTTTTTCCACCGGTCGGCTGACCAATGTATCCAGTTTTAAAGGTACCTACACCGTTGCATCCGGTCAAAACACCCTGCCGGGTCAGAATCTTGATATCACCGCCATCACCGGCACGGTCACTGATGCGGTCGGCAATCCGGTTTCTGCCCTGTCGGTACCATCCGGGACGAACCTGTCTAACAGCAAGCAGGTAATCATCGACACCACACTACCAGTCCTGACCATAACCGACCCCACCAACACCTTGGTAAACGCCGCAACGCAGGCGGTTGCCGGGACCGTCAGCGATCAGAGCGGCATCCAGTCGCTGACAGTCAACGGTTCTTCTGTGTCAATCGGATCAGAAGGAGCATTCATCACCACCGTTTCGCTCGTTTCCGGAGTTAACACCCTTACGATTGCCGCCACCGACCAAGCAGGAAACCAGACGGTTGTGGCGCGAAGTATCACCCTCGACACGGTGAAACCGGTCACCACCGCTACTCCTTCAGGCGGAACCTACAGTGGCAGTGTCTCCGTAACTCTTTCAGCCAATAAAGCGGGAAGCACAATCTACTACACCACCGACGGCTCGTCCCCCACCACCGCTTCGGCTGTCTATTCGGGGCCTATTGTTCTCGCTGCAACAGCAACCACAACCTACAGTGTGCAGTATTTCGCTATTGATCCGGCGGGTAATAACGAGTCCGTAAAGTCCGTTACCTTCACCGTTCATGTGTCAGACCTGACCGCCAGCGTCAAGATCAACAACGGTTCAGCGCTGACCAAATCAACCGCAGTAACATTGGCCCTGTCCGCTACCGACCCTCTGGGGGTCACAAGTATGCAGATTGCCTGCGACGGCACCAATTTCAGTGCAGTTGAGCCATACGACATAACCCGTGCCTGTACGCTCCCTGGCAGTGACGGTGTGAAAAACGTAGCAGTCAAATTCATCGACAGCGTCGGCACGGTCTACGCTCCGGTCACGGCCCAGATCACCCTTGACCTCACGGCCCCGGCCCTGACCGTAGCGACCCCCACCAGTACCCTGGTCAACACTCCCACGGTAACCGTGACCGGAACTGTCAGCGACAAAAACGGCATCCAGTCGGTCACGGTTAATGGCACAGCAACTGCGGTCGGAGCGGGAGGTTCATTCAGCCGGGACGTCACCCTCGCCGGCGGAGCAAATACGATCACCGTCATTGCCACTGACAATGCGGGTAATCAGGTCACCAGAGTCCGCAGCATCACCCTTGATACGGTGCAGCCGGTCACCACGGTATCTCCCGCAGCGGGCACCTTCACCGGGAATGTGACCGTTTCCCTCACTTCCAACAAAGTTGGCAGCACCATTTACTACACGACCAACGGCACCACACCAACCACGGCGTCGCCGGTGTATACCGGCCCGATCGCTCTCAGCGCGGCAGCCACAACAACCTATACGCTGCTCTATTTCGCCGCAGACCAGGCCGGAAATAGTGAAGCTGTCAATACCGCCGGCTTCACGGTGCATGTAGCCGATCTGACTGCCGGAGTGAAAATCAACAACGGTGCTCAGCTCACCAATTCCGCCAACATCACCCTGAATCTTGCCGCCACCGATCCGGCAGGAGTGCCGAGCATGCAGGTTGCCTGTGACGGCACAACCTTTGGGGCCACAGAGCCCTATGCAACCGGCAAGGCCTGCACCTTGCCCACCGGGGACGGCCTCAAGACCGTGGCGGTAAAATTCATCGACGGTGTCGGAACCGTTTATGCACCGGTCACGGCCCAGATCACCCTTGATACGACGCAACCGGTTGTTTCTGCTACGCCGGGCACTGGTGTTTATGCCGGTGCGGTCAGCGTAGAACTTGCTTCAAATGAATCGGCAACAATCTATTACACCACGAACGGCTCTGCTCCGACCACCGCATCATCCGTCTACACTGCGCCGATTCAGCTCGGCTCTCCGGCAACAGCTGTCCTGTCACTTGCGTTCATGGCTGTTGACCCGTCCGGAAACGCCTCGGCGGTACAAACTGTGAATTACACCATCCATCAACCGGACCTGTCGGCGACCATGACAATCAACGGCGGTGCGTCATTGACCACCTCCCCGAGCGTGACACTATCGCTCTCCGCCACTGACCCCACCGGCGTAACCGAAATGCAGGTGGCGTGTGACGGAACAAACTATGCGGCAGCCGAGCCGTATGCCGTGACCAGGACGTGCGCCCTGACAAGCGGAGACGGGCTCAAGACAATACTGGCAAAGTTCAGGGATGGCCTCGGCAACTGGTATCCGTCGATAAATGCCCAGATAACCCTCGACACCACCACGCCGGTCACTTCGGTCAGCCCGGCGGCAGGAACCTACAGCAACAGTGTGTCCGTCGTGCTGAATGCCAGTGAAGCGTCAACGATCTACTACACGACCGACGGCACCAATCCCGTAGTGGGCGCAACGCCCGGGCCTGCCGTCTACACCGGGCCACTTACCTTTTCTCCGGGCGCGACCACTGACTTTACCGTCAAATATCTGGCCATTGACCGGGCGGGCAATGCCGAATCCGTCAAGAGCACAACCTACACCGTGCATGTCAATGACCTGGTAGGCAGTATTCTCATCAATGGCGGTTCGCCCTATACCGCCACTGCATATACGACTCTCACTCTCGGAGCGACTGATCCGGCAACGGTTACCGAAATGCAATTATCCAATGACGGCGTGTCCTATACGCCTTTCGAACCATATGCCACAACCAGGGCATGGTCCCTGAACGGCGGCGACGGGATAAAAACCGTGTATGTCCGGTTCAAGGACGGTACCGGAACGGTGTACGCTCCGTACAGCGCCGAAATCACTCTTTCCGTAGCGGCGGCAACCACGCCGATCGGAGACCTGAACGGCGATACGGTTGTCAGCCTGGCGGATGCCCTGCGGGCATTGCAGATCAGCGTCGGACTCTTCCAGCCAAACGTGAGCGAGCGGGTCAGGGGCGACGTTGCCCCATTGGCGGCAGGCAAACCGAGCCCTGACGGGGTCATCGACAGCGGGGATGTCCTGATCATTCTTAAACGTGTCCTCGCCCTGACAACGTGGTAACGACAACACATCAAAAAGGTGGTGCCCAATGAACATGAACAGACTGATAATCATACTGACCAACTTACTGATCGCTGCAGGAATGTTGCAGCTCGGGGGGTGTGGCGGAGGTAGCGGAGGCGGCAGCGCTCCTCCCTCGACGTCGGTGTCCGGCATCGCATCCAAGGGGCCGCTCAAAAACGGCACCGTGATAATCTACGGAGTGGATGCAGCCGGGACAAAGAGTTCTTCGCCGCTGGCCACGGTGCAGACCGATGCAAACGGCGGGTATAGCGCAAACCTGGGGAGTTACAGCGGGGCGCTGGTTATCGAAGCGTATGGCGACTATACCGATGAAGCGACCGGTAATACGGTTGTTATCCCGGCAAACGCACCCCTGCGGACGGCCGTAGTTCTAGTGGACACCAGCGTCAACAACAACCGGAAAATCGCCGTCACCCCCCTGACCAGCCTGGCCTGCGGCATAATGGGCACCACCTACACAACAACCGCCATTACCACAGCAAACGGCCGGGTGGGAGATATGTTCAAGGTGAAGGACATTGTCGGCACCCTGCCGGTACTGCCCGACATGACCGGCATGGGAAAGGGTGACGCCGAGCAGAAAACCTACACCATGGCGCTTGTCACGCTTTCGCAAATGGCCAAAGATGCAACGGGAGGCATCGGCCCTTCATACAGCCAGATCCAGACAATTATGGATTCATTCAAGGCCGACATGAATACGTCAAGCACGAGCGGCCTTGGTTCCCAGAACATGGCGGCCTTCAACACCGCTCTTATGACGGTATCAACAGCCATGCTGCCGGGGTTTGATATGGCAGCAGCCCAACTCCGCAACGCCGGAACAACGTCCTTGAAGCTGGCCGTCGACGCTGCCGGTGTGCCGAACGGATCGCAACTGGGAGCGGTTCATGGAGTGATTACCGTTCCGGTTGGCGTCAGCATGCGCACCTATGCCACCGCCCAGGTGCTGGATGGACTGATCTCGACAACTCCAGGCATCTCCGCCGGGTCACCTCAAATCATCGGCAAATTCGACAGCACCACCCGTCAGCTGACGTTCGATGTCATCAGCCCTGCCGCCGGTTTTGGCAACGGCGAGTTTGCCGGAATCATCTTTGACGTTACGACCGGCGTTACGGTGTCGGCCGCAGATTTCGCCATCTCCTCGACCCAGGGCAAGGATTACACCACCGCAGCCACGGTTTCAGGGATCACCATAAGCTTGAGATAGGTATCGGCCGACATCGCACAGAAATCAGAGTTTCATAGTTCCAGAAACAACAAACCCCGCCTGAAAAGGCGGGGTTTGTTGTTTCTGGAGGCAGCACGGCATTGCCGGCCATGCTTATCGCTTATTCAATAATTGCGACCCACATTTAGAAATAGTAGTTTACGCTAACACCAGCAGATGTAGTTCCAAAGTTTGAGCCATCCTTTTTTACGCCGGCTGTCTTGGTATTTCCGGTAAGGTAACCAAAACCAACACTCCCTTCAATACTGAATTGTTTGAGAAGAAATGCTTCGGCACCTACTTCGACAGCAACAGTAACGTAACTGATTTCAGTAGTTCCGTCATCTCTCGAATCATACATCAGCTTTGCACCTGCAAAAGGAGCTACATCTGCAACTTTTAAATATTTTCTTACACCTACAAGCATCTCTAAATCGGTTCCATCAAGATCACCGCCCTTGGCACCGAAACCCAAACCGGCCAGGAGACCTAAATCGTTTGCCAACATATACTTTCCTTGAAGGACAGGAACGGCAGAAATAGACGCCGTTATTGAATTTGACACAGGAGCTGCAACAGCAACTCCAAGACTCAAAGCCCCCTGTTTCAAACTGTTATCCGCAGATGCATTCTGAATTCCGATGCCCAGAAACAATGTTGCTGCCAGTACTGCCATAACGATTTTTTTCACGATCAATCTCCTTTTGTTTTTAATTTCCGTCCGAGCGGTTGTACACGCAACAGCAAAAAAAATCAATGCGCGCGAATTGCATCACAGCTGTCATCCGTGGTACACCCTACCTACTATGAAAAAACTGAATCCCCCACAACAACGCGCCGTCAACACCACCGAAGGCGCCCTGCTGCTCCTGGCCGGAGCCGGCTCCGGCAAGACCCAGGTCATAACCACCCGCATCGTCCACCTGCTCAAAGACCTGCACGTCCCGGCCGACAACATCCTGGCGGTCACCTTTACCAACAAGGCCGCCAAGGAGATGAACGCACGCGTGCTCGGCATGGCCGGTCAGCTGGCCAAGGGAATCGTCATTTCAACCTTCCACTCCCTCGGCGTCCGCATCCTGCGCCGTGACATCCGGGCACTCGGCTTCAAGCCGAATTTTTCCATCTACACGACGTCGGACCAGGCGGGAGTAATCCGCCAGGCGGTGCGCGAGCGGGACATCGACCCGAAAAAAATCGATCCGGACCAGATCCTCTGGAAAATATCCGGACTGAAAAACCGCCTGATCGGACCGAAAGAGTTCACCCCGGACCGGAACGATCCGCTGGAGATCGCCGTCGCCGCCGTCTACCCCCGTTACCAGGAGCTGCTGAAGGGATTCAACGCCATCGACTTCGACGACATCATCATGCTCTCGGTGCGAATGCTCCAGAACACCCCGGCCATCCTGACCCACTGGCAGGAGCAGTTCCGCTACATCATGGTGGACGAATATCAGGATACCAACGCCTCCCAATACCTGATGATTTCGCTGTTGTCCAAAAAGCACGGCAATATCTGCGTCGTCGGCGACGACGACCAGTCCATCTACGGCTGGCGGGGCGCCGAAGTACAGAACATCCTTAACTTCGCCCAGGACCATCCCGGCTGTGTCACCATCAAGCTGGAGCAGAACTACCGTTCCACCGGCGCGATCCTGGAAGCCGCCAACAGCGTCATCAGGAACAATCCGGTGCGCACTGACAAGGCACTCTGGACCTCCGGCGGCAAGGGGAGGGAAATAGACCTGATCGTGGCAGACAGCGAAGAGGACGAGGCGGCGAAAGTCGTCGAACAAATGATCATGGAGCAGTACCGCGACAAGTTGAGCTGGTCCGACCTGGCGATCCTGTACCGCTCCAACGCCCAGAGCCGGGCCTTCGAAGAGAAACTGCGCATGGAGCAGATACCGTACGTGGTAATCGGCGGCCAGCAGTTCTACGAGCGCAAGGAGGTCAAGGACGCCATCGCCTATCTCAAGGTGATCGACAACCCGGACGACGAAGCGTCACTGCTGCGCATCATCAACTTTCCCCGCCGGGGGATCGGTGACACGACCCTGATCAAGCTCAACCAGTGGTCGATGAAACATAACGTGCCGCTCTTCGAAACGCTTGGCCGGGTGAATGAAATTGAGGAGGTTTCCCCGTCATGCCGGAAAACGGTACTCGGCTTTCATGCCATGATGAAAGAGGTCATGGCCGGTTTTACCTCCCTCAACATGGGAACTCAGGTCAACACACTGTTTAACAAGCTCCGGATCGAGGACGAATTGTACCGCACCCTGAACGATGCCAAACAGGCGCGTAAACGGATCGAGAATATCGAGCAGGTGGTCAACTCGCTGGCCGCCTATGAGGCACAGACTCCCCGCGCCACCCTGTCGGCGTTCCTTGAACGGTTATCGCTGATGGATGAGGACAAGCCGGCTGAGGACGGCAAGGAACACGGCACCAACGCGGTCACCCTGATGTCGCTCCACTCCAGCAAAGGGCTGGAATTCAGCCACGTCTGGCTGGTGGGGATGGAGGAAAACCTTCTGCCGCACAAGCGCTCAATCGAGGAAGACCCGACCGTGGCCGAAGAGCGCCGACTCTGCTACGTCGGCATTACCAGAGCCCGAAGATATCTGACCATCTCCCGCTGCATGACTCGCCGCAAGTACGGCGCGGTGGAGGGGCAGAAACCGAGCCGCTTTCTGGCTGAAATTCCGGAGCATCTGTTGAATGGCTCTGTCGGCGGCAGCGAGGGAGATGCTGCGGAGCCGGTTGACCTGGCGGCGGATTTCTTTGCCCGGATGCTGGGGGAGTAGAGGTTCGACATAATCGTAATCTAAATTTTCATTTGGACGCATATAACTCTTTCAATCAGACGACAAATAATTTACATTTATCCGCATGATAAACATTCCTTTATATCCCCGCCATATTCAGCCACGGCTACTTGAGGCATTGGCAGACAGCCCGGTTGTACTGGTGCATGGCCCCCGCCAGTGCGGCAAGAGCACACTGGCACGAACCGTGGGTGATGGCGCCGGGTATACCTATATTACCTTTGATGACGACGTATTGCGTGCTGCTGCCACGGCAGATCCGGTCGGGTTTACCGGCGATCTTGGCAGCAGGGTTATCCTTGATGAGGTACAGCGTGTTCCCGGGCTGTTTACCTCCATCAAGGCGGCGGTTGACCGCGACCGCACACCGGGGCGCTTTATCCTTACCGGTTCGGCCAATGTCCTTCTATTGCCCAACCTGGCCGATTCACTGGCCGGTCGAATGGATATTTTACGCCTGCATCCACTGGCGCAGACGGAACTGGCAGGAAATCTGCCCGGTTTTCTGGATACTTTGTTTCATGGTGGTTTCAAGGCGGCAGCTCATCAACGGCTGGGCAGAGAGCTTGCTGAGCGGATTGTGGCAGGGGGGTACCCATCAGCATTGACGCGCTCATCATCCCGCCGCAGAACCGCCTGGTATCGCGACTATATCGAGACCTTGGTGCAGCGGGATGCCCGGCATTTGGCTCGTATCAGCGCTATGGATACGCTGCCCCGCCTACTTACCTTGGCTGCTGGACAGACCGCCAGATTGCTGAATGTAGCCGATCTGAGCGCACCGTTTCAACTCAGCCGCCCAACCATCCGCGAATATGTTACCCTGCTCTCCCGCCTCTTTCTGCTAGAAGAACTTCCCCCTTGGCATAGCAACCGCTTGAGCCGTTTGATTAAGACCCCAAAACTACACCTCGGTGACACAGGCGTTGCCTGTGCACTATTGGGCTTGAATGCTGAAACACTGGCCAGCGACCGGACGCTTTTGGGACAACTTCTGGAAAGCTTTGTCTTTCAGGAACTGCGCCGTCAGGCAAGCTGGCATGAAGAACCGGTGACGTTCTATCACTTCCGGGACAAGGACGGTGTTGAGGTTGATATTGTTCTTGAGGGAGATGGGCAGCGTCTGGCCGGGGTAGAGGTAAAAGCTTCGGCCACGGTCACACCGGCTGATTTCAAGGGACTGCGCAAACTGAAGGAAGCAACTGGAGAGCGTTTTGCCACTGGGGTGGTGCTATACGATGGAGAATCAACCGTATCATTTGGTGAAAGTCTGTTTGCCGTACCGATCAGAAGTTTATGGGAAGTTGCAGTAAATTTATAATGAGCGTTTGCAAAAACCAGACTAACCAGCCGCAAATTCCAACTCAGGAGGTGCCGTATGTCAAAGAGAATGAAGATTTGCATCAATACCGGCGGGGGTGACGCGCCCGGCCTGAATGCCGTCATCGAGGCGGTCACCATGGCTGCCTACACCCGTCAATGGGAGGTCTACGGCATCAAATGCGGCTATACCGGCCTCCTGAACACCGACGAGATCATCACCCTGACTCCGGAGAAAGTCGACGGCATTGCCAGCGTCGGCGGCACTATTCTGGGAACAACCAACAAGGGCAACCCTTTCATGATGCCGGTATGCAATGCGGCGGGCGAATGCGAACAGCGGGACGTTTCGGACAGGGTCATGGAAAACTTTAACCGCCTCCGTTTCGATGCCCTCGTCGCGGTCGGCGGAGACGGGAGCCTTGAGATCGCCCACCGTTTTGCCGCCAAGGGTATGCCGGTGATCGGGGTTCCCAAGACCATCGACAACGACATGGGGGGCACCGTCATCACCTTCGGTTTCGATACGGCCGTCAGCATTGCCACCGAGGCGATTGACCGGCTCCACTCAACGGCCAAGTCCCACGACCGCATCATGGTGGTTGAGCTGATGGGGCGCAATGCCGGGTTTATTGCTCTCAACAGCGGTATTTCCGGCAACGCCGATGTCATTCTTATTCCGGAGATACCGTTCGACATCGACAAGGTCTGCGACAAGCTGATGGACAACGAGCTGCACGGCCATAAATACGGCATCGTGGTCGTGGCTGAAGGGGCGCTCCCAAAAGGTGGTGACGTCATAACCAAGGGTTCCGGAGAGGCCGGCCGACAGCACGTGGTTCTGGGCGGCATCGCCGAATATGTTGCCAAGGAGATCACCAAGCGCACCGGCAAGGACACACGCTCCATGGTACTGGGGCACCTGCAGCGCGGCGGTTCCCCCACGACCTTTGACCGCCTGCTGTCCCTCCGTTTTGGCGCCGCTGCCGTGCGCGCCATCGAACTGGGCAAGTTCGATCACATGGTGGCGCTGCATTCGCCGGATATCGCCCTGGTTCCGCTGGAAGAAGCCCTGGGTGTGCAGAAACGTGTCCGGATCGACGGTGACACCGTGTTGACAGCCCGTGATCTCGGGATATGTTTCGGAGACTGAGCCACCCTCATCAAGGAGAACAGTATGACCTCCTCTCTCGACACCGCCGCGTACGTCGCATCCCTGATGGCCATTGACAAATCCACCCTCCCCGCCGACGGCGGGGAGCGCTTCAACCGCCTCATCTTCGCCCGCTCCCCCTACCTGCTGCAGCACGCCGAAAACCCGGTCGCCTGGTACGAATGGGGCCCGGCCGCCTTTGACAGGGCCCGCATCGAGAGCCTGCCGATCCTGCTCTCCATCGGCTATGCCACCTGCCACTGGTGCCACGTCATGGCCCATGAATCGTTCGAAGATGCCGAGGTTGCCGCACTGCTCAACCGGCATTTCGTCTGCATCAAGGTTGACCGGGAGGAGCGCCCCGACATCGACGATTTTTACATGGCTGTGTCGCAGGCTCTGACCGGAAGCGGCGGCTGGCCGCTCAATATCTTCATGACCCCGGACAAGCGCCCGTTCATGGCCATCACCTACCTCCCCAAGCGGGGGCGGTCCGGTATGAGCGGCCTGATAGAACTGCTGGCCAACATTGCCACCCTCTGGCGGCAACGGCCGGACATGATCGAGAAAAATTGTCAGGGGATCATGGAAGCGCTGGAGGGTTCGCGCAAGCAGCCGGACCGGCAGGAGTCGCTTGATATTGCAGCTTTGACCGACACAGCACTGACCCAGTTGCAGAAAATCTACGATCCCAAGTACGGCGGATTCGGCGGGGCACCCCAATTTCCCATGCCGATCTATCTGAGCTGGCTGATTGAACAGGGAGGGGAAGCGGCGTTGGGGATGGCGCTGCACACCCTGCGCCGGATGCGCTCCGGCGGCATCTGGGATCAGCTGGGAGGCGGGCTGCACCGCTATTCGGTTGATCAATACTGGCTGGCACCCCACTTTGAGAAGATGCTCTATGATCAGGCCATGCTGGCACGGGTGGCGGTTGACGCCTGGCTGGCCACCGGCGACAACTTTTTCCGGGCCATGAGCGAGGATATCTTCGCGTTTGCCCTGCGGGAGCTTATATCCCCGCAAGGGGCGTTCTGCGCCGCTCTTGATGCGGATTCCGAGGGGGTCGAGGGGACCTTCTACCTCTGGACCAAAAAGGAGATTAACGCCTGCCTTGGCCGGGATGCCGGGCTGTTCTGCCGCTTCCATGCCGTAACCGAGGAAGGGAACTTTGAAGAACGCGCCATCCTGACCGCTCCGGTCGTTCTGGAAGAGTTCTGCCGACTCAATGGGCTGAATTTCGAGGAAACTGCAGAAATCCTCAGCCGATGCCGTTCCCTTCTTCTGGAGCGGCGCGAAAGGCGCATCCGGCCGCTCAGGGACGACAAGATCATCACCTCGTGGAACGGCCTGATGCTGTCCGCACTTGCCACTGCCGGGATCGCATTCAACAACCCGGAATACATCTCCGCTGCCGACCGGGCGGCATCGTTCATCCTCGCCAATCTGCGCCGGCCCGACGGCAGGCTGCTGCGCAGCTATCTGAACGGCGCTTCGGAAATTCCCGCTTTCCTGGAGGATTACGCATTTTTGACCGGAGGTCTGCTGGATCTGTATGAGGCAACGCTTGACGCTCAATGGCTGAACGAAGCGCGTATTCTTGCGAATGATATGCAGCGCCTTTTCCGCGATTCCGCCTCCGGCGAATTCACTCTGACCGGCCACGACGCCGAGCAGATGCCCGCACGAGTATCATCCGATCATGACGGCGTGACCCCGTCGGCCCTTTCCCGTGCCGCCCATGCCCTCTATCGACTGGCCTGGATTGACGACACGCCGGAACTGCTTGATGCCGCCCGGGCGGCGCTGGGTGGCATTTCTGACGACCTGCAACGTAATCCGCTCGGTCATCTGGGAGCATTGCAGGTACTGGCGCGGATTGACTCTGAGCCGGCCATTGCCACTTTCAGTGGCGCGACCGGCACTCCGGCAGCATGTGCGCTCAATACCGCGCTTCACCGTCATTCCATCAACAATATGGTAATCCGGTGTGAAGAATCAAGCGGCCTCCCCGTCCTCTCGCTCTGCGTGCCGGGCACCTGCTACCCTGCGATTTCCACGCCGGATGAACTTGAACGGCTTCTTAAACCATAAAAACCAGTGATGGCGCGAATTGCTTGACGGTTTTGGCATATGGCTGACACACTTGGAAATGTAATTTGCCAGCTACTCACCCGATATGATATAGCTTTCAACAGCTATTATTTTGCCTCATCAGGAGTTTACACATTTATGCTGACCGGAAAACAGAAACGCCATCTGCGCGCCCTCGGGCACAAGCTGAAACCACTCATCCAGATCGGCAAAAAAGAGATTGAAGAGGCTTTGATCGCCGAAGTCAATGTTTCACTCGATCACCACGAACTGATCAAGGTCAAGCTCCTTGAGAGCTGCATGCTGGACAAACACGAGGCGTCCGATGCCCTGGCCGAAGCATGCCAGGCCGAGGTCGCGCAGATTTTGGGCAAGACCTTCCTCCTCTACCGTGCCGCCAAAACACCCGTGATCGTTTTCCCCAAACCCGACACCGCCAAAAAATCACCGGCAGCATGATCATCCGGGCCGCCTTCTTCGATCTTGACGGCACCCTGGTTGACTCGCTACAGGATCTGACCGATGCCGTCAACCATATCAGGGGCGCCTTTTCCCTGGCACCGCTGAGCGAGGGCGAAGTGCGCCTGAAAGTCGGCAAAGGGGCCCGCAATCTGATCGAGCAGGTTCTGCCCGGCCATGCCGCCCCTGATATCAGCCGTGCGCTTGACCTGTTTCTGGAGTACAACGGGCAGCACATTGCCGACAAAAGCCGCCTCTATCCCGGTATTCCGGAAACGCTCCACGAGCTGGCCGCCCGCGACATCAGGATGGTGGTCATCTCCAACAAGCATGAAGAGTTGAGCAGGCTGATCCTCCGCGAGCTCGGCATCCATGACCGGTTCGAAAACATCTGCGGCGGCAATACCTACCCGGAGTGCAAACCGTCTCCCCTCCCCCTGCTCAAAGAAGCGGAAAAACTGGGGTACGCGCCATTCGAGTGCGTCATGGTCGGCGACAGCATCAACGACATCGAAGCCGGCAAGCGGGCCAACATCACCGCGATCGCCTGCACCTGGGGCTATGGCAACCGGGACGAACTGGCCGGGGCCGACTGCTTTGTCCATACCCCGCTGGAACTGCAGGCAGCAATTGCGGCGTGCGGTGTACCGCGATGAACGGCTGGCACGGCAGAATACTCAAGGTTGACCTGACGACCGGCACCTCGCACATCGAGGAAATCCCCCGCACCCTGCTGGAAGAATACCTGGGGGGGCGCGGCCTCGGCGTACGGCTGATGCGCGACTACTACCACCTCGACCCGTTCGATCCCGACATGCCGCTGATCTTCGCCGTCGGACCCTTGTGCGGCACCCCTTCCCCTACCTCAGCCCGTTTGTCCGTTGTCTCCCGTTCACCGCTGACCGGCACCATTTACGACTGTTCCGCCGGAGGTCGCTTTGCCTGGCGCCTGAAGGCATCCGGCATTGATGCTCTGATGATCACCGGCAGAAGCCCCTGGCCGGTCATGCTCGCCATTGCCCCCGGCAACGTCGAGATAATCCCTGCGGTGGCACTGTGGGGATGCGACCTTCCTGACACCTTTGCCGCGCTGAAGGAACGGGGCAGCGTGGCGGCCATCGGCCCGGCCGGAGAAAACGGCGTCCTCTTTGCCAATATCATGATGGGGGAAGGGAACTCGGTCGGCCGCGGCGGCATGGGCGCGGTCATGGGGATCAAGAACCTGAAGGCGGTAACGGTAACCGGCGAGCAGAAAACCAACATTGCCGACCCGGTACTGTTTGACAAGGCCCGCCAGGACATCATGCGCCTGTTCAAGGCATCGCCGGTGATCTTCGGGCCCCTGGGAATTTCCGAGTTCGGCACTCCGGTGCTGGTCGATCTGATGGCACAGCGCCGCATGGCCCCGACGGCAAACTTCCGCAAGACCTTCTTCGAAAATTCCGGCAACTATTCCGGCCCGACGATAAAAGAAGCCTGCGGAGCAAAAAAAGACGGCTGCTACGGCTGTCCGATCCAGTGCAAAAAATCATCCGGAGCAGGCAAGGCGCTGCCGGAATACGAAACCGTTTCCCATTTCGGCGCGCTGAACAACATTGACGCCCTGCACAGCATTATTAAATCGAATGACCTGTGCAACGAACTGGGCATGGACACCATCACGGCAGCAGCCACCCTTTCGGCGTGGGGGGAAATCAGGGGCGTGTTTCCGACCGCCGAAGAGCTGCCGGGGCTGCTGAACGACATCGCCAACCGGCAGGGAGATGGCGAACTGCTGGCGCTCGGCTCGCGCCGTCTGTCGGAGCAACTGGGGCACCCGGAACTTTCCATGAGCGTCAAATCGCTGGAACTGCCGGCCTACGACCCGCGCGGCGCCTACGGCATGGCGCTGGCCTACTGCACCAGCAACCGGGGCGGCTGCCACCTGCGCGCCTACCCCATCTCCCACGAAATCCTGCGCAAACCGGTGCCGACCGACCGTTTCTCCTTCTCGGGCAAAGCCCGTATCATCAGCATCGCCGAGGACACCAACGCCGCCGTTGACAGTCTGGTCGCCTGCAAATTCGCCTTCTTCGGCGCCAGCCTGGAAGAGTACGCCGAGCTGCTGACCGCCGTCACCGGCATCGCCTATTCGCCGCAGCGTCTGAAGGAGATCGGCAAACGCATCGTGCTGACCGAGCGCTTTTACAACTGCGCCAACGGTTTCTCGCGCAAAGACGATATGTTGCCGGAGCGGTTTTTCTCGGAGGCCGGGAGCAGCGGCGACGAGATCGATATCCATCCCATTGACCGGGTGCGTTTCGAGGAAGAGCTGGACAAGTACTATCGCATTCGCGGATTGAATGGTGATGGCTGCTTTGATGATGGTGATTTTTTGGCAGGGCAGCCGTGAATCTGCTTTGACGCAAAGACGTATTGACTCCCACCTGCACATTCTATAAAATATCCTATAATAAATAATAGAAAGGAGCCTATATGACGGTTTTAGCGCGTCAGGCAAATTTCATGATTCCCGATGACCTTTTGAATGATCTAAAACAACTGGTTGGCATGCGTCAGCAAAGCCGGTTTGTTGCGGAGGCAATACGCAAGGAGCTTCAGCGCGAAAAGATGAAGAATGCCTTGAAGAATAGTTTTGGCGCATGGAAAGATGAAGACCATCCTGAGCTGAAAGATGGCGTTGACCACTATGTCCGGAGCCAACGCAAATCTACCCGTCTGGATCGTACCACATGAGCAGCCTGCTTCTGGATACCGATATCCTTATCAACCTGCTGCGCGGCAATGTGGCGGCTCGGGATTTTCTTGCGGACAGTCTGGAAGAGCATGAGCTGTGTTGTTCGGTGATTTCCATTGCGGAGATCTGGACCGGTATGCGTCCGCATGAAGAGCAGGCAACGAGGAGGCTGGTGGACTCGCTCAAGATTGTCGAGATAAACCGGACAATAGCGGAGAAGGCAGGGAGTTTTAAAGGGACAACAAAAAGCCATGCCCTGGAACTGGATGATTGCCTGATTGCGGCAACCGCGTTTTGTACAGGAGCAACGCTGGCAACAGGTAATGGCAAACATTATCCAATGAAGGAAATACGCAAGGTCGTGGTGAAGATGTAGCAGATTAGCTGCTCACCTATCACTGTGTATGAAGACAGTGACCTGCCGTTTCAGGTTGATCTTGTTGAGTGGGCGGGGTCAAGTGAGGAGTTCAGGAAGGTGATTGCTGCGACGGCGAAGGTGCTTGGAGGCTGAGCGATAAAGCTATCTGTAGCACAGGTGGCGGCAAACACAGCGCGAATGGCTCATAATAACGAATTTGTCTAGTAGAAGGCTTTTACATGGCTGCAGCCGACCTTTTGAAAATCAGAGCATTGAATGGAAGCAAACATTACTCATTCGAGGAGCTATGTTGCCAGTTGGCCTCATTGGAAGCAAGGCAGCCAGGAACGTCGTTTGTACGTAAAGGTTCTGGTGCCGACGCCGGAGTTGAGTGTTTTCTTCATAACGCAGACAATACCGAGATTGGTTGGCAGGCAAAGTTTTTCGATGGTTTCACATCAGGACAAGCCTCTCAATTAACGGAATCATTTTCCCACGCCATTGAAAAACATCCAAGATTAATAAGATACATTGTTTGTTTGCCAATCGATCTCAAAGATGGGCGAACCGGAAAAGAGAAATCGGAAGGACAGCGCTGGGAAGATTGGAAAGCTGCTCGTCTTAAAGAAATAACAAAGCTAGGTCGCACGGTAGATATTGAGCTTTGGCAAGCAACAAATATCCGGGAGAGACTATACCGTCAAGACCCGTATTATTCTGGAAGAATGCAGTTTTTCTTTGATGAGTTGCATTTTTCAACTGAATGGTTTCTCAGCAAATTCAGAATTTCCTGTGATGTTCTAGGAGCACGCTATACCCCGCAATTTCATGTTTCGTTACCGATCAGGCAATCCTTTTTGGGAATTATGCGTGATGTAGCACTTGACGACCAGCGTACAGTGTTAGTTCAACAACTTCACAAGAAGTTTAAGTCGTTAAAAACGACTCTGATCAGTACACCATTGCCGCAAACAACACTTCAGTCACTGAATGAGCATGGGCAAAAATTTATTGAATCCATGAGGGGACATTTTTCAGTTGCAGAGGATTTCCCGCTAACAGAGTGGAGGTCATTGGTTGATGATTTGAATAATGTGGTTCGTGAATGTTTCGAGTTCCTATGGCCACTTGACAAGGAGGATGTTGACGACTCCATAAGGAAAACGAGTCGTACGGCTCTCAACTCGTTATTCGAATTCAAGAATTCAGTTAGTGACCTCAACGAGGTTCTTCATAGCAAAGCCTGGAAACTGGCAAACGAGCATGCAGTATTAGTTTTTGGCGATGCCGGAGTTGGGAAGTCGCATCTGTTGGCTGATATAGCTGCCGACACCATTAAAAACGGGTGTCCCGCCATTTTGCTGATCAGCAGCCAGTTCTTTCCACAAGACCCCCGTACCCAGATTTTAGAGCATTTGGATATGCGCGGATTGACGTTTGATGCTTTTCTTGGTGCCTTGGATGCCGCAGGCCAGGCTGCGGGACAACGTGCTGTGATTATGATTGATGCGTTGAACGAACGATACGGCATTGAATTGTGGAGCGAGCATCTTGCGACACTAATTAGTGAAGTGAAGCGGTTCCCACATGTTTCGCTGATCGTTTCATGTCGATCCACCTATCTAAATGCACTGTTTCCTGCGGATTCTCCACTCTGCGAAAGCCTACCACGCATTGAACATCATGGATTTTCCGACGATGGTGGACGTGCTGCGCGTGCGTATTTGGCCCAACGGAACGTCGTGCGCCCGAGTGCTCCAAACTTATTACCTGAATTCAATAATCCACTATTTCTCAAAACATGCTGTGACAGCCTGGATAACCAGGGTTTAAAGGAGTTTCCACGAGGCGTACAAGGGATATCACAGTATTTCAGCTTTTATCTGCAGTCCTTGACCAAGGCAATTGAAACACGGATGAGATTGGATAAGTACCAGAAAATTGTCCAACGTGCATTGGACGGGCTGACCCAACGCATGCTATCAACATGCTCTTCATATCTCCCTTTAGATGATGCAATCTCCTGTTTGGAAACCGTGTTGCCGTCAATGGGGCAACAGGATCGAAGCTTGGTGAGTGAGCTTGAGCATGAAGGCATCATAACGATTGAGCCTGTATATACTGGAACAAATCAGCTTGAAGAGCAGGTGCGTTTTACCTTTGAACGTTTCAGCGACTTTCAGATTGCCTCATATTTGCTTCAGACCCATCTTCAAAATTGCCATTCTTTGCGACCGCTGGAAGCCACCAGCCCGCTACAGCTCTTTTTGGAAAGGGACGATATTTATCGCTTCGCTGGTATTGTTGACGCATTGGCGGTTATCCTGCCAGAACAAGCGGATATCGAGTTCCCTGAGCTATTTTCGGAAGAAGACTGTAATTGGGTTATTGAAGAAGCTTTTTTGAATAGCCTGCTTTTGCGCCGACAGGATAAGTTCACGGAGAAAACAAAAAATCTCGTAATACAGTATTCAAATAGACACCAGAACCATTGGCTGACAACGTTAATTGCAGTAACCACAGGACCGGACAACCCTTTTAACAGCCGTTATCTTCATGACAAACTGGCACCGCTCACTATGCCGGAACGAGATGCCTACTGGTCTGTGCCAATAGCAGAGCTCGGCCTGGAAGAGGGTTCTCCACTCGACATACTGCTTTGCTGGGCATTGGAATCAGGTTTTGACGATATTGAACCAGTACGCGCTGAGTTATCGGCAATTGCCTTAACATGGTTGTTCTCAACATCACACCGAACTATTCGGGATCGAGCCACAAAATCACTGTCAGCATTGCTCGCGCCGCGTTTGGCATTGGCATTCACTCTGATTGAGCGCTTTCGACTTGTTGATGACCTTTACGTCATTGAGCGAATGTTGGCTGCCATTTATGGTGCGGCTCTACAGGCTAAATCTCATGACGGGGTAGCTGTACTAGCAACGGCGGTTTATGACTGGCAATTTGCAGATGGTAAACCGCCTGCTCATGTACTGTTACGCGACTATGCTCGTGGCATTGCCGAATATGCAAACTATTTGGGTGTGTTACCTGCTGGCATTGAACTGGAGCTGATTCGTCCACCATATAGCAGCGATTGGCCAATTGAGTATGTTTCAGAAAAAGAGCTGGAAAAATATACAGATAGTCGTGATGCCTACAGAGATGAAATTGTTCAATCAGCTGGCAGTGAATGGACCGGAGATTTTGCCAAGTATATATTGCCCCGGTTGTCAGCCACTGGACGGCAACCCCCCTTGGCAATAGCGCTGCATTGTCCCCGTTCGAGGCTTTCATAAAATTTACAGAATATGTTTCAGAAAATGGGACAGATGCCCAGCGACAACATCTCTCCGATCTCCTCGAATTTTGTAGGAAGTGTTTTAAAGAAGATCTGAAAGATAATTCTGACGACGAAAGTGATAAGTCGGATATATCTACTCCCATAAAAATCAGGTTTGTCTCAAAAAGTGACGACTATTGGCAGCGTAGAAAGGAGAATGAAGAGCGGTTCAAAGAGCTTGAAAACGCGCTACTCGATGTCCTTGATAATAATTTTCAGTACAATTATCAAACGTGCGCACGGCATTATCTATCAGGGTTGATAAACGGTTATACGAGTGATAGACCTGATTCATTTGATGTGTTATTGGCACAACGATGGGTATGCAAGCGGGCTCATGAATATGGCTGGTCAAATGAGTTTTTTGGAGAATTTGATAAACGAATTGGCACTGGGAGAGGCCGCAATGACAAGCATATAGAGCGCATCGGCAAGAAATACCAGTGGCTCGCATTATATGAATTGCTGGCTCGAATGGCTGACAACCTGATCTACAAATCCAGTTTCAGTGATGAAGCTGAAGCATATAAAGGATCTTGGCAAATTTCGGAACGAAATATTGACCCCTCTTTATTGATCAAAAAAACTCAAGATGATGGTTGGAAGAAGCATCCGGCAGTGTGGTGGTCGCCGGTGTCGCTTCGGTTGAAACACTTGAATAAAAGCGAACAGCAGCTTTGGCTGGACAACGATTCAGATCAACTCAACTGCGCTTCATTCATTGATGTAACTGAACCATTGAGCGATCAACGCTGGCTGGTGCTGAAAGGATTCAAGCATTATGGTACGCCATACGATATGGGCTCGCACATCGACTCTTGGTGTCGTATCTGGTGTATTGTGCTTCCGAAAAATCAAACGAAGCGATTTATTGCTGCAATTGCTAAACAGACTTTGATTGATACTCATGCATTGCCTACAGCAGTCCACCTGGGAGACTCCTTTGTTGGTGAGTATCCTTGGCATCCAGCGTGCTCAATTGAGGACGAATGGAAAACCACCGACTGGCACACCGGATATAGTGGCAAAGTATTGCCAACAGTTTCGGAAATTGAGAAGGGGACTGGAGGGTATGACTATTCTCTGGAGCAAAATCTAAGTTTTTATCTTCCAGCACCATGGATTATACAAAAGCTCGGCATGCAACTCGTAGATGGGCGGGAATTGTGTTTTGCCAATCATTCAGGCTTGACGCTATTTAAAGACCCTTCGATTCATGAACTGGGGCCAAGCGCAGCGTTGATAGATAAGGCAGCATTTATTGAACTGTTGGAGAAAGAAAGCTTATCTCCGGTATGGATTATCGCCGGTGAAAAAGGAGCTTATGGAGAGCATACCGACGATTTTGTCGGGCGACGAGTGCACTCCTTTGTTTATGAATTGGATGTCACCAACACTGTTGTATGCACAAAGCAGTATGTGACGCATGAAAGACGACACTAACGCCAGAAAGAATCTGTGCATAAGGCACCCCAGTGAACCCTTTTAAAAACCTCCTCTCAAAAGCCCCCTCCCCTCCCCCCGCAACCTCTGGCAACAAAGGTACCGGCGAACTGGGCGAAGAGGTTGCGACAAATTTCCTGATCGCGCGCGGCTACCGGATCGTGGAGCGCAACTTCCGCTGCAAGGGGGGCGAGGTTGACATCATTGCCAGTGATCCGGGGGACAAGAGCCTGGTCTTCGTCGAGGTCAAGGCCCGCACCGGGCTGTCCTACGGCGTGCCGCAGCTGGCGGTGACCCCGTTCAAACAGCGCCAGATTTCCAAGGCGGCGCTGACCTGGCTCTCGAAAAAGAAGCTGCATGACACCAACGCACGGTTTGACGTTATCGCTATTCTGTTGCATACTGGCGGCCAGCACGCCATCGACCATATCAAAAACGCTTTTGACTTGGCATATTGACGAGAGGTTGTTTTATGAAGGCGCAAACCACTCATGTAGTTGTGCTTGATCCCTTGAAACAGATGAACTCATCGATTGTTGCCAAAAGTCGCAGAAAACTGATCATGGAAATCAGCCAGAAAGTGCGGACTGAAAGCATGAAAGTTAATGCCGAGTTTAGCGTCATTGAGGACACCCAGAACGATAACTAAGTACGAAGAATATGCGATTAGTTTCAGGTAATGTATTACAATTTTAGGAGTTGTCATGGATTTCACCGCCGTTCTGGCGCAAATCAAACCCAAGCTCGGCTGCGTTGCCGACAATCTGGCGCTCATCGAAGAAGAGATCGCCTCGGCGCAAGCAGCGGGAGCAGACCTGATCGTTTTCCCGGAACTGGCTCTGTCCGGCTATTTCCTGAAAGACCTGGTACCCGAGGTTGCCCGGCGCATCGATGCCCCCGAAATCCTCCGGCTGATCGAGCTTTCCAAAGACATTTCCATCGCCATCGGTTTTGTCGAAGAGACCGATGACTATCACTTTTTCAACTCGGCTCTCTACCTGGAAGACGGCGCCATCCGCCACCTGCACCGCAAGGTATACCTGCCAACCTACGGGTTGTTCGACGAGCAGCGCTACCTGGCCCGTGGCGAAGCGTTCCGGGCATTTGACACCAAATTCGGCCGTTTCGGCATGCTGATCTGCGAGGACATGTGGCACCTGTCCGCCTCCTATATCCTGGCCATGGACGGCGCAACGACGCTGCTCTGCCTCTCCAGCAGCCCGGCGCGCGGCATCGAAGGGGACTCGCTCGGTTCGGCTTCGGCGTGGCAAAAGCTGACCTCGACCACCGCCCTGTTCCTCAACTGCCGGGTGCTCTACTGCAACCGGGTCGGTTTCGAGGATGGCGTCAATTTCTGGGGAGGCTCGGAATATATCGCCCCATCGGGAGAATCGGTCGTGCGCGGCGCACTGATGGAAACAGACCAGGTCACTGCATCCGTCAATGAGGGTGCACTGCGCCGGGAACGGATTTTTTCGCCGATGATGCGGGACGAGAACCTGTTCGTGACGATGCAGGAACTGGGGCGCATCGCCCGTGAAAGGGGGCGCTGATGTCCGCACTGGTTGCCAATACGGATTTACTGAGAAAACTGCTGGTCGGCTTTGTGCGGGATGAAGTGCGCAAAGTCGGCGTCAGCAACGTGGTACTGGGACTGTCCGGCGGGATTGATTCCGCCCTGGTGGCGTTCATCGCCGCCGAGGCACTGGGGCCGGACAACGTCCATGCCATCTGCATGCCCTACAAGTCCAGCAACCCGGAGAGCGAGGCGCATGCGCGGCTGGTGGCCAAGGCATGCGGGGTCAATTTTTCGGTAGTGCCGATCACGCCGATGGTGGACGCCTATTTCGACCTGTTCTCCGACGCCAACAACATGCGGCGCGGCAACAAGATGGCCCGTGAGCGGATGACGATCCTGTTCGATCATTCGGCGCTGCTGCGCGCCCTGGTGCTTGGCACCAGCAACAAAACGGAACTGCTGCTGGGCTACGGCACGCTCTATGGCGATATGGCCTCAGCTTTGAACCCGATCGGCGACATCTACAAAAGCCAGGTTTGGCAGCTTTCGGAAGCCATGGGCGTTCCGCAGGAAGTGATCGACAAGAAGCCCTCCGCCGACCTCTGGGCCGGGCAGACCGACGAAGAAGAGCTTGGCTTTTCATACCGCCAGGTGGATGAACTGCTCTACCGCATGGTGGATCAACGCTGGACAAAGGCGGAGCTGGTTGCCGGCGGTTTCGAGAGCGAGTTTGTCGAGTCGATCTACGACAAGATTCAGAATTCACATTTCAAGCGACGCCTGCCGGTCATCGCCAAGGTGTCAAACCGCACGATCGACCGCGATTTCAGATATGCGAGGGATTGGGGCAAATGACAAATTGGGCCGACAGCATCCCCGTTTATTCAACAGAATCTGGGCGAATAAAACAGAAACAGAACAGTTCCGCAGCAAAACCGGCGCCCCAGATAAATGACGGTTTTGTCCGGCTGCGCCGCGAAGTTAAAGGGCGCGGCGGCGGCACCGTAATCGTCATTAACGGCATAATGCTTCCGGCGCATGAGCTTAAGGAACTTGCAGGAACGCTCAAGAAAAAGTGCGGTTGCGGCGGCACGGTCAAGGACGGCATTATCGAAATCCAGGGCGATCATCGCGATACGATTGCGGCAGAACTACAGGCGTGCGGTTTCAAGGTAAAGCTGGCAGGCGGATAGGTATACCGCATATTATTTAATAATTCCTTGACCTATTAAAGATTATCACCTATCTTTATAAATCTTTTTATCCAGGCAAGCTAAAACCATGATCAATCGTTTCATGGTTCACGACAGATGCGAGAGTGGCGGAATTGGCAGACGCACCAGACTTAGGATCTGGCACCTCACGGTATAGGAGTTCAAGTCTCCTCTCTCGCACCATCCAAATTTCCCGATGTTTGTTTCGTAAGTTCTTCACATGCAAACATTACATTTCACCATAGAAGAGGATAGCCATCATGCAGGTTCACGTCGAAGACATCAGTTCGGTTCAGAAGAAAGTTACCATCGAAATTCCCGTTGCACAGGTTAACGAAGAAATTGACAAGGCGTATGCCGCAATCCAGAAAAAAGCCAAGCTCCAGGGTTTCCGCCCCGGCAAGGCACCGATGCAACTCATCAAGCGCACCTACGCCGATGCCATGCGTGACGACGTCATGCGCCGCCTCTATCAGCAGACGCTCTACAAGGCGCTTGATGACCACAAGGTAGAGCCGATTGATTCTCCCGTTATCGAGAGCGATATCCTTGAACCAGGCGTTCCGTTCAAATACAGCGCTCTGTGCGAAGTCATGCCGCAGATCCTGCTGAATGAATATACCGGCCTTGTCGCAAACAAAGAAAAGTTTGCCCCGAAACCGGAAAACGTCGATGCAGAACTGAAACGTATGCAGGAAAATATGGCGCAATTGATTCCGCTTGATGAAGGCGCCGCTATTGAAAATGGCCACACTGTTTCTGTCGATTATTCTATTACCGTCGAAGGTTCACCTGAAGAAAACAGCGGCAATCAGAGTGCTGAGGTTGAAGTTGGCTCCAACCGTCTGCTGCCAGGCTTTGAAGAGCAATTGATCGGCCTGAAAGCCGGCGACTCCAAGGAGTTCACCCTCGATCTTCCGGCAGGAGACGAAGCTTCGGAAGAGGCTGCAAAAAAAGGCATTTTCAGCGTTACCGTTAAAGAGATCAAGCGCAAGGAACTTCCAGAACTGGATAACGATTTCGCACAGCAGTTCGGCGAGTACGACACCATCGAAGACCTGCGGGCCAAAATGGTAGAGTATCACGAGAAGCATGAGAAAGATCGCATAGAGAACGAGTTTAAAGAACGCGTCATCCAGGATCTGATCAAAAGAAATCCGTTAGATGTTCCCGAATCAATGGTAAAGCGTCAATTGGATCACATGTTTGAGAACCTGAAAAACCGCCTGAAGAGCCAGCAGATGTCTCTGGAAATGATGGGACTCGACGCTGAAGGTTTCCGCGCCCGTTTCCGCGATGATGCGATCGACAAGGTAAGAGGCGGCCTGTTGCTGATGGCTCTCGTGGAAAAGGAAAACATCTCCGTATCCGATGAAGACCTGACAGCCCATTACGAGAAAATTGCAGCAGGAAACGCGGAAATGCTCGATCGTATCAAAGAATACTATACAGCAAACCCGAACGCCAAAAACTCAATCATCTCGGAAATAAAAGAGGATAAAGCCATAGCGATCCTCATCGAGAACGCCGTGGTCACCGAAGTCGACGCAGAGCAGTTAAAAGCAGCCTAAGGAGAGTTTCACACATGTATATCCCGATGGTTGTAGAGCAGAGCGGCAGGGGTGAACGGGCATATGATATTTATTCCCGGCTCCTCAAAGAACGCATACTTTTTCTCGGCGGAGCAATTGACGACAATGTGGCAAACCTCATCATCGCCCAACTGCTCTTCCTTGAGGCAGAGGATCCTGACAAGGACATTCATCTGTATATAAATTCTCCGGGCGGTGTTGTGACAGCCGGCATGGCCATCTTTGACACCATGCGCTATATCAAGGCTCCTGTTTCCACTATTTGTGTCGGACAGGCAGCCTCAATGGGCGCGTTCCTGCTTACGGCAGGCGAAAAAGGCAAACGCTACAGCCTCAGCCACTCAAGAATCATGATTCACCAGCCGCTGGGAGGTTTCCAAGGGCAGGCGACAGATATCAGCATTCATGCCAGAGAAATCCTGCGCATGAAGGATGAACTTAATGAACTTCTGGCTGAAATGTCCGGCCAGAAAAAAGAGAAGGTTGAAGCTGACACTGAACGAGACTTTTTTATGTCCGCCGAAGACGCAAAAGAGTATGGTTTAATTGATGCAATATTCACCCGTAAACCGCTCACTGGAGACACGCTATGAGTCGTCGTGGCACAACGCAGGAAAATCTCACCTGTTCTTTCTGCGGAAAGAGTCAGGAAGATGTTAAAAAGCTGATTGCTGGCCCGGCCGTATTTATATGCGATGAGTGCATAGAGTTATGTAATGACATCATTGCCGAAGAGATGAAGCTGGAAGAAACAACCGGTCCGGATCTGAACAAACTCCCGAAGCCGCGTGAAATCAAAGACATCCTTGATGAATACGTCATCGGCCAGGAAATGGCCAAAAAGGTTCTTTCCGTAGCGGTCTACAACCACTACAAGCGGATTGAGTCCGGCGGCAAACCAGGCGAAGTTGAAATGCAGAAGAGTAATATACTGCTGCTCGGACCGACCGGGTCAGGCAAGACGCTTCTTGCCCAGACGCTGGCCCGTATTCTCAAGGTTCCGTTTGCTATGGCGGATGCCACCAATCTTACCGAAGCTGGCTATGTTGGTGAGGATGTTGAAAACATCATCCTCACGCTCCTACAGGCGGCTGATTATGACGTAGAACGCGCCCAGAAAGGCATTGTCTATATTGACGAGATTGACAAAATTGCCCGCAAGTCCGATTCGCCTTCGATCACTCGAGATGTTTCCGGTGAAGGCGTTCAGCAGGCGCTCCTCAAAATCATCGAAGGCACCGTAGCCAGTATCCCTCCCAAAGGGGGCAGAAAACACCCGCAACAAGAGTTCATGAAGGTGGACACCACTAACATCCTCTTTATCTGCGGAGGCGCCTTTGCCGGACTGGAAACAGTTATTCAGCAACGCATCGGCAAAAAATCGCTCGGTTTTGGTGCTGACATCAAGAAACGCGAAGAGAAAAAATTGGGTGAGCTGCTTAAAAGTCTGACTCCGGAAGACCTTCTGAAGTACGGTTATATCCCCGAGTTTATTGGGCGCCTTCCGATGCTTGCAACTCTGGCTGAACTGGATGAAGAGGCACTGGTACAGATCTTAAAAGAACCTAAGAATTCTCTGGTAAAACAGTATCAGAAGCTTTTTGATCTTGAAAACGTCCGACTCCGTTTCACTGACGGGTCGTTGATCGCAATTGCCAAAGAAGCCCTGAAACGTAATACCGGCGCTCGTGGCTTGCGGGCAATTATGGAAAATTCCATGCTCGATATTATGTACGAAGTCCCGTCTCAACCGAATGTTCAGGAAGTTGTTATCAGTGAAGATGTTATCTATCACAAAGAAAAGCCGATCATTGTATATGATCACGAACTAAAAGAAGCGGCATGATTTGCTTTTTATTTCAGCATGTTACATGATTAGTTTGTATTATTTAATTTTTTATTATTTTCTACAACCTACTCAACCGCCCAGAACATGCATGTTTGCAAGAAAAAACACTTGACACAATTCAAGAACATCTGATAAACAGTGATTCGCTTTGCAATTAATAATCAAAAATCTTGGAGGTGTAACGTGACAAAAGCAGAATTGATCAGTTCAGTAGCAGAACAGGCCGGCCTGAAAAAAGTAGAAGCTGAAAAAGCTGTTGCTGCATTTATCGCCAGCGTAACTGCTGCTCTGAAAAGCGGAGATAAACTCAGCCTTGTCGGCTTCGGTACATTCTCCACTGCAAAACGCGCTGCACGTAAAGGTCAGAACCCACAGACCGGCAAGAAAATTGATATCCCTGCTGCAACTATTCCTAAGTTCAAACCAGGTAAAACTCTGAAAGAAGCCGTTAACGTCGCACCGAAGAAAAAGAAGTAATTTTCTAAAAGTGCTGAGGGGTTGTAGCTCAGTTGGTTAGAGTGCCAGCCTGTCACGCTGGAAGTCGCGGGTTCGAGCCCCGTCAA
>Ga0154471_143_pt2 | contig 74283 bp, 72 predicted proteins | sample RifGroC2_FD_115950 | JGI IMG/M metagenome (GOLD analysis project Ga0154471, IMG submission 115950) | Geobacteraceae bacterium GWC2_53_11
CCGCAGGATACCCCCCGTTTTCAACAACTGCTTGGGGATGGCACTCAATGGGGACTTGCTCTAAGCTATGCCATTCAGCCCAGTCCGGATGGCTTGGCCCAGGCTTTCATCATTGGTGAGAATTTCATTGGTCAGGATCGTTGTGCGTTGGTGCTGGGAGACAACATTTTTTATGGCCATGACTTTCATCACCTTTTGGCTAATGCCTGCCAGCGAGAGCAAGGTGCCAGCGTGTTTGCCTATCACGTACAGGATCCGGAGCGTTACGGGGTTGCCGAGTTTGATTCCACAGGCAAGGTTCTTACCCTCGAAGAAAAGCCGGAACAGCCTAAATCCAACTATGCAGTCACCGGGCTGTACTTCTACGACAGCCAAGTTGTCGAACTGGCAAAAAACCTTAAACCATCGCCACGAGGTGAACTGGAAATTACCGACCTGAACCGGCTGTATCTCCAGCAAGGCAATCTTTCTGTTGAGATTATGGGGCGTGGTTATGCCTGGCTCGACACCGGCACACACGAAAGCCTGCTGGAAGCCAGCCAGTTCGTTGCCACGCTGGAAAACCGTCAGGGGTTGAAAGTTGCCTGTCCGGAGGAAATTGCCTGGCGGCATGGATGGATTGATGATGAGCAACTCAACCGGCTTGCCAGTCCCTTGGCAAAGAATGGGTATGGGAAATATCTACTATCTTTAATAAAGCAGAGTGTTTACTAAGTAAACGGAGATTAACGGTATGGAACGCATTATAAATCTGCATATAGAAAAACTGCCTGAAGGTTACTATTTAGCCACATCCGATGACATCCAAGGGCTTGTCGCTCAGGGGCGAACTGTTTCAGAGACAATGGAAATAGCGAGGGATGTTGCTCGCCGCTTGATAGAGGCACAAAAGGAGCGTAAGCATGCCACTAAACTGCGTCCGGTCGCCAAACGATTAAGTTGCAGAAGATCGAATCTGGGTTACGTCTTGTGCTGGGATTGTAATTCATGAGTGATGCTATGGAGGAGAGGAGTTGGGGGCTAAAGTAGCCTGTCTCCCTCAGAGGCCTCAATTTCTCTAATTACTCCCTTAGGACGAACCAGAAGTCCTTTGCAAGATTGTGATGGAGGTAAAATATGGCAACAGTCAATTTAAAGCAGCAACAGTACGGTGAATTGATCGCACCAGAAACTATTGATGCTGTTGCAAAAGTTATTGCCGAAAATTTCCATCCTGAAAAAATAGTACTCTTTGGTTCCTACGCCACTGGCACCGCTACCCCAGAAAGTGATTTGGATTTTTTGGTGGTGATGAAAACGGATCAACCAAGAAATAAGCGTTCTGTGCCTATCCGATTGATGTTCAACCCCGCTCCATGCGCGATGGATATTCTTGTCTATACACCTGATGAAGTAAAAAAATGGAATGGGGCAACCAATCATATTGTGACGGAAGCATTCCTGGACGGGAGGGTGCTCTATGACCATAGACAATGAACTTGCACTGGAGTTTTTACGCAAGGCGGAACATGATCTTGGTTCTGCCCGATCTGTTTTAAGAAGGTTCATGATCTCGATGTGTTACTATCACTTCTTGATGATCCAGATTTCAATTCCGTCAGGAGTTACGCCTTGATATTGAATTCATACGCAGTTGATGCCCGTTATCCTGGTGATTATGTTGAGCCTGAGCAGGATGAAGCTGAAGAAGCTCTACGAATGGCTGTTGAAATATATGAACTTGCCATAAGGAAGATTGCCCTTTGACATAGGAATCAAGACTTGATGTGTGGTAGTTTTGCGGAGTAAATTCAGAAGCTGAATCGCTGAATCAAGTTGAGATTGGAAATACGGGGAGTGTCCCGCATTTTCCCCCATGGTATGGCATTTGATTTGTTGAATAAAATACAAGCATGTATTACTATCAGTGTGCGGTATTACATCGCCACTAAAGTGCGGCAGGAGATCAGCATGCTCTCAAATGTAACAACAAAAGGTCAGATTACCATTCCGGCGGAAATACGAACCCGCTTTCATATCAGGCCAAACGATAGAGTTGACTTTTTTGTTGATGGCGAACGGATTATCATCACCCCTGTCAGAACGCTCAAACAACTGAGAGGCTCTGTTGCCGCAGCGGGCTCAGGCGACTTTAATACAGAGCGCGAAGAGGCAAAACGCGTGGTTGCAGAGCGGGTTGCCGGAGAAAACTCGTGAACAGATGTTTTGTCGATACCAATCTTTTCATTCGCTATTTTACAAACGACGATCCCATTCTGGCAGATCGGGTGGAACAGTTGCTGGATGACGCTGCAGCCGGATCTGCGCAGCTTGTGACCACTGAGCTGGTAATGGCCGAAGCAGTCTGGGTGCTTGAATCTTCATATCATTTAAACCATGTCCAAATAGCACCGTTAATACGCGGTATTCTGGCTACGCCGGGGATGGAAGTTATAAACGGGGATATTGTCGGCAAAGCTCTTGTTATGTATGAATTACAGAATATTGACTTTGTGGATGCGTATATCGCGGCCCTGATGGAAAAACAGGGGATAAAGGATATATATTCTTACGACAAGAAACACTTGTCACGAGTCAAAACCATCCATCGTAAAGAGCCTTGAGCAGCTATTAGCTGAACCCCGCATCAGGGTTAACCGCCGGAAAGACTTTATGCAACCGCAGATGAGCGCAGATACACGCAGAGAAGGCATGAAGCAAGGGGTTTAAGGCTTTATCTGACCGATTCAAACTGGTTTCATTGCAAGACGAACCTCAAACTACATAACCACGTAAATTTGACAGGATCGTTTTCAAGATAATTGAAGATGAGGCTGTATATTTTATTGAAATTAGCGGCCACGATGTATGCTACTGATTTTATTCCAGCGATAACTGGGGAGTGTCCCTAATTACCGTCGTACTGCTTTCGCAGGCGGAATTATTCTAATAATGCCGGGTTGTTGTATTCGCTACAATAGATGCGGGACTGAGCAGGTATTAATTCTAAAGGGGAAGTTATTATGAAAGTTGTAATTTTAGCCGGCGGGTTTGGTACGCGTATAAGTGAAGAATCACATTTGAAACCGAAGCCGATGATAGAAATTGGTGAGCGTCCGATTCTGTGGCATATCATGAAAATCTATTCCAGCTATGGATTCAATGATTTCATTATCTGCCTTGGCTATAAGGGGTACTGCATCAAGGAATATTTTGCCCATTATTTTCTGCATGAATCAGATGTTACCTTCGACTTCAAGAACCATAATGAACGAATGGTTCACCACCATTCCGCTGAGCCCTGGTCAGTAACACTCGTCAACACCGGTGGTGAGACCATGACAGGCGGACGGGTCAAACGGGTACAGGAATATATCGGCAATGAGCCGTTTCTGCTGACCTATGGTGACGGTGTTGCAGATGTCAATATTGCAGAACTTGTCGCCTTTCATAAATCTCATGGCAAACTCGCAACGGTTACATCCATTCAGCCGGCGGGTCGATTTGGTGCTTTGGATCTGGACAGCCAAGACCTTGTCCACGGTTTCCAGGAAAAGCCCAAGGGTGATGGAGCGTGGATTAACGGTGGTTTTTTTGTCTTGGAGCCTGAGGTTTTGAACTACATTTCCGGAGACTCTACTATACTGGAAAAAGAGCCTCTGGAGGGCCTGGCAAAGGATCAGCAGCTTGTTGCCTATAAACATTCCGGATTCTGGCAACCGATGGATACTCTGCGGGATAAGAATTATCTGGATGATCTCTGGAAGTCAGAAAATGTGCCGTGGAAGGTGTGGTAAGTCAGTTGAAACGTTGAAGGTGATGCGTTGAGAAGTTGAGGGATTGAATTTGTTTTGTTCAACAATTCAACGGATTTGTTTGATTCAACCTTTCAACGATTCAAAAGGGACCGTTAAGGGGTTTAAATGGCTGAAAGTCAGGATCATAAGTTGCCATTTGAGAAGCTTCTTGTCTGGCATTCGGCGAAGGACTTTACAATAAACATCTATGGTATAACCAAAAGTTTTCCTCCGGATGAGCGATTTGGTTTGACCAATCAGATGAATCGCGCAGCCGTTTCGGTGATGTCTAACCTCGCCGAAGGGAGTGCCCGCACGAGCAAAAAAGATCAGGCCCATTTTTCTCAGATAGCTTACAGTTCACTGATGGAAGTCGCCTGTCAAATACAACTCGCCCATGAACTTGGTTATTGTGCTCTTGAATCATTTCAACGGATCAGGGAGCAAATTCTCGAGCTGTAGTCAAAAATTAACGCGTTACGTCGATCACAACTAAAAGAGGTATAGATAGTGTTCAACAATTCAACAATTCAACAATTCAACGACGACTTTTACCGAGGTAAAAAAGTTTTCCTAACCGGCCACACCGGTTTCAAAGGGAGCTGGCTTTGCCTATGGCTCCACAAACTTGGGGCAGAGGTGCATGGCTACGCCCTTGAGCCACCGACAACACCGAGCCTGTTTGAACTGGCGAAGGTTTCCGAACTGCTCTGCTCACACCGGATTGCAGATATGCGTGATGCCGCCGCTCTGGCAGAAGCCATGGAACAGGCACAGCCGGAGATTGTCATCCACATGGCTGCTCAGCCCTTGGTGCGTGATTCCTACAAGATTCCGGTAGAGACATATGCCGTCAATGTCATGGGAACCGTTCACCTGCTGGAGGCGGTGCGCCGGTGTCCTACCGTAAAAGCCGTGGTCAATGTTACCACCGACAAATGCTACGAAAACCGTGAATGGGTCTGGGGCTACCGTGAGAACGAGCCGATGGGCGGTTTTGATCCATACTCCAACAGTAAAGGCTGTTCCGAACTGGTAACCGCCGCCTACCGGCAATCATTTTTCAACGCCTCAACATCTCAACAGTTCAACTCCTCAACTCCTCAACACGGCGCAGCAGTAGCCACCGCACGGGCTGGAAACGTTATCGGCGGAGGGGACTGGGCAACAGACAGGCTGATACCCGACTGTATAAATGCATTACTTGCTGGAAATCCTATCCGTATTCGCAACCCTAATTCAATTCGTCCCTGGCAGCATGTGCTTGAACCTCTTAGCGGCTACCTGACCCTTGCCCAACGGCTGTACGAGTCAGGTGCGGAATTTGCGGAAGGGTGGAACTTCGGCCCTGCGGATAATGATGCAAAGCCGGTAGAGTGGATCGTGCAGCAGATGTGCTCGTTCTGGGGCAAAGATGCCCGATACGAGATTGATGCCGGTGATCATCCCCATGAGGCCCATTATCTCAAGCTTGATTGCTCAAAAGCTCAGATGCGCCTTGGCTGGAACCCGCGCTGGAATCTTGAAAAAGCGTTGCATAGCATCATAGAGTGGGTTAATGTGTACAGCTCTTCAGGTGACCTGCGAAGGTGCTGCCTGGAACAGATTGAAACCTATGAAAAGCTTCAACAGGAGACACTGTGAAAAATGAACTCGAAAAACAACTGCGTAAACAGGCCATTGAGGCGGCCATTGCCTATTATCAGCACGCCCACGGCCCCAAAAAAACATTTGCTCCGGGCGATAGAATTCCGTATGCCGGACGCGTTTTTGATGAAGCAGAAATAACCAACCTCATTGATTCCTCTCTCGATTTCTGGCTTACGACCGGACGGTATGCCGAGCAGTTTGAAAAAGAATTTGCCGGCTTTCTTGGTACTCAGCACTGCTCGCTTACCAACTCCGGTTCATCTGCCAATCTGCTCGCCTTTATGGCGCTCACCTCCCCTAAGCTGGGAGAGCGCCGCATCAAACCCGGTGATGAGGTTATAAGTGTTGCTGCTGCATTCCCGACAACCGTAGCACCCATAATTCAGTACGGCGCCGTGCCGGTATTTGTCGATGTTAGCCTGCCCACGTACAATATTGATGTTACCCAACTGGATGCCGCCCTCTCCGAAAAAACCAAAACGGTCATGGTTGCTCACACCCTGGGCAACCCGTTTGACCTGGCCGCAGTCAAGGCCTTTTGCGACAAGCACAACCTCTGGCTGATCGAGGATAACTGCGATGCCCTGGGTTCGCGCTATCTGTACAACGGTTCCTGGAAAAATACCGGTACCATCGGTCACATCGGCACCTCCAGTTTTTATCCTCCTCATCACATGACCATGGGGGAAGGGGGTGCGGTGTACACTGACGATACCCTGCTCAAACGGCTGGTGGAATCGTTCCGTGATTGGGGTCGCGACTGCTGGTGTCCTTCCGGCAAGGACAACACGTGCAGCAACCGTTTCGGCCAACAGTTCGGTGAACTGCCGTTCGGTTACGATCACAAATATGTCTATTCGCACTTCGGCTATAATCTGAAAGTCACCGACATGCAGGCCGCCATCGGCTGCGCCCAGTTGGAGAAGTTACCCGGATTTATCGAGGCGAGGAAAAAGAACTGGAAGCTGCTGCGTGAAGGGCTTGCCGGGCTGGAAGATAAATTCATCTTGCCGGAAGCGACTGAAAACTCCGATCCTTCATGGTTTGGGTTCCTGTTGACGGTGAGGGAGGGAAGCGGCCTTACGCGTGACAAAATCGTAAATAGACTTGAGAGCAAAGGAATCCAGACCCGCATGCTCTTTGCCGGTAACCTGATCAAGCATCCCTGTTTTGACGAAATGCGTCGGGAAGGAAGGGGTTACCGGGTTGTTGGAGATCTCAACACCACTGACAGGATTATGAATGACACGTTCTGGGTGGGCGTTTACCCAGGGATGACAGAGGAGATGGTGGGATACATGGCAAAAACTATCATAGAAATGGTTGTCACGTAGGTCATGATGAATATTGAATCGACTGTTATCTTCGGCTGTTTTCAGATAATCCCGAAAGTTTTTACCGACAATAGGGGCAGCTTTGTAAAGACCTTTCACCGGGATCTGTTTGAGCAGCAGGGGTTAGAGACCGACTGGCGGGAGGAATATTACTCGACCTCCTACCAAGGGGTTTTACGGGGGCTTCACTTTCAGCTACCACCCCATGATCATGCCAAGTTGGTGTACTGCACGTCCGGTGAAGTGTTGGATGTTGTGCTTGACTTGCGTATTGATTCCCCTTCATACGGCACTCATGCGATGTTTCAACTCAATGCGAAAGATGCTCATATGGTCTATATTCCCAAAGGGTGTGCTCATGGGTTTTATACCGTGAGCGAACAAGCGACCATGATGTACAAGGTCAGTACCGTGTATGCTCCAGCTCACGACGCCGGACTGCTTTGGAATTCGGCCGGCATTCCGTGGCCGGATGTAAATCCGACAATGTCAGATCGGGATAAAGCTTTTCCGTCCTTTGCAGAGTTTACGACAAATCCATTCACCTACAGGTAAGTATTCCCCATGACAATTCATAAAGCATTGATAACTGGTGGAACCGGCTTTGTCGGTTCCAATCTCGCTCGGAGACTTGTTCGTGATGGTTGGCAGGTTGGCATCATCACCATACCCAATGACAATCTTGATCAGATTAAAGATTTTGCCGATCAGGTGAAGCTGTATGTTCACGACGGCAGTACAGATAGAATGCATGCGATAGTGGCTGAAGCACAGCCTGATGTTGTCTTTCACCTGGCATCACTGTTTCTCTCTGAACACACGCCAGCAGATATTACCAGGCTTGTCAGTAGCAATGTTCTCTTTGGCACTCAGTTGCTCGAAGCAATGGCCGCCCAGGGAGTTGCAAAAATAGTCAATACCGGTACATCATGGCAGCATTATGAGAACAAGCCGTATTCACCGGTAAATCTGTACGCTGCGACGAAGCAGGCTTTTGAGGATATTTTGCAGTATTATGTTGAAGCAAGAGATGTACAAGCCATTACCTTGAAATTGTTTGACACCTACGGCCCAAACGATCCTCGGCCAAAGCTGTTTCATTTGCTGGATAAGATTGCCAGAGAAGGTACGACCCTCGCTATGTCGCCAGGTGAGCAGATGATAGATCTGGTTCATATTGATGATATTGTGCGGGCATTTGTGATGGCTGCTGAGAGGTTGATGGCCGGAGAAGCATCAGGGCATGAAAAATATGGAGTGTCTTCTGAAAAGCCAATGCCACTTAAGGAACTGGTTGAATTATATGGCTGTATGATTGGTAGCCAACTACCGATCGAGTGGGGTGGGAGACCGTATCGGGATAGAGAAGTAATGGTGACATGCACATCTTTATCCATTTTAGCAGGATGGTCTCCTGAAATTCGACTAGAAGACGGTATTAGAAGTGTTTCATCATATTGCATTTCCTATGTTTCATGATCAGTACCGATAATATAATACGCAAAATATCTAGAAATGCTTTGTTGATGACCTGTTTTGAGATGGTTGTCAGATATGGTATTACTATAATAGTATTACCTGTTGCGTTGAAAAAGCTTGAAAACGCCGAGCTTGCATACTACCTGTTCATTAGCACGCTCATGGCACTTTCATTTTTAGCAGACAGCGGATTTTCGCAAACAATTGTGCGATGTACTGCCTATTTCAAAGCCGGTGCTATGGAAATCCCCGAACGGGTAACAGAACTCTCGCTTGCTGAAACACAAAATATGCCAAACTGGCAAGCGATTGGTCGGCTGATTGCGACGAGCAATCGCATCTACATTATAATAGGGCTCGCCGCAACGGTTCTTCTTTCCACTTTCGGTGTAGGTGCAGCTTTAAACATAGTATCTCAGCAAAAAAACCAATTATATGCTTGGATTACATATTCTCTTCTCATAATACTCTCCTTTATCATATTGCAGGTATCACGTTGGTCTTCAATCCTTCAGGGGCTAAATGAAGTTGCACGTGCAAAGCGTATAGAGCTTGTTGTTGGTGTAATCAAATTAAGTGGTACCGCATCTGCTCTGCTTGCCGGTTTTGGCGTTCTTGGTGTCGTTTCTGTTATGATTGCGGCATCAGTTCTTAATCTAATCCTTACAAGAATGGCTGTTCGCCAAATCTCCCTTGAAAATGGAGTGCATAAAGAATACGAAATATATGACGCCGAAATGCTTAAGAGGCTTTGGCCAGCAACTTGGAGAATGGGTGTGATTTGTTGGGGGGCTTACCTTATCTATTATGGCAGTTCGCTTGTGATATCTCAAATACCTGATGCAAAGCAGATTGCCTCTTATTTACTGACATTTCAGGTTGTGACGCTGCTATATCGTTTTTCTACATCACCGTCTTTAGTTTATCAGCCTCAGATTGCAGCTGCGATGTCTAGAGGTGATTTGACTGTTGTAAACAATCTCACTTTGAAAATTGTGAGATACTCTTTTGCAATGTACCTAATTGGTGGTGTGCTGATTTACATTTTTTCAGCAGATATGCTTAATCTTATTAAGGCTAAATCACAACTGTTGAATGGCGATATTTTGCTCATCATGTTAGTAATGTATTTGCTGGAAATGCACCATGCTATACACGCAGGTATTTACATGTCGTCAAACCACATTCCATTCATGATGCCGGCGATATATTCCGGTGTAGCAATCATTGTAGCAGGTTATTTTTCAGTACAATATTGGGGAGTTTATGGTGCCGTACTCTCACAATTATTTGTACAGGCAGCATTCAATAACTGGTACCCCATTTACTTGTCACTGAAAATACAGAAACTATCTTTTGCTAATTATTCTAAAAGTATATTTTTGTGGAGTCGAGATGTTCGGTAAAATGAGTAAACTCGTTTCAGTCTGTATTCCAGTGTACAATGGCGAAAAATATATTGGCGAGACTATACAATCAGTATTGGACCAAAATTACACAAATATTGAAATTCTAATCCAAGACAACGCGTCTACTGATGGCACATGGAAACTGCTTCAAGAGTATGTTCGTAATTATTCAAACGTTTCTATCCAATGTAATCCCCGCAACTACGGTATGGCAACAAACTGGAATATTGTAACAAGTCGTGCGCAAGGCGAGTATTTACTACTACTAAGTGCCGATGATACACTAGATGCTGAATTTTTAACCCGATGTTTAAAAATGTTTGCCGAATGTGATACGGATATCGTAACTACAAATCATTATTATCTGCGCAATGGAAAGCGTGACCCACGCCCACAGCTAGTGCCAGCTGGTGAGTATGCCTATTTTGCTCACTTGGTGCTTAAAAACAATCCGTTCTCGATTAACTTTACCTTGTTTAGTCGGAATGCAATACATCAATTAAGCCATAATGGGAATCTCTTTCGGCGAAGGCTTCTGACCTGTGACTACGATTTATGGTTACGAGTATCTTTTTATAGGTTACGCGTGTGCTATTTGAATGAGTGTCTTGCGAGCTACCGAATGCACAGCGATAATCTTTCTCGGCAAGCAAAGCGTATGCTACGTCATACGGGATTAGTGATTTTATCCCATAAAAAAAGGCTCAAGGAATCTGCAAATATCGCGTATCGTATGACTATTCTTCGATTTTTATACCGTTATATGAGGCTAGTATTAAAAAGGGAGTACGACCCTCGTATGTTTAGGACCCTTTGGTGCGAGCTGTGGCGATAATAATGAAACTACTTATGATCACGGGGTCATTTCCGCCAATGCCATGTGGTGTTGGTGATTATAGCGCGAAGCTTGCGGGCGCCCTTGCTGCGCGTGGTGATCTATCTGTAATTGTTCTAACCGACCAAAGGGCGGCATTAAATACACCTCCAGCCGGAGTTACTGTGCTTCCTTGTGTGAAGGACTGGACTTGGCGCGGTGTTGCGCATTTACTGCGACTTGTGCATGAACAAAACCCAGATATTGTTCATATTCAATACCCTACCGCTGGGTATGGCACTGCTTGGGGGATCCAGTTTGTGCCATTTTTACTGCGTATTGTTGGGGTTCGTGTTGTGGAAACTTGGCATGAACCAACGCGTTTTCGTTGTTTACCAAATTCCTTATCCGGCAGACAGCCCATCATTGTTGTAGAACCTGACTATGTAATGCGCGTGCGTTTCTATTACCGCCCACTGATTACACAGCGCATACGTTACATTCCTTTGGCGCCTAGCATTCCAAGTGCTACAATAAGTGTGGCTGAAAGCAGCGAGTTGCGGGCAAGCTATGCATCGCCAGATGAGCGCATTTTGGTTTATTTTGGTTTTGCTATACCTAACAAGGGAATAGAGCAAATCTTCGAAGTAGCGGACCTCAAGAGAGATATAATTATTCTAATTTGCTCGCTGGATTCAGATAATGCCTACCATCGTAAGCTGTTGGCTTATATCGCATCATCTTCATGGTCAACTAGAACTGTTATTACAGGTTTTTTGGAGCCGGAGAATGTGGCGAATTTGCTTCGAATTGCGGATGCTGCTGTTTTTCCGTTTGTTGAAGGGGTCGGGATGAGAAATACATCTGTTTTAGCGGCCAAGCTCCAAGGTACGTTTACGTTGACCACTGCACTACATAGGCAGGGATATGATGATGGGGAAAATGTATTCTATGTACTGCCTGGAGATTGCGCTGCAATGCGAGCTGCTCTAAATCAATATGCTGGCTGCCGCAGCACATCCTCAGTTGATTCAGTGCAGTCTTGGATAACAATTGCCATGAAGCATGTAGCTGTTTATGAAGAACTAAAGTTCAACAATTTTACGTGTAAGGATACATCCCATGTTGTTGATGGCGGTTAACATATTTATTTCATGTGTGTGTCGATGCTTATAATACCGATCTGGTCGCTAGGACAGTAAATAATGGAAGTTACGTGGATAGGGCTGATAATACTTCCTTTGGGGCTACTACTCGCATTCCTATCACCTCGATGGCTATATTACCTGACGGTATTTTCGATACCTTTTTCGGCGACTGCACTTTTAAATTCTGGCTCGGAGTCTTCAAAGTTTGCAGTGCAATATCTCGGTATGCTCTGGATGATTCGTTACTGGATAACTCGAGGAATGCGGTTGATTCAGATTCCAACATTGCGAATTAACAAGGAAAGTTTTGCACCATTTTGGCTATGGTTTTTTGGGGTAGTTGTTACTGCCTCCATGATCATGCCTTACTTAATAAGGGGCAAAGATTCAGTAATTTTTGGTGAACCTTCATATAGTTCAGTCTGGGTTCCAATTGAGTTGACTTGGGAAACTGCAAAATATCCGGTACCGGTTCTTTTTGGCATATTGTTCGCGACTACAATCGCTATGGAAAATGCAAATGCCATGAAATTACGAAATACACTTCGTGTTTATGTTTTATCCGGCGTATTTCTTGCAGCTTGGGGAATGGTTCAGTTTTTGTGTTCAAATGTGCTACATTTGCCCTATCCAAGTTTCGTTTTCAACACCTCAGAGCTTACTACTACGCAAGGTTATCTACAGATGACCGAAAGTGGAATAAATAGAATTGCATCGGCATCACGTGAACCTTCGATGTTCGCCAAGCAATTATTAGTAATTCTTCCTTTGTTATTGTATGGATTATTTACTCGTACAAGGCTGTTTAGCAGGTCTTTGGATCTTTATTTTTTGGTATTTATGGCTGTTATGATTTTATTATCGACGGCATCGTCAGGATATATTGGATTGCCAATAGTTTTTGGGTTGAGCGTGGCAGTTCTTATGTTTTCTGGGAATAAATTATTAGCTTTTCGGATAATCTGTATTATTTCTCTAGTGATAGTCGTCGGATTTTTATGTGCGTATATGTTGATGCCAGAAACAATAAATAGTATTTTGAGTGAAACACTATTTAATAAGCAAGAGTCGGGCTCAATGTTTGTACGATTAGCTTCATTAGCATATGCTTGGCCTTATTTTGAGAAATATCCAATAATCGGAGCTGGGTGGAATTTTGTAACTAGCTATGATCTCATAGTTTGTTTACTTGCGAATGTAGGCATTGTAGGTTTATCAGCCTTTACGATATTCGCTATTCAACCAATAATTCGTACGATGAAATTGTTAAAAAATATACCCTCAGATATTCTATTAAATTCTAATCCAGTCATAACGTATGCAATTGGCACAGCAATTTCTCAAGTGCTTTTACTTGTACTTGCGATTATTGGAGGATATGAATTTTACCTTGTATATTCATATATGACGATAGGTCTGCTATATGCAGCAAACTCTCAACTACATTTGATTAATGTGGCGACTAGAATTAAAAATTAGAGTTTATTGTATGGCTAATAATTAATTGGATATTTATGAAGCTACTTATAGATAATAGATGGTTCGGAGAGACTGGAATTGGACGTTACGCACATGAAATTATTAAACGTAAACCTGATGAAATAGAAGTTACGTATCTCAAGCGACATTGGAAAATAAAAAATCCTGTGTCGCCTTGGTTACTTGCTATGGATATAAATTCCAGTAAAACCGACTTGTTCTGGAGTCCCGGTTTCATGCCACCAGCTTGTGGTCTGATTCCTTACGTAATAACCGTTCACGATTTGATTCATCTTCACTATGGCAGCTCTCTTCACCGGTTTTATTACAATCAAATCATACGTAGACTATTGCATAATGCAGCATCGGTTTTGACAGTCTCTGAATATTCACGAACTGAATTGCTTAATTGGTCGGGTCTTTCTCCAGAAAAAGTCGTTGTCACTTATAATGCAGTTGGTGCTGATTTTTGTTATAGCGGGATCGCATATCGCCCTGGTTTTCCATACATATTATATGTTGGTAACAGGAGAAATTATAAAAACATTCATCGCTTGATTGAGGCGTTCGGGTTAGGGTGTGCTAACCCTGAAGTAAAACTTGTTCTTTCTGGGATGGAAGATCCAGAACTTTTGGCTTTAGCTAAAAGAGCCAAGATGGATAATAGAATTGTTTTTCTTGGCAAAATCAAAGAAGAGGATTTACCTGCTGTATATCGCGGTGCACTTGCTGTTGCGTACATATCACTTTATGAAGGTTTTGGATTGCCACCATTAGAAGCAATGGCATGTGGAATCCCTGTGATTGCTTCAAACGTTACATCAATACCTGAAGTTGTGGGTGATGCCGCCTTGTTGGTTGACCCTTTGGATATAGAGGAAATAGCAAATGGGTTAAAACTACTAACAGAAGACAATGAGTTGCGTGCTAATCTAAGACAAGCAGGTTTAAAAAGAGCGCAAATGTTTAGCTGGGACAGAACTGCAGACCTTACTTGGAAAGTGTTGAATGAGGTCGCTAGATGAATGTGGCTTTAATTTGCCCCACTCTTAATGCGGGGAAAACTACAGACAATTTTTTCAACGCTCTTAAAAAACAATCGATAAAACCAGATACTTTACTAGCAATAGACTCATCGTCAGATGACAATACGTTGGATCTCTTTAAAAGTAATGAATTCCTCATTCACCAAATACCCCGCACTTCCTTCAACCATGGCTTTACACGCCAATTAGCCCTGTCGCTTTGCCCAGATGCAGACATATTTATCTACATGACTCAGGATGCTGTACTTACAAGTCCTCACTCAATCAAAAATTTGCTGGCACCATTTGAAGACAAAAATATTGGAGCCGTTTGTGGCCGCCAGTTGCCTCATGAGAATGCAATGCCAATTGCTGCCCACGCAAGGTTGTTTAACTATCCTGCCAACTCATCAATCAAATCAAAAGATGATATTCCACGAATTGGTATAAAGGCAGCATTTCTTTCTAACTCTTATTCGGCATACCGACGCACAGCTCTTATGGATGTAGGTGGTTTCCCTTCGAATGTTATTCTAAGCGAAGATACCTATGTTGGAGCTAAAATGTTACTAGCCGGTTGGAAGCTTGCCTATTCAGCAGATGCTACCTGTAACCACTCGCACAATTACAGCATGATAGAGGAGTTTCGCCGCTATTTTGATATCGGGGTTTTCCATGGCCGTGAATATTGGTATTTAGAGTTACTTGGGAAGGCGGAGGGAGAGGGTAAAAAATTTGTATTGTCTGAACTAAAATATTTAGCACAAAATGCCCCGTGGCTGATTCCATCAGCTATTGTGCGTACTGGAATGAAGCTAATTGGATATAAACTAGGCCAGTGCGAGCGGAGTATGCCGCTGTGGCTAAAACGTAAATTGAGTATGAATAAGGGATATTGGAAAGATTGAAACAACAGCGAATGTTTGAGAAGTAATTGATACTAAGATTCTACGAAGGAACTCGAAATATAATGAAGAAAAAAATACTTGTAACGCCCTGCATGGTAAGCCGCTACCGGTCTATGGCAACGGAGAGCAGGTACGTGACTGGTTGTTTGTTGAAGATCATGCCCGCGCTTTAGTTGTGGTTCTTATGAAAGGTGAGGTGGGTGAAACATACAACATTGGCGGGCATAATGAACAGACGAATCTTCATGTGGTTCATACGATATGCGAACTCCTTGAAGAGTTAGTGCCTGATCGCAAGGCTTCAGGCCTTGTCAACTATCGCGACCTGATAACTTTCGTAAAAGACAGGCCCGGTCACGATGCACGCTATGCCATAGATGCCAGTAATATTAAGCGAGAGCTGGGATGGACTCCGCAGGAAACATTTGAAAGCGGTATGCGTAAAACAGTGCAATGGTATCTCGATAACAAAGCATGGTGGCAGCGGGTCATCAGCGGCGACTACAAGCTTGAAAGGTTAGGTGCATGATATGAAGGGTAGAAAAGGGATTGTCTTGGCAGGCGGCACCGGATCCCGACTGCACCCGGCGACGTTATCGGTTTCAAAACAATTGTTGCCGGTTTTTGACAAACCGATGATTTATTACCCCCTCTCTACACTCATGCTGGCAGGAATTAAAGAAATACTGATTATATCCACGCCGCAGGATACTCCGCGTTTTGAGCAACTACTTGGTGATGGCAGCCAATGGGGAATGAAGCTGCAGTATGCTGTGCAAGCCTCTCCTGACGGTCTTGCACAGGCCTTTATCATTGGCGAAACGTTTCTGAACGGTTCGCCTTCTGCTCTTGTGCTGGGCGACAACATTTTCTATGGCCATGATTTTCATCACCTGCTTGAAAATGCAATGAATAGTCAGCAGGGTGCCACCGTGTTTGCTTATCATGTTCACGACCCCGAGCGTTATGGTGTTGTTGAATTTGATACTGCAGGGATGGCAATAAGCCTGGAGGAAAAGCCAAGCAAGCCAAAATCCCATTATGCCGTCACCGGTCTATATTTTTATGACGAAACAGTTGTCGACCGTGCCAAAGCACTGAAGCCTTCACCACGCGGTGAACTGGAGATCACCGACCTGAATCGCCTATATCTTCAAAATGGTAACCTGTCGGTTGAAATCATGGGGCGTGGCTATGCATGGCTAGATACCGGCACCCATGAAAGTCTACTGGAAGCGGGCCAGTTCATAGCTACGTTGGAGAAGCGGCAAGGACTTAAAGTAGCCTGTCCGGAAGAGATTGCCTGGCGCCACGGCTGGATAGACGATGCCAGGTTAATGGAGCTTGCCCAACCTCTTTCGAAAAACGGTTATGGTCACTATCTGAGTAATTTATTACAGGACGGGATTCAATCATGAAAATAATTTCAACCAATATTCCCGATGTGTTGATTATCGAGCCAGCCATTTATGGTGATGATCGTGGTTTTTTTTACGAGAGCTTCAATCAGAAACAATGGCATGAAGCTACTGGCTTGAATACCACGTTTGTTCAGGACAATCATTCTCGTTCCAGTAAGAGCGTTTTGCGTGGTTTGCATTATCAGCTCCAAAACCCGCAGGGCAAACTGGTGCGGGCCACGGTTGGCGAAGTTTATGATGTGGCGGTTGATATGCGCCAAAAGTCGCCCACGTTTGGGCAATGGGTTGGAGTTACTCTTTCTGCCGAGAACAAGCGTCAGTTATGGGTGCCCGAAGGTTTTGCCCATGGCTTTGTAGTGGTGTCGGACGTAGCTGAGTTTCTGTATAAAACTACGGATTACTGGTACCCCGAATTTGAGCGAAGCATTATCTGGAATGATCCGCAGTTGGCTATTAAATGGCCTGTTGAAGGTGAGCCATCACTGGCGAAGAAAGACGCTCATGGGTTGTCATTTGCTGAGGCGGAGAAATTTTAGAAGTTTTGTTGTAGTGAATTATTTTAAGCTTTGAGGAACCAGAGGAACAACATAATGGCACAAAAGAAAGCTTTGATAAGTGGCATATCGGGCCAGGATGGCGCTTACCTGGCCAAACTATTGCTCGAAAAAGGGTATGAAGTTCATGGTACGGCACGTGACGCCCAGATGTCCACGTTTTATAATCTTCAATTAATTGGCATCAAGGATCAGATTACCTTTCATTCCATGGCGCTTAATGACTTCAGGAGTGTTTTACAGGTATTGGACAAGGTAAAACCGGACGAGATATATAACCTTGCCGGGCAGAGCTCGGTGGGTCTATCTTTCGATCAGCCGGTGGAAACGCTCGAAAGCATCAGCGTCGGAACGCTCAACCTGCTGGAGGCGATCCGTTTTACCGGAAGATCCATAAAGCTGTACAACGCGGGTTCAAGCGAATGCTTCGGTAATACCGGCGGCCATCCGGCCGATGAAGAAACCCCCTTTCGACCCCGCAGCCCTTATGCTGTTGCCAAGGCGACAGCCTTTTGGGAAGTAGCCAATTACCGCGAGGCCTATAACCTCTTCGCCTGCACCGGAATTCTCTTCAATCATGAATCACCATTACGGCCTGAACGCTTTGTAACAAAAAAGATCGTCAAGGCAGCTTGTCGTATTGCAGCAGGAAGCAGTGAAAAACTGCATCTTGGCAATATCTCCATCGCCCGCGACTGGGGGAGTGCCGAGGAGTATGTCGAAGCGATGTGGCTGATGTTGCAGCAGGATCAGCCGGAAGACTTTGTCATCGCCACCGGTGAGACCAATACGCTGGAAGATTTTGTTGCAGCGGTGTTCGAGGCTGTTGGTTTGAATTGGTGTGAGCATGTTATCAGCGATCCGTCGCTTCTTCGCCCTTCTGAAATTATGGTAAGCAGGGGCAATCCAGCCAAGGCACTGCAAAAGTTGGGATGGCAGGCAAAACGCAAAATGCGGGATGTCATTGAGTTGATAATTGATGCTGAGCAGAAGTCGAAAATCGAGGGCTGATTCACCGCAGAGTACGCGAAGAACGCAGAGGAGAACCACAGGGAGTGGACCAATTATCTGAAAAAGTCATAGGGGCTGCAATAAAGGTTCACCGTGAAATTGATCCAGGCCAGCTTCCCTTGGTCTGATAATCAATGTTCACTCGATGGCATCAAGAGGTTAGTTCATAACTTTTAGGGATTCTCGGCGTTCTCTGCGCTCTTTGCGGTAAGTAAGAAGTACAAGAACAATGATAACCGCAGAGTACGCGAAGAACGCAGAGGAGAACCACAGGGAGTGGACCAATTATCTGAAAAAGTCATAGGGGCTGCAATAAGGGTACACCGTGAACTAGGTCCGGGCCTTCTTGAATCGGCCTATGAAATTTGCCTTGCGTATGAACTGCAAAACGCAGGGCTGATGATTGAGATTCAAAAGCCGCTTCCCGTGGTGTATCGAGGTGTTAAGCTCGATTGTGGCTATCGGATGGACATTGTTGTTGAAGGGAAACTTGTTCTCGAATTAAAGGCGTTAGAAAAAATTCTTCCCATACACGAAGCACAACTGTTGTCATATTTAAGACTCTCAGGAATATCCCTTGGTCTGATAATAAATTTTCACTCACAATTACTTAAAGACGGCATCAAGAGGTTAGTCCATAACTTTTAGGGTTTATCGGCGTTCTCTGCGCTCTTTGCGGTAAATAAGAAGTACAAGAACAATGTGATAACCGCAGAGAACGCGAAGTACGCAGAGGAGAACCACAGGGAGTAGACCAATTATCTGAAAAGTCATAGGGCTGCAATAAAGGTTCACCGTGAAATTGATCTAGGCCAGTTTCCCTTGGAATGATAATCAATTTTCACTCTCAATTACTTAAAGACGGTATCAAAAGGTTAGTCCAACATCTAGGGATTCTCGGCGTTCTCTGCGCTCTTTGCGGTAAATAAGATTGATACCCGCAGTTATTTACACTGACTTCGTCAAAAATGGGCCAGTAACGTAAAGATGAATGTTACACGGCCTGTTTTGTCTTTAATGCCCGCCTTTATCTTTGTCTCAATTTGTGGTATACGGGGGACTTCGGAATCGATTTTACTTTCTTCGGGACCTAATCCATGCTGAAACAACAAGCTCGCCTTTTTACAAAAATATCCGTTCTTCTGGACGTTGCTACGCTTGTCACGGCATTCTGTCTTGCATATGTTCTCCTCCAACTTACATACGATCGGTTACAAGATATCCTCGAATATGCCTGGGCGTTGCTTATTATTCTGCCAACGTGGCTGTTACTGCTCTCCTATTCCGGCATATATGGTTCCATGCGCACCAAACGATTCGGCGAGATATTTGGGCAGCTGTTCAAGGTCCACATGATTGGCGGCATGGTTATGACGTCTTTTATCTATATGCTGGATTCAAAGGGATTCAGCAGGATGCTCATCGGAGCGTTTATGCTCATCTCCCTTGTCCTGATGGCTACCACCAAGGCCACGGTCAAGCAGGTACTAAAATATTTTCGTAGAAAAGGGTATAACATCCGGAATATTCTTATTGTTGGCAATGGCGAGAAGGCGCGCCACTTTGCGCAGCTTGCGCAAGATCATGCCGACTGGGGCCTGGCTGTTATCGGCTTTATCCCCTTTTGTGATGTTAATAAAGAAGAAACAACTCAAGATTGTATAAAAATAGGTACTATTGATAGCCTGAATGACATATGCAAGCAGAGACTGGTTGATGAAGTTGTTTTTTCGCTCCCCACTGAACAGATGCCCCTGATTGACGACCATATAGCCTCACTCCAGGAAATGGGTGTAACTGTCAGGATGGTGATTGACCTTTACGACATTCCAACGGCCCGCAAAGAAATTACCCTCTTCCATGATGAGCTTCCCATGCTTACCTTTTATGGCAAGGCGTTCGATTCTGAGCAGCTTTTTTTGAAACGCTGTCTGGATATTGTCGGCTCCCTGGTGGGGCTGTTTATCACGGGCTTGCTGCTGCCGTTTATTGCCTTGGCGATCAGAATAGAATCGAAAGGTCCGCTGTTCTTCAGCCAGAATCGCGTTGGTGAGAATGGCCGTATTTTCAAATGCTGGAAACTTCGATCCATGTTCGTGGACGCAGAGGAGCGCAAAAAAGAACTGATGGGCCTGAACGAGATGAATGGTGCCATGTTCAAAATCAAGGATGATCCGCGGGTTACCAGGGTGGGGAAATTTATCCGCAAGACCAGTATTGATGAACTGCCGCAGTTCTGGAATGTGTTCTGCGGCGAAATGAGCCTGGTTGGCACGAGACCGCCGACGCCGGATGAGGTGGCAACATACCAAAATTGGCACAGAAAGCGGATCTGCATCAAGCCGGGCATTACAGGCCTCTGGCAGGTGAGTGGCCGTAACCAGATAGAGGACTTCGACGAGGTGGTCAGACTTGATATTCGTTACATTGAAGAGTGGTCGCTCTGGTTGGATATTCAGCTGCTGGCGAAAACCGTCTGGGTAGTTGTGGCACGTCGGGGAGCTTCTTGAGGTAATTAATGCTCTGGATGTTGAATGGAAGATCCGTGAAAATAAACATTACAAAATTCATAATTCACAATTCAGAATTAGTCATTGTTCTCGTTTTCATATCCACACTGTTGTTAACCTCTTCGCCCCTGTATGCTCTCTCCTCCGCCAATATTCCCCTCGACAGCCCGGTGTATCTCCATCTGGAAAAACTGGCCGGGCTCGGTTTTATCACCAGTGACATCAAAGGCCTCAAGCCTTTCAGTAAATCTGAGGTAGCTCGCCTGGTTGCGGAGGCGGAACGTAACCTGGCGTCTACCAGTGTTAACGTGCCTGAACTGGCGAGAGAGCTTGTGAAAAAAACACAGGAAAGCATTCCGCGTGAACAATCGGCGCTACATAAACCTGCTACACAGCCACCGCTCTTCGACTACAACCCTCTATCATCCCTACGTCTGCGCTACGTTTTTGTTGACGGCGCTCCGCGAGATTATAACCGAACCTCTTGGGATCCTGCGCATCAGTCGGCCTTTGGCATTTTTGGCGGCGATCTCAGGCCACTGGGTAACGGTGGTCCGGTTCGGGTTACCGGCACGGAAGGGACGCCGTTGCTGGAGAACAACAATGGCATCATATATCACCGCGGGAGTAGTGGAGAATTGCGCTGGACGGCTGAGGGGTATGTGAGCGATGCGGCTGCGGTGCTGCTTGAGCCGGTTGTTCTGGCAACAGGAGACGAGGCTTCGATTCAACTTAACCGTGGGTATGTCAAGCTGGGTGGCGGCGGTTTAGAACTTGAGGTTGGCCGCGACGAAAACTGGTTCGGTCCGGGGTATCGTGGCACGACAACCTTGACGAATAACGCCAAAAACTTTGACCTTGTCAAGGTTTCCAGCCCGGAACCTTTAACTGCTGAGTGGGCCAGGCGGTGGCTGGGCAATGTCAAATATTCGCTGAGCGTAGCGCGGTTTGATGAAACTGATGTAGGAACCATAGATCACCGCCGCCCCTATTTTATCGGCGCCAAGCTGGCGATAAAACCGAACAGCTCGTTCGAGTATGGCGCCAATTTTGTGAGGCAGACGAGCGGCCCCGGTTTTACCGGCACCCCGGATACGTTTTTGGGGGGCGGACAAAATGACCATTCAAACTCGATTGCCGGTTTTGATGTGCGCTGGCGCATTCCCTCCTTGAGAAATACCGAGCTGTACGGAGAATATTCGGGTGAGGATAATGCGGGTGGGGTCTGGCCGATTGTGGAAAGCTACGTGGCCGGTCTGTTTGTGCCCTGCGTGACTGATTCGTGCCGGGATGACTTCCGTTTTGAGTATTTTTTCGGCAGTGTCATGCTGTACGGGGACTGGCAGTTTCCCCGTGGGTATGTGTATCACGACATGACTCCGGGGCATTCACAGGGTGGCGCCGGGGTGCAGGATGTTTTTGTCAGGTATTCCCATTGGTTTGATGTGCGGAACCGCCTGGCGCTAGAATATTTTTATACCGAGCGGGGGCGTTGGTATCGTACGGCGAACCAGGTGATGGAGTCGAAACATGCGGGGCGGATTTTCTGGGATCTGCCGCTCTCTACGGAACTGGATGCGCAATTCGGTTATGGGGTTGAAAGCATCAACAACTTGAATCTTGTAGACGGGGTTGAGCGGACTAACCAGTTGGTTAAGTTTGAAATTAAATACAAATATTAGAAGCAGAAAGTCGGCCTCACACAAAGCCGCTGAGAACGTGGGGTCAGGTAATTACATCGAAACTGTCGTAAGCTGATTAGTGTAAGTATCAACGTATTGAATTTCTCCGCGAGCTCCGCGACTCCGCGTGAGTAACTTTCCTTGTTAGATAATACAAGAAATCGGTTCTCATTCTTGACATTATGGGCTTGTTGCATATAATGGGAAGCATTATGCCAGCTAAAGCACCTATCACCACCTGCATTACTGCAAACCAGCTGATTGCTCTGGGGCAGCAGATTCGCGCTCATCGCAAGGCACTACGAATAAGCGCCACCACGGCAGCGGAAGCTGCGGGCATGTCGCGGGTAACTGTGCACCGCATCGAAAAAGGCGAACCGGCCGTGACCATGGGAGCCTACGTGAATGCCATGGCAGCGCTGGGCTTGAACTTCGGACTGGTTGCGCCTGCTGAGTCGATCGAATCGCATGATGCAGTGAACCGGGAAGGGTGGATACCCGCGCGCATTCGCTTGATGGATTATCCTCAGCTGAAGCTACTCGCCTGGCAGGTGCAGGGTGCGGTGACCTTGTCACCCGCGGAGGCTTGGGGCATCTACGATCGCAATTGGCGTCACATGGACGAACAAGCCCTTACGGTGCATGAACGGCAACTTATCGATGCGTTGCGTTTGGCGTTTGGGGGTGGTGATAGCCATGTTTGAGCGTCCGCTCCACCAACGCATTGCCAAGGTTCTCGGTGCCTTGAATGGGGCACTGTTGAAAGAGCACAGTTGCCTGTTCGGTGGCGGAACGGTGATTGCGCTCCGCTTTGGCGAGTACCGCGAGTCAGTTGACATCGACTTTTTGCTGTCGGATATGACCCACTACCGAAGCTTGCGTCAATTGCTGACAGGCACTGATGCTATCAACGCCATTTTACTGCCCGGGCAGCCGCCCTTGACGCAGTTGCGCGACATAAGGGCTGATCAATATGGCATCCGTACAATGCTCTCGGTGGCCGGTCAGCCTATTAAATTCGAGATCATCCTGGAAGGGCGCATCGAACTGGCCGCTCCAACAGCGAAGGATGTGGTCTGTGGCATTCCCACTCTGACGGTTCTGGACATGGCGGTGAGTAAGCTCTTGGCGAATTCCGACCGTTGGGCCGACGACGGGGTTTTTAGTCGAGATGTGATTGATCTGGCTATGATGCAGACCAGATTGCCCTTGTTGCGCCAGGCCATTACCAAAGCCGAGGATGCTTATGGGCAAGCTATCCGCGTTGATTTGGAAAAAGCAATTCACCGGCTTCAGCAGCGTCAAGGCTGGCTTGAACGCTGCATGCAGACGATGGCCATGACGCTTCCGAAAGCGCTGGTCTGGCAGCGGGTGCGTAATTTGCACAAGGCTTTGTCAGCAAGCTAACACCTGTTTTGGCGTGAATTTATCAATATGTTGACGTTCCCACTTCTCCTGACGTATTATTCCCCGTTTCTAACACGTTACAAATACACGACTTGCCTCATAGGAGCATGTTGATGCAGAAGTTGAACTTATGGGATATTGTTTTGGGCGTTGGCAGGACAAAAGTCGGTGTACGCTAGGTGTGTCATGTGATGTCCGGTATTGACGAACATCTAAACCGCTGAAGCACCTTTTGATCATGTCGTAGAGATTCCCGCCATCGCTTGGTGTATCATTTAAGGCCGATACCTTCTTTGTAAAATGCCGGGATCTATTATTGAGATTTTTTTATTTTGAACTTTGATTGAACTTACACAAAAAGTAACAAGGAGTTTTTTTACATGTTAAGAATAATGGCAAATAGTCTTATATTCCTGCTGATTAGCTGTAGTGCTGTTTTTGCGGTATCTGAAACCATTGCCCAACAAGGCGCTACCGTGAACCCGTCAGATCTGACACCGGAACAGTTGCAAAAATACACTGCACTACAGCAAGCTCAAAAATCATCAAAAGATGAACCACCGAAACCTGTACCCTCTGCCGCAGGGGAAACAGTTAAAAAAGACCCCGTCACCAAACAGCAGCAACTTTCATCGCCACTGGTAGACAGAATTCCTTCCCGGCTCGAGAAAGCCTTTCTTAAACAAAATACCACTATGCTGGATATTCAAAAACCAGAGGAGTTGCAGCGAAATTTAAAGCAATTCGGCTACGATTTTTTTGAAAATTCCGGTCAGCTTTCTCAGGCTATTGACACTCTGCCAGATAGCTCTGAATACATTCTTGGGCCTGGGGACATCGTCAAACTAAGTGTATGGGGTGCTGTTGATCTTAGGCAGGAATTAACGGTTGATCGTAATGGTGAACTGATGATTCCGCGTGTGGGACTGGTTCGTGTCTGGGGGGTGAGTTTCGACAAAGCCAAAGTGGCAATAAACGACGCAATTAAGCGTCTGTATCGTAACTATGAAATGAATCTTACTCTTGAAAAACTCCGTTCCGTTCAAGTGTATGTTGTTGGAGAGGTTGCAAAACCGGGGCGTTATCACGTCAGTGCACAAGGTACTATTATTAACGCTTTGGCTGCTGCTGGTGGACCTTCCGCCAACGGATCGCTACGCAGCATACGGATAACCCGTGGTAATCAGCTGATAGAGACGGTGGATTTATACGATATGTTGTTGAGCGGGGATCGTAGCAAGGATGTACGGTTGCAGAACGGTGACACAATTTTTGTCTCCGTGATCGGACCGGTGGTGGCCGTTGCTGGTGAAGTCGGGCGTCCGGCGATTTATGAGCTGAAGGGAAAAACATCTCTGTCACAGGTGCTGAAGATGGCTGGGGGCATATCTGCCAGCGGATCATTGGCGCGGATACAGGTGGAGCGCCTTGAAAACAACAGCAGAAGGATCGCTCTTGACTATGAGTCAAAAGAAGAAAACCCAGAGATGGCTCTTGCTTCTGTCGAATTGAGAGACCAGGATATGGTAAAGGTTTTTCCTGTGCCTGCCACGGTCCGTCAGGTGGTGGTACTAAATGGCAATGTGCAGCAGACGGGAAAGTATCAGTTTCGACCCGGAATGCGGTTGACGGATCTGATTCCCTCTACCCAGGCCCTGCTGCCGGAATCTTACCTCGATTCAGTGGAGATCACCCGTTTCTCGCCACCCGACTATCAGCGTGAATTGATAACTGTCAGTCTGCGGCGCGCATTGGCGGGTGACCAGGCGGACAATCTGGTTTTACAGGAACAGGATACGGTCAAGGTTTTCTCGCGCTGGGAGATGGAAGAAAAGCCAAAGGTAGCCGTTAATGGCGCTGTGGTCAACCCTGGTACATACCTTTACTATCCCGGCATGTCGGTGCGGGATCTGGTGACCGCTGCCGGCAGTGCCAAGAGGAATGCTTTTCTCGATCAGGCGGAGCTGAGCAGGGTTGTTGTTTCAGGTGACAAGGCACAGTCAAACAGGATCCAGCTTGATCTTGGCAAGGCGCTGGCCGGTGACGCCGCCCATAATCTCCCCCTGCAGAGTGACGATGTTCTTATTGTTCGCAGCATTATCGATTGGCAGGATGCCACCGACAAGTTTGTGACCCTGACCGGAGAGGTGCGCTTCCCCGGTGTGTATTCGGTGGCGCGCGGCGAGAAACTGAGTTCGGTGATTGCCCGTGCGGGCGGTTACACGGAGAAGGCGTATCTGCGCGGCGCCAAGTTTACCCGGCGTTCCGTAAAAGAGATCCAGCAGAAGCGTATGGAGGAGATACTTGTCAAGACGGAGCGGGATATCATGCAGAAGCAGGCGACCCTGACCGCCACGGCAACGTCGAAAGAGGAGCTGGAAGCGACCAAGACTGCTCTGGAGGCGTTGCAGAAGAATACGGAGAAACTGAGACTGCTGAAGGCGGAAGGGCGCATTGTTATCAAGCTCAGTAACGATAAGGAATATAACGAGAGCGAATACGATCTTGTCCTGGAAGGGGGCGATGCCCTGGATGTGCCGCCCCGTCCCAGTGTCGTGAATGTGATGGGCTATGTCTACAACCCCAACTCCTTTGTCTATCAGAATGGCCATGATGCTGAATGGTATCTCGACAAAACCGGCGGTCCGGTGGCCGATGCCGAGAAGTCAGAGATGTATATAATCCGGGCCGATGGTACGGTCTTCAGCCGCCAGCAGTCATTTTTCGGCAGTTTTCTCTCCAGTTCGCTGGAGCAAGGGGATACGCTGGTGGTGCCACAAAAACTGGAAAAAATTGCCTGGATGCGTGAAATCAAGGATATTACGCAGATTCTCGCCAATGTTGCCATTACCACGGGCACCGTTTTGCTCGGCTTGAGGTAGGGGAGACCATGAACGAGAGAGAAAACATTCGTCCTGAAATCGAAGCGGAAGAAGAGATCAACCTGCTGGAACTGCTGCGGGTGGTGGTTCGCAACCTGCCGTTGATTGCAAAGATCACGGCGGGGGCTGTGCTGCTCTCGGTGCTTTATTCGCTGAGCCTCAAGAACATCTATACCGCAAAAGCAACCCTGCTGCCGCCGCAGAAGGATTCCGGCGGCGGGGCGGCTGCGCTGCTCGCCTCCATGGGGGGGGGGCTGGCCGGGTTGGCCGGTGGTTTGGGGGGGTCGGCCGATTTGTATCTTGAAATCCTGAAAAGCCGCTCCGTTGCCGATGCGGTGATCAAGCGGCTTGACCTGCATACCGAACTGAAGTCCAAGAATGCCGATAACACCCGTAAAAGACTGCAAGGTTTGGTCAAGTTTCAGGCCGGAAAGAATGGTATCATTACCATCACCGCCGATTACAAGGATCCAGCCAAGGCGGCGCTGCTGGCCAACACCTTCATCGATGAGCTCCAGAAAAAAAGCCTGCAGCTGAATCTGACCAAGGCCAGCACCGAGCGGAGTTTTCTGGAAAAGCGGCTGACCGTGGTCAAGCAGGATCTGAAGACGGCTGAAGAAGAGATGAGAAGTTTTCAGGAGAAGAACAAGACCATCAAGGCCGACAGCCAGGCGGCGGCGGCCATTGAGGGGATCGCCCGGCTGCGGGCGGAGATCGTTTCCAAAGAGGTACAGCTGGCGGCATTGCGTAATTCCATGACCGATGAGAGCTCTGAAGTCAGCACGCTGCTGGCGGGAATTTCGCGGCTGAAAAAGCAGCTGGCTAGCATGAGCGGTTCGGGTGACGGGGGTGGCGTCATTCCATCCGTCGGCAGTGCTCCCGGGATTGGCGTCGAATACGTGCGCCGGTTGCGGGAACTGAAGACGCAGGAAGCGCTTTTTGAGCAGCTCACCAAACAGTATGAGCTGGCCAAGATCAGCGAAGCACGCGATTCATCATCGCTACAGGTATTGGATGACGCGGTGGCGCCGCTCCGCAAGAGCAAGCCGAAGCGCTCCATGATCGTAATTCTGGCTACGGTGACAGCCTTTTTCGGCTCGATTTTTCTGGTGTTTATCAAGGAATATCTGGCCAAGCTGTCGCCTGAGGATGGTGCCATCATGACTGATATGAAGGATACGTTGAAAGGGATGCTGCGGAGAAAGAAGGCGATTTGAAAGAAATTTTGAATTTTGGATTATGAATTTTGAATAATAAAAGGGAACAGTATTCCTTTAACTGCACTTCAGTAATACCTCTGTCGGCGTGTGTCGGCGGTAAGCCCATGAAAAATCCAAAATCCAGAATTCATAATTCAAAATTAGTTTCTGCCCTCGCCTGTGCTGCTCTGACGCTTCTGATCCTCTGGCTGGCACTGATACCGGCGGTTTCTGCGCCTTCGGGTCTGGGGTGGGATAAGCTGAATCATGCCGGAGCAATTGGGGTGGTGACATGGCTTGCATACCTGTCGTTTCAACAGCGGGGCCGTGCTGCTCAGGCTGCATTTCTGTACGGTATTGCTCTCGGTGTTTTGATAGAGCTGCTGCAAGGCTCATTGGCAACCGGCAGATCAGCCGAGTGGAGTGATGTTGCTGCGGATCTTGTCGGGGCCGGGTGTGTTTGGGGCTCGATTAACCTGCTTAAACGTCGAAAACCTGCAATCCGGCCTGGAAACGGCTGTTGAACCGCCGAACACGCCGAGGAACGCCGATGAAACCTTGCTTCTAGAAAAATACAGCCAACTTTTTTGGTTAAACCATCCGTGTATTCCATGCCTTTGATTTGTCGGCGTATATCGGCGTTCATCGGCGGTTAACTGATTTTTGTGGTTAATCAAAGATTTTGATTACGTTGCGTCTTGGCGTGAGGTGAACTGCTCGTTCTGGATTTATAGAACTCCGCAAAACAACAGCAGAGCGGTGCCTATCCCCCTATTTCCCTCCTTGCCTTCACTATCACAAACAGGCATAATGCCCCACATTTTACACGTGGAGTTTACCGTATGGCATTGCGTATGTATAACACCCAGACGGGTGAAAAAGAGCTGTTCGTTCCCCTGACCCCCGGCAAAGTTGGCATGTATGTCTGCGGGGTGACGGTCTACGATTATTGCCATATCGGCCATGCCCGTGCCGGTGTGGTGTTTGATATTGTCTTTCGCTATCTGAAATATGCCGGGTACGATGTCACCTACGTGCGCAATTATACCGACATCGATGATAAAATCATCAACCGCGCCAATCAGGAAGGGACCGATTACCGGACGATTGCCGACCGGTATATTCAGGCGTTTGATGAAGATATGGCGCTGCTCGGGTTGGCCAAGCCGACAGTAGAACCGAAGGCCACGGACCACATCTGCGGCATCATTACTATCATTGAGGCGCTGATCGCCAAGGGGCATGCGTATGTTTCCGAAGGCGATGTGTATTATGCCGTGGAGACGTTTCCCGGCTATCTGAAGCTTTCTGGACGCAATCTGGAGGATATGCAGGCGGGCGCCCGGGTCGAGGTGGGGGATAAGAAGCGCCACCCGATGGATTTTGCCCTCTGGAAGGGATCGAAACCGGGGGAACCGTGGTGGCAATCGCCGTGGGGTAATGGCCGTCCCGGCTGGCATATCGAATGCTCGGCCATGAGCATGGAGTTTCTGGGCTCCACCTTTGACATTCACGGCGGCGGGAAAGACCTGGTGTTTCCTCACCATGAGAATGAAATCGCCCAGTCCGAAGCGGCCAACGGCTGCCAGTTTGTGCGCTACTGGCTGCATAACGGTTTCGTCAATATCAACGCCGAAAAGATGAGCAAGTCGCTGGGCAACTTTTTTACCATTCGCGAGGTGCTGAAAAAATACGATCCGGAAACACTCCGTTTTTTCATCCTTTCGGCTCATTACCGCTCGCCGATTGATTTCTCGGATCAGAATCTTGATGAGGCCCAGTCCGGACTGGAGCGGATCTACAGCTGCCTGGCTGCTGTGGACGATGTTCTGCAAGGGCATGCTCCTTCTGATGAAGTTGCTGTTATTGAAACTCTGTCGCAGGTTGGCCAGGAGCTGCAGGAAAAAGTTGACCAGTTCTTGCCGCGCTTTGTTGAAGCGATGGACGATGATTTTAATGCAGCTCTGGCGCTTGGTGTCCTGTTTGAAACGGTCCGAGCCACCAACCGTTTCCTGGCGGAAACGAAGGGTCTTACTCCGCTTTCGTTACAGTTGGTTGCCACGGTCCGCCATCTGTTCGTTGAGGCCGGGAGTGTCCTGGGACTGTTTGGTTCCGAGCCGTCCGTCTGGCTGGAACGGATCAAGAGTGCCAAGAGCGGCCAGATCGATATTACACACGAAGAGATCGAGCGGTTGATTGTCGAGCGTGCCGAAGCTCGGGCAACCAGAGACTTCAAGCGTGGCGACGAGATTCGGGACCTTCTGCTGGCAAAGGGAATCGTGCTGCTGGATTCTGCGCAGGGAACAACCTGGAATGTAAAGTAGGCTTCGACTCCGCTCAGCCTTCGGGGGCTGCACTTCACAGGTCACTCAGCTCCAGGCGCCCTGAGCGAAGTCGAAGGGTTGCATACTTCATATTGCCTGTTATACTGTCTCTACCCCTGAAACCAGGATACGTGCGTTACGGGAGAAGTTTTTCCGGATAAGCCGATTGCTGACGTACGACAACGACTGAGAGGTTTTGTGTGGATCGGGAGTGTTGCTGCTGGAACAGGGATGACATTGAGCAGGGTGGCTGCCCGAATGTTGGTGAGGGAGAAGAGGATCTGCTCGCTTCAAAGCGACAGCGCAATCTGGAGAAGTGCGGTGAGTGTCCAACCTTCATCAATGATCTGAAACGCTTGCAGGACGAAGCCAACCCCCTGGCTCCGATTCTGGCCGGTTTTCTTGCGGAGTACCGCCGTCAGAAGGCCCAGGTCCAGTCCCTGGTAAGTTTTCTCGATAACAAAACCCTTGAAATCCGCTTTCTCCACGAACTCGGCTATGTCCTGCAAAGCTCGGTTGATCTTGATGAGGTTCTTTCCGTAGCCCTGACCGCGATTACCGCAGGTAAAGGGTTTGGTATGAACCGGGCCTTTCTGCTGCTCTGTGATCGTGAAGCAGGGATGCTCAGGGGGTATCTGGGGATCGGCCCCCGCAATATGGAAGAGGCCAGCCAGGTCTGGAACGAAATCCTCCAGAATGACATGGATTTAAAAACGCTGGCGCAGAACTTCCGCTTGAACAAACTCTCCTCCGAACGGGCAAAATTCCACGATGTCCTGGAACAGCTGACGGTTCCGCTCTCACAAAAAGATCACATTCTCATCAAGGCGCTGGATGGCAAGCGACCGTTCATGGTCGAAGGAGCTTTTCAGCACCCGGATGTTCCTCCCGAACTGGCCCGGTTGCTGGAAGTTGACACGTTCCTGTTAATGCCTCTGATTTCGCGCAACCGCCGGGTCGGCATGATTATCGCCGACAACTGCATTACGCACCGCACCATTACCGAAGAAGATATGCATTCGCTGGAAACATTCGGTTTTCCGGTCGCTTTTGCCATCGAACGCGCCTCGCTGTATGACAAGCTGCAGGTCGAACTAAATCGGGTTACGGAAGCGGGTAAAAAGCTGCGGGAGCAGCAGGAACTCATCGTCAGAATGGAAAATATGGCGCTGGTCGGGCGCATAACCTCAAGTATTGCCCACTCGGTACGCAATCCCCTGATGATTATCGGCGGGTTTGCCCGCTCAATGCTCAAAAACAGTTCCGAGGCAGACCCCCGCCGGTCCTACATCGAATCGATTGTGGCCGAAACCAGACAGCTGGAAGGGGTGCTGGATGAAATTCTCAATTATTCCGATTCGCTTTATCCGACCCGAGATTTCTGGGATGTCAACCAGCTTGTCGAAACCGCCCTGCGTGACACCGCGGACAGCATGATGTCCCAGGGATACGCCACCAGTTATGTTCCGGAACAGGATCTGCCGCTGGTATATATTGACTTTAAACAGCTCTCCTATTGTCTTCGCACCGCGCTTCAAAATGATATCAGCGGGTTCGGAGAAGAGAGGAGCATTGTGATCAGTGCCCGGAAGGGAACGGATTGCGTTGTTCTCACCATCGAGGATCGCAGCCGTCACATCTCTCAGACAGAGCTTGACCGGATTCTCGTGCCGTTTTCCGAAACCCGCGACCTGGGGGCCGGACTGGCGCTGGCGTTATGTAAGACCATGCTGGATAAACAGGGAATTCCGTTTGTTGCCCAGGGTGACCTGCACGAAGGAATTCTCTATACCATCACACTTCCCACCCGCAAGGAGGATCAACCATGAGCAGATTACTGGTAGTAGATGATGAGGCGAATATCCGGTTATTGTATTCCGAGGAGCTGCAGGACGAGGGGTATGAAGTCGTAACGGCGGCAAGCAGTGCCGAAGCAGTTGAAAAACTGGAAGTGGGCGCGTTTGATCTGGCTGTTCTGGATATCAAGCTGAAAAACGAAAGCGGTATCGAACTGCTGCAGAAACTGGTCAAGGAGCGCCATGACATGCCGGTAATCCTCAGTTCGGCCTTTTCCTGCTACAAGGACGATTTTTCGGCGTGGCTTGCCGACGGGTACGTGGTCAAGTCGAGCGACCTGACCGAATTGAAACAGGAAATTGCCCGGGTGCTGGCCAAGAAGGCGCAGAAAATCAAAGCGGCAATGGCGTAAAAGAAGGAGAGAGGTGCGAGGAGTTTTCAGGCTCGAACCTCGAACCTCGAAACTTTTGCCTCTAACCTCTTACCTCGAACATTCCAAGGAGTATTCACATGAAAGCCGTCATTATGGCGGGTGGCTTTGGCACCCGCATTCAGCCGCTTACCGGCAGCATGCCCAAACCGATGATTCCGCTCTTTAATCGTCCGATCATGCTTCATATCGTAGAGCTGCTCAAAAAATACGAGATCACGGAACTGGTTATGCTGCTCTATCACCAGCCGTTTTATATCAAAAACTTCTTTCGGGACGGTTCGGATTTTGGCGTCAAGATTACCTATGTCACCCCGATTGCCGATATGGGAACCGCCGGAGCGGTGAAGGCGGCGGAAAAGTATCTTGACGAACGCTTTCTGGTGATCAGCGGCGACCTCCTGACGGACTTTAATCTCAAAAAAATCATTGATTTTCATACCGACAACAAAGCCAAAGCCACCATTACGCTGACATCGGTCAAGGATCCGCTCCAGTTCGGCGTTGTCATCACGGACAAGGAAAAACGGATTACCCAGTTTCTGGAAAAGCCGGGCTGGGGCGAAGTTATCTCCGATACCATCAACACCGGAATTTACGTGCTGGAACCGGAGATTCTCAAATACATTCCGGAAGGGGAAAATTTCGATTTTTCACAGGATCTCTTTCCGCTCATGCTCAAAAAGAAGGATGCGCTGTACGGGGTGACGGCAAAGGGATACTGGCGGGATATCGGCAACACCGACTCCTATCGTGAAGCGTATCATGATATTTTCAAAGGCAGGATCAACCTGAAGATCGACGAGCCGAAGCAGGACCGCGTCGGCAAGGATCTGCGGATCGGCGCCGATGTGAAGCTTGAGAACGCGGGAGGTCTGGAAGGAACCGTGGTCATTGGCGACAACAGCCAGGTGCTGGGTGATGTGCGCATCAAGGATTCGGTCATCGGCCGCAACTGCACCATCGAAGCGGGTGTCAGGCTCAACCGCTGCGTTATCTGGGACAATTCGTACGTCAAAAAAGGAGCGAAGATCACCGACAGCGTGATCTGTTCCAACGTGCGTGTCGGCCAGGGAGCTGTCCTGGAAGAGGGAGTTATTGTTGCCGACGACACCTCCATAGGTGATGAAGCGGTCATCAAGGCCGATGTCAAAATCTGGCCGAAGAAAACTATTGAGGCCGGCGCGACGGTGACCTCCAACATGATCTGGGGGGAGAAATGGAAAAAAGCGCTCTTTGAAGGTGCCATCATCAAAGGGCTTTCCAATGTGGAACTCACCCCGGAATTTTGCGCCAAGCTGGGCTGCGCCTACGGCACTTCGCTTCCCAAGGGAAGCTTCGTACTGGGAGGGCGCGATTCCAATCCCTCGTCCCGTATGCTCAAGCGCTGTTTCATGGGGGGGCTGCTTTCGGCCGGTATCAACGTGCGCGACATGAAGATGACGACCCTGCCGCTGGTTCGCTATAAATTGAAGACGTTTGGCGAGGTCGGCGGTGTTCAGTTCCGTCAGGCCCAGGATGATCCTGCATCAATGGAAATTGTTTTTCTGGATGGTGACGGCCTTGATTTTTCCAGCAACATGGGGAAAAACGTGGAGCGCACCTTTTTCAAGGAAAATTTCCGCCGTGCCCACCATACCGAGCCGGGGGTCATTACGGATATCAACAACGTCGGCGAGTTTTACCGTGAAGGTTTCCTGCGGACGCTTGACCGGGAGCTGCTGAAAAAATCGTCATTCACGGTGGTGGTCGATTTCAACTTTTCACCCTCCAGCCAGACGCTGCCGCAGCTGTTGAACGAACTCGGTTTTTCGGTCATTGCTCTCAACGCTTACGTTGATGAAGGGCGTGGAGTTCAGACCAAGGAGAAAGATCAGGCACTGGGCCAGCTTGCGGCGATTGTCACCTCTCTTGGCGCCCAGGCCGGGTTCTGGCTCGATCCTTCGGCTGAGTCGATTACGCTGGTTGATGAAACCGGGCGAATCTGCACCGGCGTTGAACTGCTTTCCCTGACCGTGGCATTGTTGATGAAGAGCGGCCAGAAGGGAGCGATTGCCGTGCCGGTGCAGGCTCCTTCGACTATCGAACAGATGACGTCCCAGAAGGGATGCCAGGTTATTCGCACCAAAAGTTCGGATCGGGCCATGCAGGAAGGCGCGTTTTCTTCTGAAATTGTCCTGACCGGCACGACGGACGGCCGTTTTGCGTTTCCCCGATTTCAATCGGCCTTTGACGGCATGTTTGCCATAGCCAAGCTGATGGAATTGAGTGCGGCGGCCGCTACAACACTTTCTCAGGCTCTTGTGGATGTTCCGCGCACCGCATTTCTCCAGACCAGCCTCCCCTGCCCCTGGGAAATGAAGGGGGGCATCATGCGCAAGATGAGCGAGGACAGCCTGGAAAAAGAGGCCAGTTTTATCGACGGTATCAAGGTCCACCTGGGTGAAGAGTGGGTGCTGCTCCTGCCGGACCAGTATCTGCCGGTGGTGCATATCGTTGCCGAGGCGAGGGACCAGAAATCGGCGCAGCGGCTGCTGGGAGAGTACGAAAAGAAAGTCATCGCGTGGAAAAAGGAGATGGTGTAACCACACGTATGCCCGCTACCCCTCTCGATGTCGTCATTGTATGGCACATGCATCAGCCGTACTACAAAGATCCGCTTAAAAATGAATATGCCCTTCCCTGGACATATCTGCATGGCATCAAGGATTATTTTGACATGCCGGCTATTGTTGAAGATACGCCCGGAGCAAGGGCGGTCTTCAATCTGGTGCCGTCACTGATTGAGCAGTTGCTGGAGTACGCTTCCGGGACTGCCGTCGATCAGTTTCTGATCAAGGGAAAAGCGGCGCCGTCCGAATTGAGTCATGATGACCGGATATTTCTGCTGGAGAACTTCTTCTCGGCGAACCGGCAAAACATGATCGAACCCTCCCGGCGGTATCTGGAGCTCCTCTATATGGCTGGCGAGGGGAAACCGGGAAGTGCCCGCGAACGGGTCAGGCATTTCAGTGATCAGGATCTGCTGGATCTGCAGGTCTGGTTTTTTCTGGCCTGGACCGGAGAGGCAGCCAGGCGGCGTTATCCCGTTTTTGCCGAGCTGGTCGCCAAGGGGGAGGACTATACTGCAGAGGACAAGGAACGGCTCTTTGCCACGCAGCAGGAACTGCTGCAGGCGATAATTCCGCTGTACCGGCGTCTTCATGACGAGGGGCGGATCGAGTTGTCGGTTACGCCGTATTATCACCCGATTCTGCCGCTTCTGTGCGATATCCGTACTGCTCAGACCGCCATGCCGCGGGTTGCTCTTCCTGCGGCCGGTTTCCGCCATCCTGAAGATGCCCGTGCCCAGATCAAACGCGGCATAAGTTATTTTCAGGAAATATTCGGCTTTGTTCCAACCGGCATGTGGCCGTCGGAGGGTTCGGTCAGCAACGAGGCATTGGCAATCATTGCCGGGAGCGGTATCCGCTGGATAGCCACTGACGAGGAGATTCTGGAAAAAAGCATGGACGGCGGGCTTGGCGCCGGCAAGGAACGGCTCTACCGGCCATGGCGCTACAGCAGCAGCCAGGGAGAGGTTGGCGCCTTTTTCCGGGACCATCAGCTTTCCGACCTGATCGGTTTTACCTATTCCCAGTGGGAGGCGGAACGCGCCGTAACTGACCTGTGCGGGCGTCTGAATGCGATCAGGACACGGGTCGGAGGGAGCGGCCGTGTTGTGCCGATTATTCTGGATGGCGAAAACGCCTGGGAATATTATACGAACAATGCCTATGATTTTCTGCAGGGGATGTACCGGGGTATTGCCGAATCAGCCACTCTTCGATTGACGACATGTGGCGACGTCCTGAAAAAGACACGTTTCGACGGCCGCCTGCATTCCATTTTTCCCGGCTCCTGGATCAACGGCAACTACGGGATCTGGATCGGGCACCCCGAGGAAAATCTGGCCTGGGATCTGGTGGCCAAGGCCCGAGAGTGTGCGGTTTTAAACAACCCGCAGGTTGCTTCAGCTCTTGAAAGCGGAGAACCATCGGAGGACGTTGCTGCGGAGATGATCTGCCGCTCTCTGTACGCCGCTGAAGGGAGCGACTGGTTCTGGTGGTATGGGGATGATCATTTTTCTCCCCACAGTGACCGTTTCGACCGCCTCTTCAGACAGCATCTGATGAACGTTTACCGGCTGCTGGGGCAGGATGCTCCCCGCGAATTGCTGGAGCCGATCAAGAAAAAGAATCCGGCCGGATTGATTCGGGAGCCGGCTGCTTTTATCGATCCGGAAATCAACGGCAGGATCAGCGATTATTTTGAATGGCTGGCAGCCGGGCTGTATGACCTGACCCGCCAGGGTTCCGCCATGCACTCGTCCGACCGGATGCTGCAGAGCCTCTATTATGGTTATAACGCGACCAACTTCTTTATCAGAATTGACGGAGTTCAGGATTTTTCCCGCCTGCTGAGGGATGACGATGTGCTGTACCTGCATCTGATCCATGACCGGGAATATCGGCTCCCCTTGCAAACGAAGAATGACGAAGGGTTGTTGCTGGCCAAAGAGAACGGCGTCTGGACGCCGACCGGCAGCCACTGCCGCTGGAAAATTGCCAAGACATGCGAGGTCAGTATTCCCCTGAGCAGCATCAAACTGACGGCGGGAAGCAAGCTGTTTGTTTCGGTGACGCTGATTCGCGAAAATGAGGAAGCCGGGCGCTGGCCGAGCGACGCGTCGCTGATGCTCTATTACGCCGGGTCAGATATCGAACTTGATAACTGGCTGATATAACCCCTCCCCCGCCTCCCCTTCTCAGGGGAGGAGCTTTTCTCCCTTCATGGTAAAGGGAGCTGGTGAAGGTGGATTTTAAGGAGAATGTAAATGTCCGAACTTCGCTGGGACCCGATAAAGCTGCACTGGGTAATTATTGCCACCGAGCGTGGCCGTCGTCCGCGTGATTTTCAGGTGGAACCTGAGCAGAGCGGCATGATCGCCTGTCCGTTTTGTTACGGAAATGAAGACAAAACTCCGCCTGAGATCTTTGCCATCCGGCCTGCCGGGTTACCCAATGCCGCAAATTGGCGGGTACGGGTGATTCCCAACAAGTATCCGGCGTTGCGGGTGGAGGGGGAACTCAACAACCGCGGCTATGGCATGTATGACGTCATGAACGGCATTGGCGCGCATGAAGTAATCATCGAGACTCCCGACCACAACCAGACGTTGGCCGATTTGACGGTCAACGAGATTAATGATGTCCTGATTGCTTATCGCCACCGTTATCTTGATTTGCGCAAGGACTTTAGATTCCGCTATATGGTTCTGTTCAAAAACCACGGGACCCGCGCCGGAGCATCCCTTGCCCATTCTCACAGCCAGCTTATAGCCGTGCCGTTGCTCCCTCCGGTGGCAAGTACATTGTTGAAAGTGTCCCGTACCTATTTCAGCGACAAGGAACGCTGCATTTTTTGCGACCTCATTGAATTTGAATTGCGTGAGGGGGTACGTGTCGTCAAAGAATTTTCCAATTTTGTAACCCTGACCCCCTATGCGTCCTGCTCACCGTTTGAACTGCGCCTCTATCCGAAACGCCACAGCCACGATTTCGCTTTGATGAACGATGCTCAGCTGGCCGAGCTGGCGGTGGCCTTGAAGGATATGCTGTTGCGGGTCAAAACAGTGCTGCGCGATGCACCGTATAATTTTATTCTGCATACGGCTCCTCCCATGCATCGCCGTCCCGGCAAGCCTGATCATTGGAACTCGCTGGAATACGATTACCACTGGCACATCGAGCTGGTGCCACGCCTGACCCAGGTGGCCGGATTCGAATGGGGCACCGGATTTTACATCAATCCAACCTCGCCGGAAGATGCTGCCGAGTTTCTGCGAGAGGCCGATGTCTGACATCAAGGCGACGCTTGATGCGCTCTATGCGTCCCGCTCTTACCATCATCTGGGCAATGATCCTCTTTCATTCTGTCATCACTACCCTGACCCGGCCGATCGCGAGATCGTTGCGGTTATCGCCTCATCATTTGCCTATGGCTCAGTAGTTATAATCCTCCGTACCCTGGAAGCGATCTTCTCCGAATTGGGGAAATCTCCCCGAAGGTGTGTTGAAAACTTCAATCCCCAGGCCGGAATACGCACGTTTTCCGGCTTCAAGCACCGCTTTAATGATGGTCGTGATCTTTGCGCGCTGTTGTGGGGAATGCGACAGATGCTGGAGCGTACCGGCAGCATTCAAGCCTTTTTTCTACAAGGGCACCATGCTGCGGACGATGACGTGAGCAATTCGCTGAACCGGTATTCCGCTGCTGTACTCTCACTCGATTACACGGAGGTGTTCGGGACGCACATCATCCCGACTGATTCCTACTTTCCGTTCCTGTTCCCGGCCCCCGTTTCCGGCAGTGCCTGCAAGCGGCTCTGCATGTTTCTCCGCTGGGTAGCCCGACCTGCGGACGGCATCGACCTCGGCCTGTGGAGCGGCATCTCACCGGCGCAGCTGGTTATTCCGGTGGACACGCATATCAGCCGCATCTGCCGCTATCTTGGCTTTACCGGCAGAAAGTCAGCCGATTGGCGCATGGCCAGGGAAATTACGGCTGCCCTGCGTGAATATGACCCCGATGATCCGGTCAAATATGATTTCTCACTGGCTCATCTCGGTATCAGCGACGGGTGCGACGGCAAGGATACGCGTCTCTGTCCGGCCTGCCCGATTGTAGAAATATGTGCCCAAAACGTGACTAAATAGTCGAAATGTTTCGGCGTAATGATTTGACACCCTTTGGCCTTTCTGATATAGGACTAACGTAGTTTTATGTAGTTAGGTGCGTTTCCGCACTACGCTGTCATCATCGAGGAGTTGCAGATGATAATCCAATGTGAAAAATGTCAGACAAAATTCCGGCTTGACGACTCCAGGATCACCGAGAAGGGTGTCAAGGTCCGCTGTGCGAAGTGCAAACATGTGTTCATGGTAAAGCGGGAAGAGCCGGAGGCGGTTTTCTTTGAAACGGAGGAGCCGGCAGCTGCTCAGAACGACACGGCCGCGGCGGCTTTCGAAGAGAACTCTTTTGCTGCTGAACCGGCTCTCAACAGCGCGCCTGACGATGCGATTCAGTTTGGAGATGCACCGGTTGCGGACGCTTCAGCCGATTACAGCTCCTTCGAAACGTCGTCATTTGATGCATCGTCAGTATCATTTGACTCCGACAATCTTGATGTTACCGGCACGGAAAATGTTCAGGAGCGTAGCGCTGAACCTGTTGCCGGAGGAGAGGTCGACTTTTCAAGTTTCGATTTTGGCGACAGCGCCCCCGAGCCTGATCAGGCTCCGCCTTCAAATCTTTCATTGGAAGATTTTTCTGATGATGCTGCGGAATCGATTCCCCAGGCTCCCCGGAAGGAGGCTTCCCAAGGTCTTGATTTTTCAGATGACGATATGTTCGGTGCTGTTGTCGAGGCTGCGCCCGAGCCGTCTAACGATGCTATTACATTTGATTTCGGGGAAGACAGTTTTGCCGAGTCGATGGATACAGGAAGTCATGATTCAGGCGGGAAAAGCGGTTCGCTCTTTTCATTGGATGCACCAGCGGATGCACCGTTTAATCTGGGGGAGATCGATTTTGGTGATGAACTGACGTCGGTAGCGGTTCAGCAGGTTAATCCCGACGATCTGAAGCCGTCGCAGGAACTCCTGTTTGCCCCTTTGGCTGAAGCTCAGGTTCAAGAACAGGATACAGCGGCTGATAATGAAATTACCCGCTCTTTTATTGGCGATGATTCATCAGCTGCACAGCAGGATCTGCCTCCGCTCTCGATTGCTTCGCGGCGCAAACAGAGTCCTCTCTTCAGCGGAGTGATTGCGGTCGTTGCCGTGCTGGTGGTTTCTGTTCTCGGGTATCTCGGCTACTCTTCTTTTTCCGCACCCAATGGCTCTGCTCCTCAGGAATCCGGTAAAATCAGCGTGCGGGGTGTGAAAGCTGCTTTCATACAAAATGATGAAGTCGGCGAATTATTGGTTGTGTCCGGAGAGGCGCTCAATGAATATTCAAAGCCCCGGGCGGCTCTGCAAGTCAAGGTAACTGTTTTTGATTCGGCTGGGCAGACCATCGCCACCAAAAGCGCATATGGCGGTAATCCGCTGACCGATGAACAGCTGGAAAGCCTTTCGCTCGACAAGATAGAAGCTGCCATGGCTAATCAGTTTGGCGATTCGCTGGCAAATATGGAAGTGGCTCCGGGTAAGGCGATTCCGTTTGTTGTCGTCCTTGCGAACCTTCCGAAGGGCGCCAAGGATTATGGGGTACAGCCTGCAGGTTCAACGGTGGCTACCGGAAAACAATAATAGTAATTCACACTCTTTTAATAAAAACAAAGGCCGTTGACAACTCTGTCAACGGCCTTTGTTTTTGTACGAAGATTCTGCAGAATGGCAGCTAGAGAATTTCAACCAACCGGATGGCAAATGTCAGGTCACGTCCGGCCAAGGGATGATTGGCATCCAGTGTTATGGTAGTATCTGTTACGTCTGTTACCAGAACCGGCATTGGCGAGCCATCTTCAAGAATGACCTCCATCTGATGGCCCGGCTCGGGATTGATATCGTCAGGAATCTCACTACGCTCGATAACGGCGACCATCTCTTCGGCCCGCTGTCCGTAGGCATCATCGGCAGGTATGGTAATCGTGACGCTCTGTCCCGGCTCAAGACCGATCACGGCAGCTTCGAACTTCGGAATCAGTGTTCCTGCGCCAATTACAAATTCCATCGGCCCCATGGCCTCGCTGTCACAACCGCATCCGTCATCTTTGCCCTGCTTGCTGCCGCAGCCGCATGAAGACTCTTTCGGCTGATCGATAAACCCCTCCGAGGAGTCAAAAACAGAACCATCTTCAAGAGTGCCGGTGTAGTGAACTTTTACTGTATCGCCTGATTTAGCCTGTGCCATGGTTACTTCCTTTCAGTGTGTATGCCCTGAGTGCAGGGATCGTTCTAAAGATAAAATATGCTCCTCGAACTGGCCGGGTTCCTTAGTGAGAATACGCAATCGTTTATGGCGGGACGTTTCTCCGGAAATTATCTCGACCGAGGATTTTGAAACATGAAAGAGGTCTGCCACAAATTCACGACAGAGTTTATTGGCAGCGCCGTCAACCGGTGGAGAGGTGAGCCTGATTTTTAACTCTTCTCCCTGGATGCCGCAGACCTGATTCTTTGAGGCACGCGGCTGGACATAAACACTCAGAATAAGGTCGCCATTGATGGTGGTAATAAAAGGAAGCTCAGACCGGCTCATTGCAGGTAAGTTGCCGGCTGAAGCTTTCGAGCAGAGCCTTGAAGCTTATCTCAAACTGAATCTTCTGACGGCGTATCTCCTCAATGTGGCTCTTCAGTTCTCCCAGCTGGCGTTCTGCATCGGCTACGATCCGCTCGCCCTTCAGCTCCGCTTCTGAAACAATCAGCTCAGCCTCTTTACGGGCGTTCGCCTTCATTTCTTCAATAACGCGTTGGGCGGAGAGCAGCGTTTCACGAAGTTCCCGCTCTTTTTCAGCTAAATCCAGCAACTCGCGATTCTGGCGGGACTGCTGCTCCTTCATCTCGTTGTTGTCGCGAATCAGACTTTCCATTTCACCGGCGACGGTTTGCAGAAAAGCATCGACGTCATCCGGGTCCAGGCCGCGAAATGTTTTAACTTTGAACTGTTGCTGCTGAATGTCGAGCGGTGAAATCTTCATGTATAACTTTCCTCGTCAAATACGGATGAGATTACGTAAGGGGGATGAAGCACCGTTTCAATTGATCAGATGTAAGGTTTTGATGGCGTCTTACTGGGCAGACAACTTTAAATAACATTCCGCTTTGTATAATGTTGCATCGGCGGCTAAAGGAGAGCCTGAATTGTCTGCGAGGTAGCGGTCAAGCAGTTCAAGAGCTGTGCTGCAGTCGTCCTTGCGGTAAGCCTTCACGGCAGCTTCGAAAAGTTTCTGACCTGTTGCAGAATCAGCAGCAGAGACTGAGCCGGATGGGGAATCAGACACCGAAGCAGATCCTTCCGGTTTTGGCGGTGCTGGAACTGCTGCTGCGGACTTTTTTGTGGATGTCTTTTTCTTGTGGCGACTGGCGATGCCCTTTCCAGATCCGGTGGTTTTCAGATCACTCAGCGAGAGCTCCGTGCTGGCAGTTGAAGCGGGCGCAGCAGCTGGTTGACGGGAAGTGGCCGGTGACACCGCTTTAGCGGAACTCTTCTTATCTCCTGATGCTGCCTTGGCTTTTGGAGGAGCAGCCGGATATTTTTCTGTTCGTTCGGAAGCGCTTGCATCGCTCTGTGAGAGCGGAACTTTAAGCATTTTACCCGCATAAATCAGGTTGGGGTTTTTAATTGAATTGAACAGCAGTATCTGAGGAAAATACATTCCTTTGCCATTATATTTGCGGGAAAGTCCGTACAGGGTGTCGCCCTTCTGAATCTCGATTTCCTGTACAAGAACGCCATCCTGACCGGGCGCTTTCTGGCCGGAGGCAGCAGGTTGAGGGGCATACAGCAGATAGTTTTGGCCCCAGGCAGGCAGTGCCAAACCGGCTGTGAGTACGATGACGGTAAATATTCGGGTGCTTGGTGTCATGTTAGTACCTGTTCCCAAGTTGGTCTTCGTAGGACAGAATGTTCTTTACCTGAATAGCGGTGCCGACACCGGTGCCAGGTTTAACCCTGAATGAAACCTTGATGCTTCGCTTTTCGGCGGAACCAAGTTCCTTGAAACGCCAGACCATGGTGCCATTGCTGACGGAACTTGTGGCAGGGTCGGCCGCTACCAGCTCAAGCTGCTCCGGCCAGGCACTCTGCAACTCGACTACGCGTGCCAGGTTAGAGCCATTGTTCGTGATCGTCAGGTCAAATGAGGCAACATCACCCGGCTTCAATCGTCCGTCACGTCCGGCCATGGTCATCTTCAGCACGGGGCGTGAATAGGTTAGCTGGGTTGAACCAGATACTGAAAGCGCGCTGTTTCCTTCTGAAGTAAAGGAAATCCTGACGCTTCCCTGGCTGCCGTCAGCAGCATTCCGTGGAGTTTTAATTTCCACCACAACGCTTGCCTCTTCGCGTGGAGCCAACGGACCAATTTCCGTGATGACCGGCTCACTGGCTTGCCGCAATCCGTCCCGGTTAAGGTCATTGAAAATAACTGCGTCCTGAGCACCGGCGACGGCAGAAGTAATGGTGAACTTCTCCCGGACGTTGCCGGTGTTGGTGACAATAAATGGAACGCTTACGGTCTGTCCCGGAATTGCAACCAGACGGTCTGAACCGGTGCGCACAGAAATATTACGCTGTGCTTCAACATAAGCCATGTTTGAAACGAAAGCAGAAGTTGTTTTAAGTGTGTTGTTATTCAGCTCGGCCCTGGTTGACAATTCCTGTCCGGCCAGCGAGTCATCCTTGAGCTGGAAGGTAACGCTGAATTCGCGGCTCTCTCCGGATTTAACCTGCAAGCCGTCGAAAACCAGTGCGGATTTCATCTCCTGTCTGAAGCCGGCAGCAGCATAGTCAACCGGTTCAAGTTGCGGCGGGAAATTGAGGCGGAATGTCACATCCTCGGCTATGGTTGAGCCGACGTTGAGAACGGCTACACGATAGACAACCTTGTCGCCCGGAAGCGGTTTCGTTTTGTCCGTGCGAAGAACGGCCCGCAGAAGTGGTGCCGATGCAACCAGACGGACTTCACGCGATTGGCTGGCTTCGGTCATCAGGCGCGAAGCGGCTTTAACCGGATGGATAATGCGCTTGCCATCGATGCTGTCAGGCGGAATGACGAGGTCGATGTTTCCTTTAAAGGATTGTCCCGGTGCCAGCTCAGGTGTTTGACTGATTGCCACGCCAGGTGCGGCTGCCGAGGCAAAACGGGCTTTAAAGTCAGCAGGAAAAGCGGACTCCAGGTAGAAAGAGTCATTGCCGTTGCCACGGTTGATAACTTCAAAGGGAACAGAAAACTGGCGACCGACTGTGAAGGCGTCGGGGCGCGTCAGCAGGTTAAATTCGAAACCGGCAAACTGTGCGACTTCAAGGCGTAGAACCTGAGCGTTCTCAGGAAGCGGCGCTTCGACGGGCCGTGCTGGTAATGCAACGGCTACCCCAAGTTCGCGAAGTTTGGCCGCAGCGGTAACGGCCGCGGTGGAAGCCGGAAACTTATCGATAATGGCTTTATATTGGCCGATTGCTTTTTCCCGATAGGACGATTTAGCAATTCGAGCACTATCTTCGGCACGTTTTTGCTCAGCAAGACGGGCTTCATCAGCTTTAAGCGCCGCAAGACGGTTGCTTTCGGCTTCCCTGGCGGTGCGCTCGGCGGCTCTGTGATCTTCTTCCGCTTTCAGAGAAGCCAGTCGGGCGGACTCGGCGGCAGCTACAGCCTGCTGTGCTTCTTCAGCCTTGGTTTGTGCAAGCTGTTCACGTTCGGCTTTCTGAGCGGCAATGCGTGCGGTCTCCGCCGCAGCTTCCGCGCTTAGCCTTTCTTCTGCTTTAGCAACAGTAAGCCGCTCTTGCTCAGCTTTTGCGGCAGCGGCCAGTTTTGCTTCTTCTGTCTTGGCAGCCTCGATCCGTTCCTGTTCAGCTTTAATCGATGCTATACGCTCCAGTTCTCTTTTCTCGGCTGCAGCCATTTCCTCACTCTGCCTAAGAGCGGCAATACGTGCGGATTCAGCAGCGGCAGCAGTCGCCGCCGCAAGCTTTGCCTGTTCAGCTTTAGCCGCAGCTATGCGCTGCTGTTCGGCCAGTTCGGCTGCCTTGCGTGATTCTTCGCCTTTGAGAGCTGCAATTCTCTGCTGTTCAGCCTTCTCTCGGGCAGCAGCTTCCAGTGCGATTCGCTCCTGCTCGGCTTTGACAGCAGCAGCACGCTCCAGTTCTTTCTTCTCGAAAGCGGCTTTGTCCTCAGCCTGCTTGAGTGCGGCAATTCGTGCCGATTCGGCAGCTGCAGCAGTTGCCGCTGCAAGTTTTGCCTGTTCGGCTTTTGCCGTGGCAATGCGCTGCTGTTCAGCCAATTCAGCTGCTTTACGAGTCTCTTCAGCCTTGGCTGCAGCGATCCGTTCCTGCTCGACTTTAAGCGCCGCGACACGCGCCTGCTCACGTTTTTCTGCCGCTGAGTTCTCTTCGGCCTGTTTCAATGCTGCAATGCGGGCAGTTTCGGCAGCAGCAGCAGCTCGCTTGGCTTCTTCGGCTTTGGCTGCAGCGATCCGTTCTTTCTCGCTCTTTGCCTTCTGGGCAGCCAGACGATCCGGTTGTTTTGTCAGAGGCGGTCCGGAAGGCAGCTTTTCGCCTTTTTCGTAACGGGCGGCAAGAGTGAGAAGTTCATCCTCAACGGTGCTTTTCAGCGGATTATCAGGGTACTCTTTGGAAAATTGGGAAAGATAGCGGGCAGCCTCCTGCTGGTTGCCCGCTTTGAAGTATGATCGGGACAGCCAGAACAGCGCCATGTCCCTGAGAGGTGTGTCGGGGTACTTTTGCAGTACCTCGTTCATCTTTTCAATTGAGGAAGCGTAATCTTTCTGCTGGTAGGCATTGAATCCGGCAATAAAAACCTGAGAATCCTCCGTTTCCTGACAATAGGCCGGAGGTATGACCAGAGATGAAATTATGACCAGGGCGACCAGAAGTCGTAAGAGGATGTTGCGGCATAATCTCAATAATATCACGTTAATTGACCTCTTTTGGCCGGTTACGCAACTGACGGCGCACGGAGAGCAGATAGAGTCTACAGGTAAAATGCCTCTTAAGTAGCACCTCTGTGCGCCATTGTCAACGAAAGAAACGGTGTGTCAATACGTTAGCAACCGTTGCGGCATGCGGGTTTTCAAGGGGTCTGAACGGTGTAAACTTTTCAGCGGATACTGTCCTCCGGATATGCTCCGATATTGTGGATTGAAACGTCTGCACCGTTGAACTCTTCTTCCTGGTCGAGGCGTATTCCGATAGTTTTGTTCAGGACCGTGTAGACAACGAAACTGCTGGCCAGGGCAAACACGACGGCAAGAAGGCTGCCGCCAAGCTGGGAAACAAAGCTGACGCCGCCTATTCCTCCCAAGGCTTTCTGTCCGAATATTCCGGCAGCAATTCCACCCCAGGTGCCGATTACTCCGTGTAGCGGCCAGACACCCAGCACGTCGTCAATCTTGAGCTTTTCCTGCTCGTAATGAAATCCATACACGAAAAGTACCGAAGCAATACAGCCAACCGCGAAAGCTCCCAGCGGGTGCATGATGTCACTGCCGGCACAGACTGCAATAAGCCCGGCCAGGGCACCGTTGTGAATAAAGCCGGGGTCATTCTTTCCAGCAACCAGAGCGGCAAGAATGCCGCCAACCATTGCGAGCAGCGAATTGACAGCTACCAGGCCGGAGACTTTTTCCAGATTGCCGGCGCTCATGACATTAAAACCGAACCAGCCGATTGCCAGAATCCATGAACCAAGTGCAAGAAAAGGGATGTTGCTGACCAGAATGGGGTGGGATTTACCCTTCACATAACGGCCCATGCGCGGTCCGAGGATGAGAACTGCCGGCAGTGCAATCCAGCCGCCTATGGAGTGAACAACTACCGAGCCCGCGTAGTCATGAAATTCTGCGCCCCCGACAGATTTGAAAAAAGCCTGCAGTCCTGAGGAGTTCTGTCCCCAGATGAAAGACTCGAACAGTGGATAGGAGAGCCCGGCAAAGATCGCTCCGGCTATTACTTGCGGCCAGAATTTGGCGCGCTCCGCAATGCCTCCGGAAATAATGGCGGGGATACAGGCTGCAAAGCAGAGCAGGAAGAAGTAATGAACCAGATCATACCCTTGTGTTTTGCCAAGCAGTTCTTCGGCAGGTTTCAAAAATGAAATGCCGTAGGCGAGCGGAAAGCCGATGACAAAGTAGACGACCGTGGAAACGGCCCAGTCGGTAAGGATTTTTACGAGAGCATTCACCTGGTTTTTTTTGCGCACCGTGCCTACCTCAAGAAAAGCAAAACCGGCATGCATGGCGAACACCATAACTGCACCCAACATAAGAAAAAGAACATCGGCACTACTTTTGAGACCTGTCATCGTTGACATGGCTTCCATACAGAATTACCCCCGTTGGTGTCTGTCTGCCCGTCGTTGGGCACGAGGGATTAAGCAAGAATGCGGCCAAACCCATTGTGCGGTGTAACATGCTGATTATACTTGATTGTGCCTAGGTATGAGTGCGAGCATTGCCGTAATATTCATCATCTGCCTCAAATGTGGGCAGCGGCCTGTGCATGAAGTCGCTTCACATTCCGTATTCAAACGGGTAGGATTGCTCACTTATGAGCCTTGAAGAGAAAATAGCGCAGTTGCCGGCATCCCCCGGGGTGTACCTGATGAGGGATGCCGCCGGCGAAATAATTTATGTCGGCAAGGCTCGCAGTCTGCGGAATCGTGTGCGATCGTATTTTAACGCATCCGGTGATTCACGCTACCATGTCAAATTTCTGGTGGCAAAAATTGCCGATATTGAAGTAGTGCTGACCGATACGGAGAAAGAGGCCTTGCTGCTGGAGAATACTCTGATCAAGCAGCACCATCCTCGCTACAACCTTAGTCTGAAGGACGACAAAACCTATTTTTCGTTGCGGCTGGACCCTAATGAGGAATTCCCGCGTTTTACCGTTGTCCGCAAACGCCCCCATGACGGGGCACGGTATTTCGGTCCCTATTCATCCGGCTCGGCAGCGCGGGAAGTACTTCGGCAGATGATCCGCATGTTTCCGCTGCGTCATTATCCTCTTGTCACCTGTATGTCCCGCAGGCGTCCCTGCCTGTACCACCAGATCGGTCAGTGCAGCGCCCCGTGCCATGGTCTGATCACGGGAGAGGCGTACGCCGCTCTGGTTGACGGAGCCATGCTTTTTCTGGAGGGTAAAGGGCGACAGCTCGTCGCCGAGTTCAAGCGGCGTATGAGCGATGCGTCCGAGCGCATGCTGTACGAAGAGGCGGCAAGATGGAGAAATCTGCTTCGCTCCATTGAGGTCACGGTTGAAAAACAGAAAGTCGTATTGCAGGGGGGCGACAGCGATGTGGTCGGTTTCTATCGTGACGGGAGCAGAATCGAGCTGGCTCTGCTGTTTATTCGTGCCGGGGTGCTCTCCGGGAGCCGTCTGTTCAGCTTTACCTGGGAACTGGACGACGCGGCGATCATTTCAGCTTTTTTGCAGCAGTATTACACCGGCGCTGTATTTATTCCGGAGGATATTCTGCTTCCGCTGGAAATCGATGATAATCAGGCGTTGGCCGACCTGTTCAGCGAGTTGAAAGGGAGCAGGGTGTCCCTTGTGGTTCCGCAACGGGGAACAAAACGGGAGTTGGTCGCGTTGGCCGGCAAAAATGCCATGTCTGCGTACCGGGAGCGGAGCGAGAGAAAGGCGTCCGCCGAAGCCGTGCTCGTTGATCTGTCAAAGAGATTGCAATTGACCCGAATCCCCTCCCGGATGGAATGCTATGATATTTCTACCATTCAAGGGCGCTTTTCCGTGGGGAGTTGCGTTGTTTTTACCTCGGGCACGGCTGACCGGGCAAAGTACCGGCGTTATCGCATCAGCACTGTTGAAGGGCAGGACGACTTTGCCATGTTGCGGGAAGTTTTTCTGCGGAGATTCCGGCTCGATAACAGGGAAAAGGAGGGCATGCCTGATCTTGTGGTCGTGGATGGCGGAATCGGGCAATTGAACGCGGTGCAGGAAATCGTTGCCGAATTGGGCCTGACGGGGAGCTTTGATCTGGTTTCACTCGCCAAGAGCCGCGTTCTGCATGATGTTACGGCAGCTGAGATCCGGAAAAGCGATGAACGGGTCTTTCTTCCCGGCAGAAAAAATCCGGTCGTGTTGCATCAGAACTCTGCACCGCTCCTTTTGCTGGCGGCAATCCGGGATGAGGCGCACCGTTTTGCCATAGGTTATCACCGGAAAATACGTGGCAAGGAGGGGATCGCATCGGGTGTAGAGCAGATTCCAGGGGTCGGTCCCAAGCGCCGTACGGCACTGTTACAACAATTTGGCAGTCTGCAGCGTTTGAAGGAGGCCAGTGTGGATGAAATTCAGAGTACCCCGGGAATAAACCGGACAACGGCTGAAGCTGTTTATCGAGCGTTGCACCATGACTGAAACGGCGACTCCGCGAGATATGCCGGTTGTTCTCGGTCCGACCGCTTCCGGTAAAACGCGTCTGGCGGTGGGGCTGGCGCGGGAGTTTGGCGGTGAGATTATTTCTGCCGATTCGCGCCAGGTCTTCCGGGGGATGGACATTGGCAGTGGCAAGGATCTCCATGAGTATGGCGAAGTGCCGTATCATCTGATCGATATCGTGGCCGCTGGCGAAGAGTTTAGTGTCTTCGAATTTCAACGCAGGTTTATAGATAGATACAGTGATATTTCAGCTCGCGGAGCGCTGCCGATTTTGTGCGGCGGGAGCGGTATGTACCTGGATGCCGTACTGCGCGGTTACCGCATGATTGAAGTGCCACATAATGAAGCGTTACGGGCCGAGTTGGCATCAAAATCTGATGATGAACTGAAAGAAGAGCTTTGGCGTCTCAAGCCGGATCTGCATAATAGTACCGATCTGGTGGATCGGGCTCGCACCGTCAGAGCAATTGAAATTGCCCGTGGTGAGGCTGAAAGCGTTTTGAAAAGTGAACCGCTTCCGCCGGTGCAGGCGATTGTGATTGGAATACATTGGGAGCGTGAAATACTGCGCCAGCGTATTACCGCACGGTTGCGAGAGCGGCTTGATAACGGTATGATCGAGGAGGTGGAGCATCTCCACGCTGGCGGCATAGCCTGGGAGCGGCTAGATTATTACGGGCTTGAGTACCGATTTGTGGGGGCTTACCTCCGGGGGGACATGGGCAAAAACGATATGTTTCAGAGATTAAACAGCGCCATTCATAATTTTGCCAAACGCCAGGGTAACTGGTTTCGGAGAATGGAGCATCATGGAGTCGTCGTACACTGGATTGACGGGAGCGGTGATCAGCTGCTGCAGGCCAGAGAAATTCTCCGCAGGGCAGGGATCCGCTGACGGCTGTTACGTTAGCAGCTTTAAGTAAGGACGATCATATTAAATAAAAGTCAGATCATTTTTTTATTTACTTGACATCGTTTCCACGAAGCTGGTAAGTTACCAAAAGTTCGGATATTTCCGGATAAAATCATTAAGAAGAATCAGGAGAAGTAAGCACATGGTAAACGGAACAGTTAAATGGTTTAACGACAGCAAGGGTTTTGGATTTCTTGAGCAGGAAGGTGGCGAGGATGTATTCTGCCATTTCTCCGCAATCGCAGGCGAAGGTTTCAAATCCCTTGCAGAAGGCGATAGAGTAACTTTTGAAGTAACAAAGGGTCCGAAAGGGCTTCAGGCCGCGAACGTAACAAGAATTTAAGCCTTACTTAGCTTTAAACCTCAAAAACCCCGGATATCCTCCGGGGTTTTTTTTTGGGATTTATTGAGCGGGATTTTTTCGTCGTGCTGCAATCAATGTGACTGAATGACACCGGGCAGGTCAGTTTCCCATTTTGAGGTTCATGCTGGCGCTGATCAGATAATGATAGGCGGTGTCAAAGACGATAATCTGCAGGATATAAATTCCGGCAAAGGCAACGAGCGGAGACAGGTCAAGCATGCCGGTGTCGGGCATATGACGGCGGATTCGCCGCAGTACCGGTTCGGTGACGCGGTGGATGAAATTGACCAGCGGGTTGTAGGGATCGGCGTTTACCCACGAGACGACAACACTGGCTAGCAGTATGTATTTGTAGAGAGTCAGAATTCCGCTGGACAGTTCAACCAGTTTGGCCAATGCCAACAGTATGTTTGCGAATAGAACCATTAGTAAGCTCCCGTGTGCAAGGTTAAGTCGCCCGTACTATGCCTCAATGCTTCAGCAAAGTCAAAACAGAAACCATATCACCGGGTTGGGCGGCCAACAGGGCTCACCTGATGAATATTGATGAGGGACTCATATTATGAATAAAAAAATAACGGCGCTGCTGCTTTCAGCTTTTGTGCTGCCGGGATTGGGACAACTCTATCTCGGGCGTAAACTGGTCGGAGGAATACTGATTGTGCTTGTCAATCTGGTGTTGTTGCTGGCTCTGTTTGTTGTGTTGAGAGGACTGTCGCCGGTCATCGCCTCGAAGATTGCCGGAGGAGCTATCACTATCACCCCCTCTGAAGTGATGAACGCACTTGATGGTGCCACCGGGTTTGGCAAGGCCGTTCTTGCCTCCTTTTGCCTGATATGGGTGTTTTCCGTCGTGGATATTCTTAAATTTAAAGAGAAAGCAGAATAGCCGTACGCTGATTCTCATGAAAATCAGCGTGTGCCGATCTTGACAAACGGCGTTTTTTTATGAGATAGATAAAGAACTTTATCAATAATGAAATTCGCTCGATCTGGAGAGCGGAATCGGGGAAAAAATGATCATTTCAAAAATCATCGGAAGCGGCTCATGTCTGCCGGACCGGGTGATACCTAACAGTCATTTCGATTATCTGGTTGAAAATGCCGACGAGTGGATATTCAGCCGTACCGGCATCCGCGAGCGGCGCTTTGCCCATGCCGATCAGGCCACTTCGGATCTTGCCTCGATTGCGGCTAAAAATGCACTTGAATCTGCTGGTATCAGTGCTTTAGAGATCGACTGCATCATTGTCGGAACCTCAACACCCGATATGAGTCTTCCTTCAACCGGTTGCATTGTACAGGAGAATATCGGCGCCAAAAATGCTTTTGCCTTTGATGTCAATGCAGTCTGTTCCAGCTTTGTCTATGCACTGGAAATTGCCGATAACTTCATAAAAAGCGGCAAATACAAAACAGTCATGGCAATCGGCGCTGACACCTATTCCAAAATCCTCGATTTCAATGACAAGAACAGCTGCCCACTCTTCGGCGATGGCGCTGGCGCGGCTATTTTAACCAGCGGCGGCGACGCGACAAAAGGGATTCAGCATACATACATGCGCAGTGACGGTGCGGGATGGCCACTGATCCAGGTCCCTTCTTCTGGATCACGCAAACCGGTTTCAGCCGCTTCGATAGAGGCTAAAGAGATCTTTTTCCAGATGGCCGGCAAGCAGGTCTACGTATTTGCGACCGATGTTATTCCGGACATTATCAACACTCTCTGCGCGAAAGCGGGCATTACCCCGGCTGATCTGGATTACATCATTCCGCATCAGGCCAATATACGCATGATCGACTTTATTTCCAAAAAGAGCGGCTTTCCAAAGGAACGCTTTCTGCTCAATCTTGATCGTTGCGGCAACACCTCTGCCGCCTCGGTGGCGCTGGTTCTGGACGAGAACCTCCGCAATGGCACCATCAAGCCGGGTCATCTGATCCTTACGATGGGTTTTGGTGGTGGCCTGACCTGGGGCGGGTTGTTAATCAGGTTTTAGTCCGCCGAGACCTTCACCGGCTTCAAAAGAGTGCAGTCCGAACTGTTCAAAGAGTGCCCGCAGATTTTTCTGCGGGCATTTCTGTTTCCAGCCCCCATGAAAATTGTCGGCAGCCAGCAGCATGCCGTTTGGGGCAAGAAGGTTCACCAGGGTGCCGACGGTACGTACCATCTTTTCTCTGGAATTGATGATCGGCCCGCCGAGCAGTCCGTTGCAGATGATGAGATCGAAGTGCCTTTCCGTGGTCGGCGTGAGGTCACTATCAGTCAAATCTACGCAGCGAAAACGGATGCTGTTCTGGAGACCCTGCTCGATGAGAGTGGACGTCCTTTCGCGAAAGCGGATTTCACGGCCAGAGTCGTGCGGAAAGCGTTGGTGGGTGGCAGCCCATACCTCCAAAGGTTCCACGGTCCATCCTTCAATGCCGGTCCGGTCCGGAGAAAACCCTGTCTCTGACAGAAGAAGAGCCAGGCCGTAGGTGTCCTCGCCAGTACCGCAGGCGGCATCGAGGCAGCGCACGGTTCCAGATTTTCGAATACTTAGCCACTCCTTGATATACTGCTGCTGTTTAGGATAACGCCCGATGCCGCCATAAAATCGTTCCGGCAGGAATGAAGCGAACAGAAACCGGGTCAGAAGATCGCGGTCATCGAGCAGAGACTCCAGAAGCTGGGCCGGGTTGGGACTGAATTGGAAAGGCTGTGGCAGGGCGGCAAAAGTGTCTGCCCAGCTCATGCTACGGTAAAACGGGCTGCTTGACAGAACCGGCTGATAGGAGAGTACGGCAGAGTAGAGCCGGTTGAAGGCGGCAGTTATGTCGGCAATCGGCAGGTATCGCTCGCATTGGCTGCGGATTTCCGGAGTGACGATCAGTCCCGGAGCGGGGAGCGGTTCCGGGACTGTAGTTGCGTAGATTTCGAACAGAGTGTACAGACGCCGGATGGCCCGGTGAAAGCTGTTTTTGTCAGGTGTCGTGAGCAGTCTGCCAAGTTCGTCAGATTCAAGTGTTGGTGATTCAACGTGCATCAGTAACTGCGGATAGGGTGATACAGGGTATCCCTTTCGACCGGAACTTTCCCGGCTTTGCCGATCAGACGGATAATGCCTTCCTTGCTCAGCGACTGCGGGCTTGCGGCACCGGCATCATGGCCGATTTTCTCCTCGACGACGGTGCCGTCCAGATCGTTGACCCCGAAAGCAAGGGAAACCTGAGCGATCTTCTCGCCGAGCATGATCCAGTACGCCTTGATATGGTCAAAATTGTCGAGGAAGATCCGGGCAATGGCCAGGGTCTTCAAGTCGTCAAGGCCGGAGGTCCCCTTGATGTCCAGCTTCAGGTCGGAGTTTTCCGTCTGAAAGGCCAGCGGGATAAAGGCCTGGAAACCGCCGGTTTCGTCCTGCAGGTTGCGCAGCATCTCCATGTGCGCGATACGGTCGGCAGTAGATTCCACGTGTCCGTAGAGCATGGTGGCGTTGGTCTTCAGCCCGGCCAGATGGGCAAGCCTGATGATCTCCAGCCAGCGGGCACCCGGAATTTTTTCCGGGCAGATTTTCTGCCGGACATCCTCCACCAGGATTTCGGCACCGCCGCCAGGCATGGAGCCGAGTCCGGCGCTAATGAGACGCTCAAATACCTTCTCGATACTCAAGCCGGAAATGCGGGAAAAGTATTCGATCTCAACGGCGGTAAATGCCTTGATGTGCAGCTTCGGCGCGGCGTTCCGGATGGCGCGCAGGGTCTCTTCGTAAAACTCGAAGGCCAGATCGGGGTGCAGACCGCCGACGATATGCACTTCGGTAGCCCCCTCACCTTCAGCTTCGCGTGCCCGGCGGCAGATTTCGTCCAGCGCCAGGGTGTAGGCGCCCTCTTCTCCGGCGGTTCGCGAAAAAGCGCAGAAAGCGCAGCGGTTGACGCAGACGTTGGTCGGGTTTATGTGCCGATTGACGTTGAAGTAGACGTTTTTGCCGTTTTTGCGTTCGTTGACTTCGGCAGCCAGCTCTCCGATGCCGAGCAGGTCATGTGAGGTGAACAGGAAGAGCGCTTCGTCGGGGGTGATGCGTTGACCGGCGCGGACTTTTGTCGATATGGTGGCGAAAGTTGTCATGCATCGGAGTCTACGAAAAACAGGCGGGGACTGCAAGCGGAAAGCGGGGCGGTTTGGGCGGCAAGGTTAGAAAAGATCCTGTTCTTTTGTGTTGCGTCGTCGTTTCAGATCCGTTCTGATCTCAATATCTCCTTCATACCGCCCCACCAGGGCCGGGCTGTGCGGATCATGCTTCTTGAGGTTTTCCTCAATCATCCGCTCATTGAAGTTGGCGTAGCAGTAGCTGCATCTGAAGGGGCAGCTGTTATAGCTGCCCATGTCTGCCGATTCAGCGCAGTTGCAGCCTGTCCGCTGGTTCTTGTCTTTGGCGACGGCGCCAATGCCGAACAGTCTCGTGAGCAGATCGCCGTCAATGCAGGCGCCCTGCCGGATGCCGAACTTCAGCAGATCAACTTCCTCGCAGCAGGTATATATCTCCAGGGCATAACGGTTGGTGATGCTTTGGAAGCCGCAGGCTATCCGCTCCAATGAATCCCTGTGAGCCGGAGCGGCGATGTCTTCCAGTACAATGTTGCTCCCGTGCAGTGTCTTACTCAATCGCCCTTCTCCTCTGCCGTAAAAATCGTAGAAGCTGAACATCAGCCGCCGGGTGGCGCCTTCCAGCAGACCGGCAAGCCGTGCAGCCTGCTCCAGATGCCATTCGACCGGGGTGATGCCGGTGAGAATGACCGGATCATAGCGCCAGATCACCCGTTCCGGTCCGATGCGCCCAGCCAGTTCCCGAAATGCTGCGATTCGTTCGCCAAGCGGCGGCAGGTGAGGTTCAAACGTGGCTTCATAGGGATTCAAGGTGAACTGGAAGTAGTAGTTCAGGCCGCGCCGGTCAAGTTCGGCCAGATGCGGCATGAGCGGGCGGGGATTCTTGGTCCAGAAACAGATGGCGTCCACATCCTCCCGCTTCAGGCTGAATCCGGTCACCTGCCTGCTGTTGAACGGGTTGACCCGGTAGAAGAATCCCTCTCGAACCCGGTTCATGAACCAGTCGGCGTAAAAGGCGGGGATATCGGTGCGTCTGCTGGCGGAGATGATCATGGCTGTGTGATTTCTGTTTTATGCCATCTTCACAGCCATTCTGATCGCAGCCAGAAGGCTTTTCTCTGACGCCTTGCCCGTGCCGGCCAGGTTGTAGGCGGTGCCGTGATCGACCGAGGTGCGGATGATCGGCAGCCCCAGCGTGACATTGACGCCGTCATCGAAGTGCAGCATCTTGAACGGGATCAGTCCCTGGTCGTGGTACATGGCCACGATGCCGTCATAGCGCCCCTGCAGGGCGAAGTGGAACAGGGTGTCGGCGGACAGCGGTCCCTCGGCGTTGATCCCCTCCAGTCGGGCAGTCTTGACGGCCGGTTCGATGATATCCCTGTCCTGGGTGCCGAATTTGCCCCCCTCGCCGCAATGGGGGTTGAGTGCCAGTACCGCCAGCTTCGGCGAGTCGATTCCAGTCAGGCGTGCGACCCCTTCGGCGGTAATACGAATGGTCTTGAGCACCTGCTCGGGAGTGATGAGAGCCGGGACATCGCTCAGCGCCTCATGGATGGTTACCAGGCTGACGCGCAACAGATCGCCGGCCAGCATCATAACGAAATGATCAGTGCCGCACAGTTCGGCCAGCAGTTCCGTATGGCCAGGGTAGTCGTGACCGGCCCGGTGCATGGCCTCCTTGCTGATCGGTGCTGTGGTCATGGCGTCTACCCGGCTGTCACGGCAGAGCTGCGCAGCATGGCAGATGTAGCGGAAGACCGCATCTCCGGTTGCCGCTGTCGGCGCGCCGTACGAGATGTCGGTCTCAGACAGGTGTGAGAGCGCTAGCAGGGGAATACTTCCCTCCGGCACCGTTCGGGCCGCTTCCGGCGTGGCAATTTCATGAATCGTTTGGGGTGAATTGTCGACGGCAAGCCCTCGCTCCAGTGCTCTTCGGTCGCCAATCACCAGGGGAATGCACAGGTTCTCGATTTCCTTGGAGTGCAGCGCTTTGCCGATGATTTCCGGGCCGATGCCACAGGGGTCTCCCATGGTGATGGCGATAATCGGTTTAAGTGCCATGTCGATTATCCCTCCTTGAGTTCCGCAATCGCCAGGGTGACATTCGCGGATTTGACTTTTTTCAACAGCAGGTGTCCTCCTCTGGAAGCAAGAAGTGCCGCAGGTTCTGCGACACCGGCGACGCCAACCGCTGCCAGGGCATGCTCCGAAGGGGGTGAGGGGAAGTGTACACGGCTCAACTCTTCGCTCTCAAAGCAGCGAAACGGGACGCCAAGGCGCTCTGCAAAGGCAATCAGGCCAGCCTCATTTTCTTTGGCAGCAACCGAGGCAATGCAGGAGACGCTCTTTGGTGCGAGGAACAGCCGCTTGAGGTGCAGCGTAACCAGCTCCTCTATTTCGTCAACAGGGGTGTTGCGGTTGCAGCCGATGCCGAGCACCAGATTGCGGGGGCGCAGGATCAGCAGGTTCTCCGGTGTCGTTTGTGGCGGGAGAAAGCGATTGGAGACAAGCAGAAAGCCGCGGGCGCTGCCGGCGGCGGCTTCGGCGATGGTCTGGTGGAACGTGACATTTCCCCGGCCATGAAGCCAGGCGCGGGTTTGGCCTGACGGGTCAACTACGGCAATCTCTTCATTGTCGAGCAACAGGGAATTGAGAGTCTTGACCTTGCCGAGCTCTTCTATGGCCCACCCGTGCTGTTTGGCCAGCATGTCAAAGGAGGGGAGGTTGTTGACATCGGTGGCGGTGGTAATGACGGGGCGGGCTCCGGATGCGAAGGCGCACTGTTCGGCTAGCTCATTGGCTCCTCCCAGATGCCCCGAAAGAAGCGAAATGGCAAATTTCCCCGCATCGTCCATGACAACAATTGCGGGATCGGTTTCTTTCGATTCCAGCAACGGTGCGATCATGCGGACCACAATGCCGGTTGCCATGATCAGAACGAGGCCGTCGTACGTACTCCAGAGCGACGCAATAAGCTGGCGTAATTCGGTTGACTCGAAACGGGTGCAGGCGCAGCCGCCCTGACCGGCATAGCGGCGCGAAACATGTAAGTGGAGACCGGCCAGATTTTTAAACAGTCTCTGCCCCAGGTGGGCGCCACCTCTGGTTATGGCAACGACTGCGATGCGCATATCAGGCCACGCATCCTTCCCGGAAGCCATGTGAAAAGTTGTTGTCGTAAAGGAGCGACTTGGCTTTCAGCCCCTCGCGGCGTGCGGCCAGCACATCGCCGACCACGATGAGCGCCTGGCGGTCGATGCCTGCCTCTCGTACCCGCTCGGCCAGATCGGACAGGGTGCAGCGGATAATCTGCTCGTCTTCCCACGAAGCGCGGCAGACGACCGCCGCCGGCGTGGCATCGGTATAGACTCCTTGCAGCAGCTGATCTACGACTTTCTCCACCATACCGACCGAAAGATAGATCACCATGGTAGCGCCTATTTTGGCAATAGCGCTTAACTGCTCCCGCTCCGGCACCGGAGTGCGCCCCTCGACACGGGTGAAAATGACGGTCTGGGAAAGCTCCGGCAGTGTCAGCTCCTGCTTTAGTGCCGCCGCCGCCGCAAAAGCGCTGGTGACCCCCGGTACGACCTGATATTCAATTTCCAGACGGTCGAGTGCTTCCATCTGCTCCTGAATCGCTCCATAGATACATGGATCACCGGTGTGCAGCCTGACGACACTTTTTTCCGAAGCAACGGCATCCATCATGACAGTGATAACTTCAGGGAGGGTCATTCCGGCGGAGTCATAGATGTCCGCTCTGGTTGCGTAGAGTTGCACCAGTTTCCGGTCCACCAGGCTGCCGGCAAAGATGACGACATCGGCATGACGCAAGAGCCGTGCGCCACGGATGGTAATGAGATCTGACGCTCCCGGTCCGGCGCCTACAAAAGATATTATTGCTGCCATTGACGCTCCATCTTCAAAAATCATGAACTTCAGATGCTTCTTGTAGCGGTAAAGCGGAGCGGTGTCAAGCCGGCGACAACGCCTCAGACAGTCAGGAACGTGCATATTCACCATTACCAAACTCATGATTGTATGGTATAAGGTTCTTCTTATGTATGTTGAAAACTTTGCGGGAGGTTGGATCAATGATCAAGCGTTTGCTGGTATATATTGCCGGGAGCATTTTTCTTTTGTCTGCCAGCGGTTGTCTGGTTGCAGAAAGCACCTATCTGAAAAAAGCCGAGGAGTATGATACGGTATCCAAGGAGCTGGCTGAACTACAGAAGACGCACCAGAAGCTTGTTCTGGAGAATGCGGCGCTGAAAACCAGATTTAACAGGCTTACCGAGGATGCTGCCGTCCTGGCCGCCGACAAGAAGCAGCTTGAAGGGATTCTTAAAGCCAAGTCGGATGTCCTGTCAAAAAATATCAGTGAGTTGCGGCAGCAGGTGGCCGAACTGAAAGTGGAAAACGGAAGATTGAATACTGATATCGCCGAGCTTCAGAAGGCCAAAGAGGAAAAGGTTAAAGAGGTGAGCGGCACGTACGAGAAGCTTCTTGCCAATATGAAGAACGAGATTTCCCAGGGGCAGGTTACCATTTCGGAGCTTAAAGGCAAGCTGACGGTTAATATGGAAGCGGCTATCCTCTTTGATTCCGGCAAGGCGGATGTCAAGCCGGAAGGTCTGGAAATTTTGAGCAAGATGGTTGAAACCTTGAAAAATGTGAACGACAAGGCGATCCGAATCGAGGGGCATACCGATATCGTGCAGATTACGGGTGGGCTGACCCGCATTTTCCCGACCAACTGGGAGTTGTCCGCTGCCCGGGCTATAAATGTCACCAAGTTTTTACAGCAGGAGGGAATTAACCCCCTCAACCTGTCGGCAGCTGCTTTTGCCGAGCATAAACCGGTGGCGGATAACAACACTAAAGAAGGCCGGGCCAAGAACCGCAGAATTGAGATAACATTGGTGGCAAAGGATTAGCACGTGGCAAAAAAGAAGCAACGGGAGCCAAGCCCCCCCAAACCGAAAGAATTTCACGCTACCCCTTTCAGCTCTCTGAAAGGGGTAGTTGCTATTGAGACAGCCAAGCCAGCTGTGACTTCAACTCCAAAACCGCCCGAAGTTGTTGAAAACGGAGCTGATCTGTTCCTTCGGGCTGTGGCGGATGTGCGCCCATTTAATCAATCCGCAAAAAAGCCGGTTCAGGCGGGTTCGCATCCGCTGCAGAAAACCGCCAGAAAAGCGGAAGAAGAGCTCCATGTTATTGAAGAAGGTGCTTTTCTTGAGGAAATCGGCAGGCTGAAGCTTGATACGAAATTCGTTGATTCCGTGCCTGACGAAGGTGAGCTGCAATCGCTTTCCGGCAACCGTCTCCGTCAGGTAAAGCGAGGCATCGTTACCGTGAATTATCAGCTTGACCTCCATGGGTTGACCCGTGAGGAAGCGCTGGAGGCATTGCCACGGTTTATACGTTCTGCCCAAATGAAGGAGCAAAAGGCAGTACTGTTGATCACCGGAAAAGGCCACCACTCGCCTGAAGAACCGGTGCTGCATCAGGCGGTGGCTTCGTGGCTGCGCGATGCCGGGAAGGCAAGTGTGCTGGAATTTGCCCCTGCCCCCCGTGATATGGGAGGGAGCGGCGCCTATGTCGTATTTCTTCGTCAGCTTCTACCAGTCAAGTCTGATCATTGACAGCGCTCCGGTGGCGTTGTATACAGAAAGCCCTGAAAATTGACTCCCCTACCTAGAAAGGAACCAGACGTTCATGATTACTCACATTGTTTTATTCAAACTGGCGAATCCGACTGCTGAAACCATCACACAGACTCGCGACAAGTTGCTCAGTATGGACGGGAAGATTGACCAGTTGCGTCACCTTGAAGTCGGCGTTGATGTGATCAGGTCTGAGCGTTCGTACGATATCGCTCTGACAACCCGCTTTGATTCACTCGAAGACCTGCAGGCCTACCAGATTCATTCCTACCATGCCGGTGAAGTTATCCCTCATATGAAATCAGTCTGTTCGTCTATCGTGGCGGTTGATTACGAAAGCTGAAGAGGTATATTGTATACGCTTTTTAGCTTGACGAAGTATTAGCGTATGAGTAGAATCCGGTTTTACTCAGGCTCCATATGGGCCTTTGTCACGGAATATATGGGTATTATTACACGCAACCGTATTTATTTTCGATCGTAACATCGTTAATCAACGCAGGTTTTCTGCCTGTAAACACAAAAAACAAACAGGAGGTAGTAAATGTCAGATTACGGAACTCTTCAAGATCGCGTGCGTCACAAGTCGCTCCTCTCAAAGGTTATGACTGCAGAGGAAACGATTCAGTTTTTCCAACCTGGTATGAATCTCGGCTGGTCGGGTTTTACCCCGGCTGGTTATCCTAAAGTAGTACCTATTGCCGTTGCAGAGCACGTTGAAAAGAACAATCTGCAGGGCAAATGGAAGTTCAACCTGTTCATCGGTGCCTCCGTTGGTGCTGAAACCGAAAACCGCTGGGCAGAAAACGACATGATCGACCGTCGCTGGCCATATCAGACCGGCAAAAACATCGCCGCCGGCATCAACGAAGGGCGCATTCGCATGGGCGACAAGCACCTTTCCTTGTTTGCTCAGGATCTGGGCTACGGCTTCTACACCAAGGATACCCCGACCGGCAGGCTTGACCTGGCCATCATCGAAGTTTCCGCTATCACCGAAGACGGCAGCCTGGTTCCGACCTCATCCTGTGGTGTTATTCCCGAGATTCTGATGATGTGCGACAAGATCATCATTGAGGTCAACACCGGACAACCTTCTTTTGAAGGCATTCACGACCTGATCACCCCCGGCACCCCGCCGAACCGTCAGGTATTCAACATCACCAAGGCCGGCTCACGCATCGGTTCCACCTCGATTCCGTGTGATCCGAAGAAAATCGTTGCCGTGGTCGAGTCAAAACTCCGTGACCAGGGTCGCGCTTTTGCCGAGCAGGATGATACGTCCGAAGCAATTGCCAACCACATCATCGACTTCTTCACTCATGAAGTAAAAGCCGGCCGTCTGCCGGATAACCTGCTGCCGATTCAGTCCGGCGTCGGTTCCATCGCCAACGCCGTTATCGGTGGTCTGGCCAAGGGACCATTCTACAACCTCTCCGTGTACACCGAGGTTCTGCAGGACACCATGCTCGACCTGTTTGACTCGGGCAAGCTTGACAGCGCTTCTTCCTGCTCACTCTCGCTTTCAGCATCACCAGGCTTCCCGAAATTCTTCGAGAACATGGACAAATATTTCGACAAGATCACCCTGCGTCCGCTCTCCATCTCCAATGCTCCTGAGCCGATTCGCCGTCTGGGTGTTATCGCCATGAATACTCCGGTTGAAATCGACATGTATGCACATGCCAACTCGACTCTGGTCGGCGGTACCCGCATGATCAACGGTCTGGGCGGTTCCGGTGACTTCCTGCGCAACGGTTTCCTCAAGATGATGCACACTCCGTCGAGCCGTCCGAGCAAGACCGATCCGACCGGTATCTCCTGTGTTGTACCGCACTGCTCGCATATCGACCATACGGAGCACGATCTGGACGTCGTTATTACCGAGCAGGGTCTGGCCGACGTTCGTGGTCTCTGCCCGCGCGACCGTGCCAAAGTTATCATCGACAAGTGTGCACATCCTGACTACAAGCCGATCCTCACTGAATACTACGAGATGGCTCTGGCAGAATGTCTGCGCCGCAAAGTTGCTCATGAGCCGCAGCTGTGGGACCGCGCATTCAAAATGCATCTCAACCTTGAGAAGAACGGCACCATGAAAATCAAAAACTGGGATATCAAACTGGACCTTTGCGAATAGGCCGAACGGTACTCCACGTGTAATAAAAAACCCCGTCGGGAAACCGGCGGGGTTTTTATGTGCCCTGCCGATTTTCGTACTTGAACTTGGCACGTTGTTATGGTTTAAATAGCGAGGTTTATATTAGATTGTTGGATGTGGACGTTATCCCAGCAACAGGTTGGCAAAAATGTCTCATAACGTAAGTGGATTTAAAGGTGCAGTAGCCGGTCTTTCTTTGACTGATGTCATTCAACTGAAGGGCCACAATAAATATACCGGGGCTATTTCCGTTGAATATGGAGAGAGCCAAGGGACTATCTATTTTGTAGACGGCGAGATAATTCATGCCGAGCTTGGTGATGAGATCGGCGAACAGGCAATTTACGAAATTATCAAGTGGCCGGGCGGCACGTTTAATATCCATCCTGAAAAAACTTCCAACGTATGTACCATCCACTATCGTACTGATTTTCTCCTGCTTGAAGCACTGCGGCGCCTGGACGAAGAAAATGCGGGCGGAGCTGCGAATAAATCCGCCGGTCCCTCCGTGACTCCCCGCCGCACAATGAGCAAGATTGCCGCTCGTCTGCAGGAAATAAACAACATTACCTATGCCGTATTACTCGATAAACAGGGCTCACCGGTTCAGGACTCCAGTATTGAAGCGGTGGCGCTGGCAGCCAAAGGTGTTTTTCTGGCCAAAACCGGTAACAGTGTCGGCGAGCTGATGGGATTGGGCGAAATCAGGGCTGCGGCAGTTCATACAAGCAACTACAACCTGCTGCTATATGATTCCAAACAGCACTATTTGAGTATTGCGGTCAAGCCGGATTGCAACCTGGACGGCGTTGAAGCTGAAATCAAGGCCGCATTTGTAGCGACAAAGTAGGGGAGCCGTTTCATGAAGGACATCCTGCAGCACATAAATAGCGTTGATGGGGTGATCGGCAGCGCACTCTTTAATCTCAAAGGGGACGTACTCGCTCACGCGTTCCCTGCACTGATTGATGCGGCTTCGCTCAAGAAGGCCGCTTCGCTGACCCAGGAGTGCTCTCACGGGCTTCAGATGGCGCAATCTCTTGACCTGCTTGATTTACGCTACTCGGATGGCCGTGTCCTCGTCAAGACGTTACCGGATGCAATGCTTTTTCTGCTCTGTGCCAATAGTATCAATATTCAGGTCCTGTCAATTACCCTTAACCTTGCCGTAAAAAAACTGGAAGCAAAGCTCACAAGCGAGCTTGCCGCGGCGACCCGGCAGCCTGCTGTTGAAGAGTCTGCACCGGATGACGGTTTGCTCCGGATGGGGATCAGCCATCTGGCCAATAAACAGGCCAGTGCCAGCTTTGATTCTCTCGGCATGGTTGCCATCAGTCAGCCAACTTCACAGTTGATTTCCGATTTTTATTCGACATCATTCAAAAAGCTGATCCTCACAAATGCCTCTGCCGGTACCAGTGGTACCTTCCCGGTCATGGTGATGAAAGACATGGATCAGCAGTACGACGGCACCGTGGTAGTCGGTCCCGGTATCGAGAAAAAACTAAAGGTAAATGCCGGTGACAAGGTCGAAGTCAGGATCGGGTAACGGGCACAAGATAAAACACAGGCGGGCGGGGAATGAGGCGACTTATTCCCCGTTTTTCGTATGCGCTTTCGGATGTGCTTTGTCGTAGACTTCCATCAGGCGGTCGATGCTGACGTGGGTATATTTCTGGGTGGTTGAGAGTGAGGCATGACCGAGCAGTTCCTGGATGGCGCGCAGGTCGGCCCCCCCTTCCAGCATGTGGGTGGCAAAGGTGTGCCGGAGGGTGTGCGGTGAGATGTTTTTAAATGCGGCGATCCGCTGGACATGGGCATCGACAATCCGTGCCACGCTCCGGCGGTTGATGCGTCCGCCGCGAGTGTTGAGAAAAAGCGCGCCCCGGGCCGAGCTGTCCCGCTCGTCAAGGTATTCCTGCACCGCTGCCAGAGCACGGCTGCCGACCGGAACGATGCGTTCTTTGCCCCCTTTGCCGGTTACCCGTACCATGCCCCCTGCCAGATCAAGCTCCCCGATATTCAAGCCGGTCAACTCGGATACACGCAGACCACTTGAGTAGAGCAATTCCAGGATGGCACGGTCGCGCAGGGCGTATTTCTGGTCATCGTCCGGAGCTTCCATCAAGGTGGTCGCCTGGTCGATATCGAGGTGAAACGGGAGCCGCTGCTCTTTTTTGGGTGTGGCGATCAGTTCGGCGGGATTTTTGACAACAGCGCCGCGCCGGAGCAGAAAGCGGAAGAACGAGCGGATGGCGGCCAGTTTGCGGCCGATGGAACTTTTTTTGGAGTTTTTTGCCAGACCGGCCAGATAGCGACGGAGGAGAAGGTGGTCAATATCCTGTGCAGAGACATCCTCTCCTTTATCACGCACGGCGAACGCCAGCAGTTGTGCCAGATCGCTTCGATAGGCCGCCAGAGTGTGTGGCGACACGTTGCGTTCGGTCTCAAGATAGGTTGCGAACAGTTCAATCTGGTGAACGAGCAAGGGATATTCCTTATGCTATTCAAAAGCGGGCAAACTGTTTTTCAGTTTCCAGCTCTTGCTCTCCTTCAGGTAAAGCCACTCTTGACGATGGGTCACGGTCTTGACCCTGGTGGAAGGGAGCATGAAATAGTCGAATTCTGCAACCACATCACCGGTGTTTTTTTCGGGTACATAGCGGGTGGAAAGAATGCGAAAATCCGTAATGGAGATGCCCTGCTTTTTGAGAACTTCAGCTTTTTGTAACGACACTTCCCGCAGATCTGTATCTGCATAGGTCATCACGGCATTTTCGAGTTCATGCCACCGCACCATCCGGTTGTAGGCTTTTACACTTCGATCTAGACTCTCGGTCAAGCTTGATTGGGTTGCGCAGGCGGCCAGCATCAGGCAGGATATACACAGAAGGCCCTTTATCACTCGCATCATCGGTTTTCCTTTTCGTGCTGCTGAATATGTGTAATCAGTTCTACTGCCAATTCATGCTTTCCGAAGGGGGGAATCAGGTAGTATCCACCCACTCTTCCGAAGGTTGCGTCGATAAACTCTCTGGCAATCGACAGTCCTTCCCGGACTCCCGCTTCCTTGTCGAGCCCTTTCATGCGCGCGCGAACGGCATCAGGTACGGATATCCCCGGAACCTCGTTGTTCAGATATTCGGCATTGCGTTCGCTGACCAGCGGCATGATGCCAGGCAGAAAAGGGATCGTGCAGTCGCGGGTTGCTTCCAGCGCGGCAAGGAGAATATCCGGGTCGTAGATCGGCTGGGTCTGGGCGAAGCGGGCGCCCTCTGCAATTTTCTTGCGCAGCCGTTCAGCCTGAACACCCATGTTTTTGGTGTTGGGATTAAAGGCCGCGCCGACCGTAAAGCCGGTTCCGGAACCGATAGGATTGCCGATGGCGTTGACTCCGCTGTTCATGTCACTGAGCAGTTTGATCAAGGTAAACGAGTGCAGGTCGAATACGGAAGATGCTCCGGCATGATCGCCCATCGTGGCCGGATCGCCGGTCACTGCGAGAATGGAGCGGATGCCGAGCAGGCTGGCGCCCATCAGGTCGGACTGCATGCCGATCAGGTTGCGGTCGCGCCCGGTGATATGTACGATGACTTCAATGCCAACTTCACGCTGGATGAGACTGCCCAGCGCTATGTTCCCCATGCGCGGGCGTGCCAGCGGATTCTCGGCAAGGTTGATGGCATCTGCCCCAGCCTCTTTAAGTCGCCTGCATCCGGCGATGATCTTGCTGCAATCCAGTCCCTTGGGCGGATCGAGCTCTACCGTAATGACGGTACGTTTCCCCCAGTTGTCCAGAAAAGAGGTGACAATCGGCTGAGCCTGAGCCGGTTCGGCTACGGAAATAACCGGAACCTTGCTCCGCACGGCGGGCGGTTTGCCGGACAACGTCCGGGCCAGTGCGGTAATGTGATCGGGGGTCGTGCCGCAGCACCCGCCGACAAGGTTTGCCCCGGCGGCTACCATCTCGGCGGCCATATCGGCAAAATATTCCGGGGTGGCACGGTAGATGTACCGGCCATCCAGATACTCCGGAAAACCGCTGTTGGCATAGGCACTGATCGGTTTGTCCGTTACCGCCGCCATCCGTTTGATAACCTTGAGCAGTTCCAGAGGCCCGGCACCGCAGTTTGCGCCGATTATATCGGCCCCGGCGGCTTCCATCGCCTGACAGAATTTCTCTACCGAACTGCCGTCGCTGCTTCTGCCCCCTTCCAGGAAAGCCAGGGAGGCACTTACCGGCAACCTGGTTTCGCGGGCAACCTTCACCGCAAGCTGTAACTGGTCGAGAGAAGAGAACGTCTCCAGCAGCAGGAAATCAACGCCCCCCTGCGCCAGTGCCCGGCATTGCACCCGGAAAGCATCCTCAATCTGTGTGTTACCGAGCACGTGTTCGCTGCCCTTAAGAGGGACCAGCGGGCCGACGGAACCGGCCACCAGCACGGTATCACCGGCTGCTTCACGGGCAATGCGGGCTCCGGCCAGATTGATCTCCTCAACCTTGTGTCCAAGCCCGATGGCAGATAACTTGGTACTGTTTGCGCCGAAGGTATTGGTCTCGATAACCTGCGCTCCGGCAGCGATGTATTCCCGAGTCAGTTCCGCAACCAGCTTTGGCCGGACCAGATTCAAGTGGTCGAAATTGCTGTCGAGGCTGACACCTTTGGCATAGAGCATGGTGCCGATGGCGCCGTCGCCAATCAGGACTTCACTCTGCAGACGCTTCAAGATACTGTTTTTGTTTTCCTTCATGCTGTTCCTATCTGCTGTTGCCCGAATGCTTCAGTTGGGGTATAAAGGGCAACTATTATTTTCAAAAGGAGCTTCGCGTGATACATACCCTTGTACAATGGCTGCTGGCTACCATCGGCGCCATGGGGTACCCCGGTATTCTACTGTTGATGGCCATGGAAAGCTCTATTATTCCGGTGCCGAGCGAGCTGGTCATGCCGCCGGCCGGATATCTGGTCTATCAGGGCAAAATGAACATGGCAATCGTTATCCTGTGCGGCACGGTCGGCAGCCTGATCGGTGCCTATATCAACTATTTTGTCTCCCACTATCTGGGGCGGCCGCTCATCATTAAATACGGCAAATATGTGCTGATCCCGCCGGATAAATTCGAACGGGTGGAGCGGTTCTTTCTTCAGCATGGCGAGATTTCAACCTTTATCGGGCGCCTTTTGCCGGTGATTCGCCATCTGATTTCAATCCCTGCCGGCGTGGCGGGAATGAATCACCTCAAATTCTCCCTCTACACCCTGCTGGGCGCCGGTATCTGGTGCACCATCCTGACGCTGATCGGTTATGCCATCGGCGAGAACCAGCAGTTGATCATGCAGTATTCGCACAAGGCGCTGGTGTGGGTTATTCTGTTCAGTGCCGCCCTGGTGGCGGTCTATATCTGGCGTCAGCGCACTCGCAGTAGTAAAGCCTAATTCCGCCGAGAAGGCAAAAGGAATTTAACGCATATATCCCGTTACCGGGTTGGAGGAAGTATCCATGCAGTTACATCGTATCGACCGTATCCAGTTTATTGAAGTAGATTTTCCCGGCTCGTCCTGCTCGACACAGGGCTTCACCACCCGCCATGAAGGCGTCTCCCGTCCCCCCTACAACTCGCTCAATCTGGGCCTGAATACCCAGGATCAGCAGGCCAATGTGGAGGGAAACCGGAGTCTGCTTGCCCGTGCCTTCGGAGTCAATCAGGAGGCTCTGGTGACGCCGCGCCAAGTTCATGGCAGCGATATTCTGGTGATTAACGAACCGAATGAGGATTTCAGCCATTTTCTTTCCGTCGAGGGGGATGCGGTCATCACCAACCAGCCGAATGTCATGATCGGCGTCTGTGTGGCGGACTGTGCTCCGATCCTGCTCTGTGACCCTGATAACAAAGTTATCGCTGTTGTCCATGCCGGCTGGAAAGGGACCGCTGCCAAGCTGGTTGCCAAAACCGTGGCCGGCATGCAGTCGGAATTCGGTTCCAAACCGGCCCGGCTTCACGCCGCAATCGGGCCCTGTATCCAGAAATGCTGCTACGAGGTTGATGAACCGGTCAAGAAAGCGTTTGCGCAGAGCGGTATTTCCTGGGATTTGTGCGCGGAACTGACGAGCCCGGGCAAATGGCAGCTTGACCTGGCCGCTGCCAATCGGGAACTGCTGCAACTGGCCGGATTGCCGTCGGATGCGATTCAGGTTTCCGACCAGTGTGTCTGTTGTCACAGCGAACAGTTCTTCTCGTATCGCCGTGACAAGGAAGAGTCAGGACGGCAGATGGGCTTTATCATGTTAAAAGGTTGAAGGATGAATTATGAAGGATGAAATGTTTAATTCATAATTCATCCTTCATTAATTCAACATTGGGGGTTAAACGTGCTCGCTAAAGTATTCAGCAGTGCCTTGATCGGAATTGATGCGCTTCTTGTCGATGTGGAAGTTGATCTGGCCCCCGGTCTGCCCGCTTTTGCCACGGTCGGCCTGCCGGACGGCGCGGTCAAGGAGAGTAAGGATCGCGTCAAGGCAGCGCTGAAGAACTCCGGCTACGATTTTCCTGCCCGCCGCATCACCGCCAATCTGGCCCCCGCCGATATCAAAAAAGAGGGGGCCGCCTACGATCTGCCGATTTCCATCGGTATCCTGACCGCCACCGGCGTCATCAAGGGAACGAAAGTTCACGACTATATCCTGCTGGGGGAGCTGTCTCTGGATGGCGGACTGAAGGCCATTCGCGGTGCCCTGTCAATGGCGGTTGCCGCCAAACGCGCCGGCCTGGCCGGCCTGATTCTTCCGGCGGAAAACGCACCCGAAGCGGCGGTTGTCGAAGGAATTGATGTTATCGGTGCGACGTCGCTCTCCCAGGTGGTCGAATTTCTGTGCGGACGCGAAATCATCGAGCCGTGCCGGGTTGACCTGCAGGCGCTCTTTTCCAGCAGCAGCGAGTATGGCGAGGATTTCAGCGAGGTCAAGGGGCAGGAACACGCCAAGCGTGCCCTGGAAGTAGCTGCCAGCGGGGGCCATAATATCTTGATGATAGGCCCCCCCGGCTCGGGCAAGACCATGATTGCCCGCCGCATTCCGACCATTCTTCCCCAGATGTCGTTTGACGAAGCCATAGAAACCACCAAGATTTTCAGTGTCAGCGGCATGCTGGAAAAAGAGCGGGCGCTGCTGGCGGTGCGCCCCTTCCGCTCTCCGCATCACACCATTTCCGATGTCGGCCTGATCGGCGGCGGCACGACTCCTAAGCCGGGTGAAGTTTCCCTTGCTCACAACGGCGTGCTGTTCTTGGACGAACTGCCAGAGTTCAAGAAAAACGTCCTCGAAGTCCTGCGCCAGCCGATTGAAGATGGCAAGGTTACCATCTCCCGCTCGCTCCTGTCTCTGACCTACCCGGCCCGGGTCATGCTGGTGGCGGCCATGAATCCCTGGAGATGTGTGAACCTTTCTCTACTGGCGCGAACGAAGGGATATAAAAGAAGACAAAATGAAGGGAATCCTCGCCGACATCAATCCTCTCGACAAGTTCTTTCACGACTTGCTGCTTAGCCTCATAACTCAACGAAGGCCACAGTGACGCCAGCGTAGTTGCTCTCTCGATTACATACGACTTGGCAATCTCATTTGTTTTGATGAAATCAATCTCTGCCTGCAGGCGGGGGATCTCCAGGGTAATGTTGTCAAGCCTGGTCTTAATCGGATCGTATCTTTCTTTGAACCCGTTTTGATCAAGTACCTGCTTACCGTACAAGTCGATCAAAACATCAACTTTCCCGTTTACTTCCTTCTGCTCTTTCTTCAGCAGTTCAAGTCTCTCCTGCTTTTCCACCAATTCTTTTTCCAGATCTTCGTTGGCACCAAGCTGTTCAGGTGCGACAACCACCTCCTTCAAGGCATTCTGGAAGTTCTCCTCGATGATGTCCTCGTTGATTCTCATCCCACATTTCTTGCAAGCATAACGCGGAATCTTCATCGACGGATATGGAGCAACGTACAATTTTTCTCCGCACTGGCATTTCAATATTCCTGAAAACAAAAACCTTCCAACCTTTGGAACCGATTTGAATGATGTGTATCGTCGAGCAGTCTCCTCAAAGATTTTATTCGCTGCGTCCCAGTCCTCTTCCGACACCAGCGGTTGCACGTTGGTATAAACCCAATCTGACTCCGGTTTCAGCACCCAATTCTTCTTGTTACCAAGACTCTTTGCGTAGTTGGCTCTGCGTATGCCCTTGTAGATTGTATCCGAGAGAAGCCGCTTGAGAGATGTCGGCCTGTAAACCTTCTTACTCCTTGAATAGAGCCCTTCATCTTTAAGTTGATTACAGGTGGTGAGCAGCTTGCCGGTTTCAAGGAATATTTGGTATGCCCTTTTGACGACTGGAGCTTCATCCGGATTGGGAACGATCTTTCCATCAACCCAGTGATAACCGAAGGCCCCCTTTCCACCAGTATTCTTTCCCAACTTTGCCCTGATAGGAATTGATGCTGCGACACGGGCAGAGATCTCCTCACGCTCCCACTGAGCCAATGCGCCGATAACGGTATAGAGGAGTCTGCCGGCAGGGGAGGACGTGTCAATGCTCTCTTCAAGGCTTACGAGTGCGGCATCGTGCTTTTGGAAATAGTCGGAGATTTCGAGGAGTTGTTTGGTGTTGCGGGCAAGGCGAGCAAGTTTTGAGAAGATTAGAGCCTGTATTCGACCAGCGGCTACGTCATCAAGCATTCTCTTGGCTTCAGGATTGTCAAGGACATCCTTGCCTGAAACGCCTGACAGGTCATACAGGTCTACTATGTTCCATCTCTTGAGTTCTGCATACATCCGAGCACGGGCTTCATGATTCTTTGGCGATTCTCCCCGCGCCTGGTCTTCTGTTGATACCCTTATCCATATCCCAACGTTCATCCCGTCATTCCTGTCTAAATCACCCCGCCGGCCCAAACCACCCTACCGACGATCTTGAGGTTTATGGCTTCTTCCCCGTGCAGAATCTCTGGTTCATAGAGCGTGTTATCACTTCGGATCACAACAGAGCCGTCATACTTCTTCTGAAGACGCTTCACAAGCAAGGCATCGTCGTATTGCACAACGTAAATAGCGCCATCTTCAACCTTCGACGTCCGGACATCGATCAAGATCAGATCGCCGTTGCTCAGGGTAGGCTCCATGCTATCGCCTTGAACTGAAATGAGTGCCAGAAAATCCCTGGGGATTCCCAACACATTTTTTACCCACTCCGTCTTGAAATACAAGTGATCTACAATCTGTTCGCTATGAATAATTGCACCTCCTCCAGCACTGGCCTTGACCTCGTAACGAGGAACTCGGACGTAGCCATCAGCCTCCGAGACAAGTCCATTGTCACGGCACACGGTCGGAAGAGAACTATCATCTGAGAAAATCCACTGCAAATTGATGTTATGCCTGATACACAATTTGATGATTTTATCGTACGGGACTGTTCCTCGCTTTTTCCAGGTTCCAAGCAGCCTGGGGTCGCTTTCTAGCGCTTTTGCGACATCCGTATCATTCTTCAGATCAAGGGCTTTTTTCAGCTTTTCGATGATAGTTTCGATCAAATTATCATCATTTTGAAGATTTTGGCTTGACATGGTTTTCATCCTTATGCAACAATAATCATCATGATGAGGAAAGCGCTTAAAATAAAGGTCCTGATGATGCAGAAAGGAATATCAGGATCACATATCGCTGAAAAAGCAGGGGTACATCGTACCGCGGTCTATCACGTAATCAGCGGCAGAGCCAAATCACAACGCCTGCAAAGGCTGATTGCCCAAGAATTAGGTTGGCCATTTGATGCACTTTGGGCCGACTGATGATATTTGCAAGCGGTTTATCGTCTATATGAAACAGACAAACGTCATTTACTCATCATTTATAGCATACGTATTTATTATTTTCATCAAAATGTTTAGTTAATCTTCTGTTTGTTGCGAGCAGCCCGTGAAAGTAACCATCGAATACAAAAAATCACCTGACCCTGAAGCCAGGTTTGATCGAGTGATGGATATTATCCGTCGGGACCTTGAGCGACAGGCCTTTGTGCGCGAAACCGAACATATCAGAGTTTCACCGGCACCACCTCCGCGATCCCGGGAGGTGGCCATTGCAACATAATAAACTCCAACACAGAGCAAGTTCAGTTAACGATAGAAGCGGCGTTGATTCGTTCGAACGCATTCTCGAAAGCCTCGCAGCAAGACCGAAGTATCTTCCAGAGTGGCCTGATACTCAAAGAGCAATGCCGAATGAAATCCTTCGTTCGGCACTTTTCAATTGCCGGAACCGTAATCAAGCTCGTCTCTTCATGAAGGACGCAGAAATAGCTGTGATTGGAGACGGCCAGGTAATTTATCGTGGAGAGGAACTGCGCCAGGATGATGAACTTGTCTGGTTGCACCTGATGCATCTGGCAAAGAAGACCCGTCTTGGCGATTGTATCGACTTCACCCCCTATTCCTTCATCAAAATGCTTGGCTGGCCAATCAAGGGCCAAAGCTACGACCGACTCCGCGTCTGTCTCAGCAGAATGCAGGCAACCGCGATCCGCTTCCAATCAAAACGCCTCGATAGCTTCATCAGTGTTTCTCTGATCCTCAAGTTCAGGTCCAGAAACGATAACAATGAAAACCTATCCCGATGGGAAGTATGGGTTGGCGAAGAAATGCGCCTTCTATTCGACGAAGAGTTCCTGACGAGGGTGAATTGGGAAACGAGACGATCACTCCCAGACGGCATTGCATCAAAACTCTTCGGTTACTGGTCGAGCCATCGGAAACCGTTCCCGGTAAAAACGGAGACTCTCATCAAACTGTGCGGTTCCGAGATGGAGTTGCGGCATTTTCGCATCGAATTGAGGAAGGCGCTCGACGTACTCGTCAAAGTGAGTTTCCTCGAATCCTGGGAGTTCAGAGAAGACCTGGTATCCGTCACGCGGAGGCATTGACCTATGACTTACAAGGTATTGACCTATGACCGGCCAACTACTGACTTTTGACCGACAAAGTATAGACCTTAGCCCTACAGGTACTGACTTTTGACCGGCAAACCTATTGACTTTAGACCTGCGGAACTATTGACCTTTGACCGACAGGCACATCGGAATTTCGCTAAACAGCACGAGATGTTACAGAGTTTTCCACAGCCCCCTAACCTTCTTTTAACCTTTTATAACCAATAAGGGCTGAAAAACCGCCAAGGAGGACCCCATGAACTGCCCAGTTCCAGATGACGCCGTGACAATCGTCATCACATATTTACGACAGCAAGGGCTCACCATCACCCAGGCAGGTGATGCATACCGCTTGGCTGAAGGACTGCCGAACGTCAATGTCGTTATCAAGGCATTCCATGAACAGGCCATCAGCATTGCTGAAGACGGAACCATTCATCTTTTTGGAATTTACCTTCCTTCTGGATGGGACACCGTAAGAATCAGGAGAAAGGTCGAAGATCATCTTCGGAAGATCTCCTCCACGGAGGAAATTATCCGTATCGCTTCATGCTTGGGAGTAAGACTTTCTGAAACTGGCAGGTGATCCAAGAACACCCGGTCTCCAGTCGTAGTACGACAACCTAATAGCACAGATTCAATCTGGCACGGCCGGGCACTTCAATGTGCTGGCAAAGCCGGTCTACGGAGAAA